>Ga0265338_10003829_pt1 | contig 20898 bp, 19 predicted proteins | sample 42126metaG_FD_193579 | JGI IMG/M metagenome (GOLD analysis project Ga0265338, IMG submission 193579) | Rhizosphere microbial communities from Carex aquatilis grown in University of Washington, Seatle, WA, United States - 4-21-26 metaG | ecosystem: Host-associated > Plants > Roots > Rhizosphere... | reverse complement strand
TGCCGCCGGTCATGTTTGCACCGTCACGGGGTATGAAGAATATTTTGCCATCGCCCGCAAGTACCGCATTCCGATCATTGTCACCGGTTTCGAGCCGGTCGACATTCTTCAGGGAATCTCCATGGCCGTCCAGCAGCTCGAGCTCGGAAAAGCCGAAGTCGAAAACCAATACAGCCGTTCGGTGAGGCGTGAAGGAAATCTGCAGGCGCGAAAATTGTTGGATGATGTGTTTGAAACCGTAGACCGCTCCTGGCGCGGAATCGGAAGAATCCCGCTGAGCGGTTACTCCCTTCGAGAGAAATACCGCCAGTTCGATGCAGAGAAGGTTTTTGAAGTGGAGTCCATCCGGGCCGAAGAATCTCCCTCATGCATAGCAGGGTTAATTCTGCAGGGCCTCAAAAAGCCGTTCGAATGTCCGGTCTTTGGCAGAGAATGCACGCCGGAGCACCCGATGGGAGCTCCGATGGTTTCGAGCGAAGGAGCGTGTGCGGCGTACTATCATTACCGCCCCGCTGAGGCGGCCCATGAGTGACTCGTTCCGGTCTGAATCTGATTTCAATTTGGGAAACTGCTTATGAGAACCAAATTATCGACGATCAGGGAGTTCTTCTCGGCAAAAAGTTATGCAGTGATTGGTGCCACCGACGATGGAAAGAAATTCGGGAACACCGTTTACAAGGCGATGAAGGAAAGGCATCTGGTCGTTTATCCGGTCAATCCCAACCGCTCCACGGTCGATGGTGACAAGTGTTATGCTTCGGTAAGAGATCTTCCGGAGGGAATAATTTCCGTTGTTACTGTCGTCCGTCCGAATGAGACGGCGAAAATCGTCGACGAATGTGTCAAAAGGGGAATTAAAGCGATATGGATGCAGCACGGATCGGATTCTCCGGCGGCAGTCAAGGCTGCCGGGTCCGCGGGCATTACCGTCATCAAAAAAGAGTGCATACTGATGTTTCTGGATCCCGTGGAATCGGGGCATGCATTCCACCGGTGGTTGAACAAGGCCGTGCATGCGTATCCAAACTGAAGCGGTGGAAATTTATGTCGTGTGGAGGAATCAATGAAGGATGAAAAGAGCTCAGATCCGGTTGTTGGAATGCAGTGCCCGATACCAATAAGCGACTACAAGAAAGTGCTTCTGGCTCACGGCGGAGGCGGCAGACTCTCTCAGCGGCTCATCAACAAGATGTTCGTGCCTCAGTTCGGCAGCGAACATCTCAATGCGCTCCACGACGGGGCGCTTCTTACCGTGAAGAATGCCCGATTGGCGTTTTCGACCGACTCATTCGTCATCAGCCCTCTCTTCTTTCCAGGAGGCGACATCGGCTCTCTCGCAGTCAACGGTACAGTGAACGACCTGGCGATGTGCGGAGCCACTCCACTGTATCTCTCTGCGGCGTTCATTATCGAAGAAGGGTTTTCGATGGATGATCTCTGGAAGGTCGTCCTTTCGATGAAGGAAGCGGCCGACAAAGCGGGAGTTGAACTGGTTACCGGAGACACGAAGGTAGTCGACAAGGGAAAAGGCGACAAGATTTTCATTAATACATCCGGGATAGGAGTCATTCCCGACGGGATAGACATCAACCCAAAAAATGCAAGGACAGGGGACAAGATTATCCTGAGCGGCACGATCGCCGACCACGGGATGGCGATCATGTCGGTTCGTGAGGGATTGGAATTTGAAACGACGTTAAAGAGCGACTGCGCACCACTCAACAATCTGGTTCAATTAATGTTCGGCGCTAGCACGGACATCCATGTCCTTCGCGATCCAACACGAGGGGGAGTTGCCAGCGCACTCAACGAAATTGCCGAAAGCGCCCGCCTCGGAATGATGTTGGATGAGACAAAGATTCCCGTAGCAGAGGCTGTTCAAAGCGCGTGCGAGATTTTAGGATTCGATCCGCTCTATGTCGCCAACGAAGGAAAACTGCTGGCGATCGTAAACGGAGCGGACGGAGATAAGATAGTAAGGGCGATGAGAGCTCATCCTCTCGGAAAAGATGCGGTCATCATCGGAGAAGTCACGCGTGAAAACCCCGGGATGGTTCTGATGAAAAGCCGGATTGGAGGGACGAGAGTCGTGGATATGCTCTCCGGCGAACAGCTGCCGAGGATTTGTTGAGCCTCATTTTTTCGCGAAGTCGTTGAATAACTCAACGCCGAGCTTATCGGAATTAAGAAGGCGGGGCGGGGGTGTTCCCAATGTTGAAAATCTGCCGTTGAAGAATCTCGCGAAAGTCGCCTCAATCATCCTCATTCAGAGTTCCCCCGATGGCACAATAGTTGACCGTATTGTCCGTAATGAATTAGCAGACAACATTGCAGCAGGAGTATCGCATGATTCGTGGAACAGTCCTCATCAATCGCGATGTCTGTAAGGGCTGCGAGCTTTGCATCGCCGCATGTCCTCAAGAGAGCCTCGGATTATCAGACCAGATCAATCGCCGCGGGTACCGGTATGTTCAGCTAGTGCAGGACAACTGCACCGGCTGCATTAATTGCGCGCTCGTTTGTCCCGATTGTGCGATCACGGTCTATCAGGAGTCAAGACCAAAAGCGAAACTGTCCCCCCGCGCGATCCCTGCCCTGTAATGTTGGTTTCACTCACGGCTTGTTAAGGGAGTTCGAAGTCATGGAAACCGCCCCTCGTTCAGAAACTCGTCTCATGAAAGGAAATGAAGCGCTCGCTGAAGCGGCCATCCGGGCCGGGATGCAGGCGTACTTCGGCTATCCGATTACACCTCAATCAGAGATTCTCGAGTACCTCGCCATCGAGGCCCCGAAAAGAAATTTTGTCGTTCTCCAGGCAGAAAGCGAACTTGCCGCCATCAATATGATTTACGGCGCCGGCGGTGCGGGCGCACGAGTGATGACCTCTTCATCGAGTCCCGGCATCAGCCTGATGCAGGAAGGCATTTCGTACATGGCCTCGGCAGAAATTCCCTGTCTTCTTGTCAATGTGCAGCGGGGAGGCCCGGGGCTCGGCACCATCCAGCCGTCACAAGGAGATTATTTTCAGGCGACGAAAGGCGGAGGACATGGAGATTATCGTTTGATCGTTCTTGCGCCGGCATCAGTTCAGGAAATGGCCGACTTTGTGTTTGAGGGATTCCGCCTTGCAGAGGAATACCGAAACCCAATCATGATTTTAGCGGACGGCGCGCTCGGTCAGATGATGGAAAAAGTATCGTTGCCGGAGGCGGGCTCGCTTCCTTATCGGGAGCATCCGTGGGCCACGACGGGAAAGCCGGTTGGCAAAGAGCGGAGGATCATCACTTCGCTCCATATGGAACCGGAGAAGATGGAACAAATTAATCTGAACCTGCAGGAAAAATACCGGCGGATGCAGAAAGAAGTGCGGTTCGAGTTTCTCGGATCGATGGAAGCGGAGATTGTTCTGGTGGCGTTCGGTTTGTGCGCACGCATTTGCCAGAAGGCGATGGAACTTGCCAACGAGCGGGGCTTGCGTGTTGCGCTGTTACGGCCGATCACGCTCTTTCCGTTTCCGAGTGAGATCATTCAATCGCTCGCTTCGACTGCCGGAGTGTTCCTGACGGTGGAAATGAACGCGGGGCAGATGGTAGAAGATGTGAAGCTCGCCGTCGAGGGAAAGCGGCCGGTGTTCTTCAAAGGACGTATGGGAGGGATGATCCCCTCGCCCGAAGAGATCGTGAAAGAAATCGAATCGATTACAGTGAAGCATCAAACTACGACTGTGGAATGAGGTAATCATGGATTCAGAATCTGCCACAATGCCGATGCAGCTCGTCTATAAGAAGCCGGAGACGATCACCGACACAACGACTCACTATTGTCCCGGATGCGGCCACGGCGTCGTCCACAGAATTTTGATGGAAGTGGTCAACGAGATGGGGCTCCAACATAAAACCGTTGGCGTCGCGCCTGTCGGCTGTTCGGTTTTCGCTTACAATTATCTGGATGTCGATATGCAGGAAGCGGCTCACGGCAGGGCGAGCGCGGTTGCTACCGGCATCAAACGAGTGCTGCCGGATCAATTCGTCTTTTCGTACCAAGGCGACGGCGATCTCGCCGCGATCGGTACGGGCGAGTCCATCCACACGGTCAACAGGGGCGAGAACATTCTCATGCTGTTCATCAACAACGCCATTTATGGAATGACGGGAGGGCAGATGGCGCCAACGACGATCATCGGCCAGGTGACATCCACCAGTCCGTATGGAAGGAATTCCGATCTTCAGGGCTTCCCGTTGAAGATGACCGAACTCGTGGCGCAGCTGCCCGGAGCGTATTTTGTAACGCGCCAGGCCGTCCACACGGCCGCGGCGGTGAGGAAACTCAAGAAAGCGATCGAGGCCTCAGTGAAATATCAAGCCCAGAAGAAAGGGACCTGCTTCATCGAAGTTGTCTCGAACTGTCCTTCCGGGTGGAAGATGACGCCGGTCCAGGCGAACGAGTGGATGGTAAAGAACATGTTTCCGTTGTATCCCCTCGGAGATCTCAAGGTACCAACGTTGAACTAAGCTTTCAGAGGCATCGGAATGAATAAGGCTCACGAAATAGTCATTGCAGGGTTCGGCGGACAGGGAGTTCTCTCGATGGGACAGATCATCGCGTACGCGGCGATCAAGGAGGGAAAGGAAGTCAGCTGGATGCCTTCGTACGGTCCGGAAATGCGGGGCGGCACGGCAAATTGCATTGTCATCGTTGCGCAATCGAGAATCAGTTCGCCGATCGTATCGAATTACGATTCGGCAATCCTTCTTAATCAGCCGTCGCTGGAAAAATTCGCGGCCTTTGTGAAGCCCGGCGGACTCATCCTTTTCGAGGGATCGAGTGTCCTTGCCCCGCCGTCCCGGGACGATGTCGAATCGCTCGGCATTGAGGCGCACGAAGAGGCGCTCAAACTGGCGAACAAACAGGTTGCGAACATGGTGATGCTCGGGGCATTTCTGCAGCTGAGGCCGATCGTCTCGCCGGAAAATGTGCTGAAGGCGCTCAAGGAAGTTTTGCCGGAACGCCATCATCACCTTCTTCCGCTCAACGAGCGGGCGCTGCGACGAGGGAAAGAGATCGCGATGGAAATGTCGCGCGAAAAAGTTTCGTAGAATCAGATCGAACAGAATTTAAACAGGAAAGGTGGGAGCCGTATGAACCTAGATAATATCCGCTGCGAACATTTTTGCAGAAATACGTGCGCAATGCTCACCGCCGCGCTGGCGCAGGAGACGATGACCGTCCGATTCTACCAATCTGTTTTGTCGCAATGCGACGAACCGGATGTCCACAGCTTCGTCAGGGGGCTCGTGGAAGAACGGAGTGCTTCCGTGATCCGAATCATGCAGAAGCTCAATGAGCTGAAGGCGCGTTCTCAATCGATGGACGGCGTGCAGTCGAGCTTTCAGGGGTAATCCAATCGCCCAACCGAAGATGCCAATGAGAAAACCGCTAAGGCGCGAAGCACGCTAAGATAATTTTTCTTCGCGTCCTTTGCGCCTTTGCGGTTCATTATTTATACTTTGAAACTTGATTCGAAATAGCCGCCTCAAAAAATCTTCCCCCTTACCTGCACCCTTGTAAACGAATCGATCCCTAAAACTCGAAACGTCAAACATAAGACGTAAAACCTAGAACTCTATACCTAGAACTCATAGCGTCCTACTCTCCCTCCGGCATCGGCTCGCGAGATTCCTTTGTGAAAGAAAACAGAAGAAGCATCGTCGCGAAGACAAGATATGCCGAAGCAAACTGGTACGGAATTTTTTGTGCCATTCCCGATAGATTCCACGGCAGATACATCATGCCGTCCGCCGACGCAGAGTGTACAACGCCGAAATATGTGAGCACGGAGAGGATGAAGAGGTAGAGGGCAGATCGTCTGAGATGCCTGTCGATGAGCTCGGCGAGGAACGCGCCCCAGAGCATCGCCGTGAGAATGAACCCGTTGCCGAGTGCAATGGTCACGAGCATCTCGGGAAGAGCTTTACCCGGCGCCTCGATGAGCCGCTGGAAATTTTCCGGCGGAACGATATCCGGATTGGTGAACTTGATCGAAAGAAGGCGGGCGACTGTCGGGAAGAATGCAAACGCCACTGCGGGTGCGTGCCGGACAGGCGAGGCTTGAAACGACTGCACCATAATATCCATCGCGACGAAGACCAGTATCGGTGCGAGCACTGCACGCGGAATGAGCTCGACGAAGAAGGAGACATAACCGAGAATTCCGCCGAGGCCGATGAAGATACCGGTGATCAGCGTATAGCCGGCTCGTGAACCCATCCTCTTGTACGCCGGCTGTCCGATATACGGAGTCGACTGTGCAACGCCGCCGCAAACGCCTGCCACCAGCGTAGCAACTGCTTCAGTAAAAAGGATCGAACGAGTATTATAGTCGTCGCCGGCTACGCGGGCGCTTTCAGTTACATTGATGCCGCCGACAACCGTCAATAATCCGAATGGAATGGCAATCGGCATATACTTCCAGGCGTGACTGAGGCCGTTGAGAAAGCCGAGGGTTGGAACAGGAAGACCGAAATGAAGATCCATCGGCGGCGGACCGGCGTATGTTCCGCCAATCCAGCCTGTGGGTCCAAGCAGATAATAGACAACCGACCCGACCAAAATCGCGGCGAGGACTCCGGGAAAATTCTTTGGAAGGCGAATGCGGGCGACGAGAGAGTAGAGGATGAGCCCCAATGCGATCATTCCAACAAGCGGCATTCCGAAAATATCGACGAGCGGTACCAATCCGATCAGCGCCAGCCCGATGCCCGCAAGAGAGCCAAGAAGTCCCGCCTGCGGTACCACCTTTTGAACCCATTGTCCGATAAAAGAAAAGACGATTTTGATCAACCCGATGACCACCATCGTTGCCATCCCGATGTACCATGTCATCATCGCCGCGTCGCGTTCGGCGAGGCCTTCGGCCTTCAATCCGATGAAAGCGGGACCGAGGACGACAAGGGCGATGCCGATTGTCGATGGAGTATCGAGGCCAAGGGGCATCGCCGTCACCTTCGTGTTGCCGGTCTTTTTTGCGAGACGGAACGCCATCCACGTATATACGAGATCTCCGAAGAGAACGCCAAATGCCGTTCCCGGAAACATACGGGTATATACAATGTCAGCCGGAAACTTGAACGCAAAAATCAATATCCCGGCGAGGAATGAAAGGACGGTCAAATTATCGAACATCAATCCAAAGAATCCGTTGATGTCCCCGAGTGCAAACCACTTGTATTTTTTTTCGTTCTTTTCCATCAGAATCGTCCTTCAAGTAATATCATGAGCACAAAGGGATAAGACTTAATAACGGATGAACATAATGAATGGCAAAATCGCGCGTAATCTCCCACATGGCGTGTAGTCATTGTCCTTGCGGGCGGGAAACCGAAATCGCGGCGGATGAGGGAGGGAAGTGATGGCGTGCGTTTCGATTTCAGCCAAGGAGACGGTGAAGTCATTGAAGGGCTGAAATCGGCGGCTCGCGTGTAGGAAGCCATCACGTGCGTTCGATTTCGGCGTCTTTTCTTTGGTTACTTTCTTTGGACGAGCAAAGAAAGTAACATAAGTGAAGAAGCGCATTTCTCTGAGAATCATTTCATACATCGAGACCTTCTCTTCGCGTGGTGGACTCAGAGCAGCAAGAAATCAACTAACAAACATCCCTGCAATCGATGCCGTCATCCATGTGGCAATGGTGCCGCCGAGGAGGGCTTTCAATCCGAGGCGGGCAATATCGCCGCGCCGGTTTTCGGCCAGTGGACTGATGCCGCCGATCTGGATGGCAATGGAAGAGAAGTTGGCAAATCCGCAAATTGAGTACGTCGCAATGACGATTGCCTTCTGCGATAGCTGATGCGCGGTGATGGCATCCGCCATTTTGGAATAGGCGACGAATTCATTGAGGACCACTTTAATTCCCATCAGGCTTCCGACATTCAGCGCATCGCTCCACGGCACTCCGATCGCAAACGCGATGAACTGGAAGACGAGGCCGGAAAGAAGTTCGAGCGACAACGGCATGCCGAACCTGGCCTGAGTCATTGTGCTCCACCCTGTGGCGGACCCCAACACTCCGAGAAGATAGTTAATCAGAGCAATCAAAGCGATGAAGGCGATGAGCATTCCGGCCACGTTCAGCGCCAGCTTTACTCCGTCCGAAGCTCCGGCCGCCGCCGCTTCGATCACGTTCGAGTGAGCTTTCTCGATTTTGAGCTTTACAGTACCCATTGTCACCGGTTCCTCGGTTTCGGGGAAGAGCATCTTTGCGACGACAAGGGTTGCCGGGCCGGCCATAATGCATGCGGCGAGGAGGTGTCCTGCAAAGTAGATCTGGGACGTGTCGATGGGCGCCCCTTGCGACTTGGCGAACGCAACGCCGAGCATGGTGTAGTACGCGATCATCACCCCTCCGGAGATATGGGCCATGCCGCTTGTCATGATCGTCAATAACTCGGATTGTGTTAGAGTTGCCAGGTAGGGGCGAATGACGAGAGGGGCTTCGGTCTGCCCCATAAACGTGTTTGCAGCAATACAGAGCGACTCGCTTCCGCTTGCGCGCATAAATTTCACGATCACCCATGCCATTCCCTGAACGATCCGCTGCATAACGCCCAGGTGGTAAAGGACCGCCATAAATGATGCGAAGAAGATGATCGTCGGAAGAACTTGGAATGCAAAGAAGAATCCAAGACTGCCGGATGACCCCGCCGGGCTTGCGAGGGAACCGAAGACAAATTGGGCTCCGACCGATGCGAATCCAAACAGTCGAACGAACCCCCGGCTGATTCCATCAAACAAAAGTCTCCCGATCGTTACCTTCAACACAAAGAGGGCGAAGAGAAACTGAAGCCCGATGCCGACAGCGACGAGCCGCCAATTGATAGAGCGTTTGTTCGGTGAGAAAAGATAGGCGAGTGCGGTAACGACGACGAGCCCCCCGAGCCCCCTCATGATTGAGAAGAGATCCATACAGAAAACCTCAGCCGTTCAATGTCTTGTGAATTCAGAATCCGTTTTGAATCAGGTGGCAAAGTATCAAGTTTTACCCAAAAGTGCTAGAGAAAAAGAACGAACGGTTAGATAAAAGATCCCGCTGCACTTAATTTGTAAGGTTGAGTTTCTTCTCAAATCTCCTATTTAGCACTTCAATACTTCAAGTCGGGACCTATATTTTTGTGCACGTCGGGTAAAAGAGGGGAGGAGGGCGTGGGGACGTTCGAACAATTGATTTCAAAGGAACAATGAGAGGACCCCCTGTAGTCCCCCTTTGGCAGGTGGACACATTCTACCCGTTCATCTTTAGGCCGCAATTCTGCAACGACTGGGGGAAGGGGAGAACATGACGCAGATATTCAATAGAAGCGAGCTCAAACAACGCCGGCGTGAACTTCGGCGTAACATGACAGGCTCCGAGCGACGGCTGTGGAGTTTTCTGAGACGCAAACAATTCGATGGCCAAAGATTCCGACGCCAATACAGTGTCGGCGTTTATGTACTGGATTTTTATTGTCCGGAGGTTCATCTTGCCATCGAAATTGATGGCCCTTCTCACAAGACCTCTAAGGCCGTACTGTATGACAAGAATAGACAAGAAGAAATCGAATTTCTCGGTATCCGTTTCTTAAGATTTACGAACGAACAAGTAGATAGGGAAATCGCAACAGTCTTGAAGGCTATTCGTGAAACAATTGCAATTCTTAGGTCTACACATCACCCCTCCCCTGATCAAGGGGAGGGGTAGGGGTGGGGTTGGACCACGCGAGCACGTTCTTATGCCTCTTCGCAGCTCAATTCTACCCGTCGCACTTCCTTTAATTGACTTTTCCCGCCTCTTTAAGTATATTTTAAACGCATCTCCCCCTAAGACGTTATAAAAGAAAGTGAAGTTGAAATCTCATGATCGATGGGATTCTATGGGTAGTTAGCGTTGATTCTTTTCATCCGGAAGAGGGAATGGTCATTCCCTCTTTTCTTTTTTTAAGAGGAACTCATGGCTGACAAACAATATGATGTCGTGATCATCGGTGGCGGGCCCGGCGGCTACATCGCGGCTATCCGCGCCGGTCAACTCGGTTTGAAAACGCTCGTCGTTGAAAAAGACAAATTGGGGGGTATCTGTCTGAACTGGGGCTGCATCCCGACAAAGGCGCTCCTTAAGAATGCAGAGATTTATAACTTGCTCCGCCATGCGGATGACTTCGGCTTTTCGTTCGACAACCTGAAAGCGGATTTCAGCGTCGCGGTGAAAAGAAGCCGCGATATCGCGAGCCGCTCATCGAAGGGTATAGAATTCCTGTTCAAGAAGAACAAGGTCGACTATCTGTCGGGGACGGCGAAGATTGCGGCCAAAGGAGTCGTCGAGGTCGCTCAGGCCGGCAAGACGGAAAAGATTAACGCGAAACACATTATTCTCGCCACCGGGACAAGGCCCAAGACGTTTCCTTCTATCAAGATCGACGGGAAACAGGTGATTACCAGCTCAGAAGCGATGGTCCTCAGTGCCCCGCCGAAAAGCATGATCATTATCGGAGCCGGAGCTATCGGCGTGGAGTTCGCGTACTTCTACAATGCGTACGGCACAAAGGTTACGATCGTTGAGATGATGCCGAGTCTCCTCCCCATTGAAGATAGGGAAGTGACAAAGACTCTTGGACGCGTCTATGCGAAGAGCGGAATCGAAGTATTGACTGAAACGAAAGTCGAGAACGTATCAACTGGAAAAGAGGTAACGGTTACTATCAGCAACAAAGAGGGGAAGAAGGATCTCACGGCAGACATCGCCCTCGTTGCGATCGGGGTTCAAGGGAACATCGAGGGACTCGGCCTCGAGGCGCTTGGCGTCAAAACCGATCGTTCGTTCATCACCGTGGACAAGTTCTATAAGACAAACGTTGACGGCATTTACGCAATCGGCGATGTCAACGGTCCTCCGTGGCTGGCGCACGTTGCTTCAGCTGAAGGGGTTGCCTGTGTCGAGAAGATCGCAGGAAAGAATCCCCATCCGATCAACTACGATAATATTCCCGGATGCACGTACTGCCAGCCGCAGGTTGCAAGCGTCGGCATGACGGAAGAGAAAGCTCGCGAAAAAGGTTATGATCTGAAGATCGGGCGTTACCCATTCCGTTCTCACGGCAAGGCGCTGGCGATCAACGAGCCGGAAGGTTTTGTAAAATTGATATTCGATGCGAAGTACGGCGAACTTCTTGGCGCACATATTATAGGATCGGAGGCGACCGAAATGATCGCCGAGCTGGTGATCGCCCGTACACTTGAAACGACGCGTGAGCAAATCATCCAGACGATCCATGCTCATCCAACCCTCACGGAGGGTGTTGGCGAGGCGGCGCTGGATGCATACGGCGAAGCGCTTAATATATAGATGCAGGCCACTGTCCTGAATTGGAACTCTTTTTGAAAGAGTCCCGAAGGGACGACATGTCTGTAGAACAAGAAATTCAAAATTTCCCAGAGCTCCGTCAGGAGCGAAATATCAAATTGTTCGAGATTCTACTGATACAGGAATTAGTTGCCGGAATGAAATTGTCCTTTACAATATGAACCGACTTCTGACCGTGAATCTCGGCCGTACTCGCTACGCTGATGCATGGGCGCTGCAGCGGAAAGTCTTCGCTGCTCGCCTGGCAGGGCGCGTGCCCGACGTGCTGCTCCTGACGGAGCATGAGCCGGTTTACACGCTCGGGAAAGGGTCGGACGCGAATCATCTTCTCGCAAATGATGTTGAATTGAAAGAGAAGAAAATTGATCTGTTCAATATCGACCGGGGAGGAGACGTTACGTTCCATGGACCCGGCCAACTGGTTGGCTATCCGATCATCGATCTTAGCGCTCATTACCAGGACATCCACCGCTACCTGCGGGATATTGAAGAAGTGCTGATCCGCACCGTTGCGGACTTCGGCGTGTCCGCATCGCGGTCGGAGGGGTTGACGGGCGTATGGGTGAAGAACGACAAAGTCGCAGCGATTGGCGTGAAGGTGAGCCGGTGGATTACGATGCACGGCTTCGCGTTGAATGTTAACACCGATCTCGCGTATTTCGACCGGATTATTCCTTGCGGAATTTTCCATAAAGGGGTGACCTCGCTTCGAAATGTTCTCGGCGTCGAACTCGCGATCGATGACGTGGCAGCATCGGTCGTTCACAACTTTGAATCTGTATTCTCAGTCGCATCGCAACCAACGGTGCTCAATGAGCTTCTTTCGGGCGAACATCTCGAAAGCGCTTCTGTTGTTGATGAGAGGATTTCATGACAACGAAAAAGAATGTGCTGACGGTCCATCAACATGATTTCTCAGCCGATCGTGAATTGAAAAGCGTCACCCTCACGAACGCTGCGAACGGGCAATTGACCAACGAACAGATGGTCCGGGCCTACCGCACCATGTATCTCTCCCGTTACTTCGATGAAAAATCGATGATCCTGCTGAAGCAGGGGAAGATCCACTTTCACATTGGCGGACCCGGTCATGAGGCCTGCCAGGTCGCGGCGGCGATGGCATTAAAACCGGGCTACGACTGGGCGTATCCCTATTACCGCGACCTCGCCTTTGCGCTGCAGTACGGATCGACAGCGTACGAGGTTTTTCTTGAATCGATGCACCGCCTTGGCGGACCCAGCTCGAACGGCCGCCAGATGCCCTCGCATTATGGAAACAAATCGCTCCGCATTCCGGCGCAATCGAGTCCGACGGGAACTCAGTTCCTGCAGGCTGTCGGCACAGCAATGGGCGCGGTGAAGGACGGGTCGGATGAGGTTGTCTATGTCTCCTCAGGCGAAGGAGCAACGAGCGAAGGCGAATTCAGCGAAGCATTGAACTGGGCCAGCCGCGCCAAGTATCCGGTTGTTTTTTTGATTCAAAATAATGGATATGCAATCTCCGTTCCGGTGAAAGACCAGATTGCCGGATGTTCTATCTCCGAATTGACAAGCGGCTACCCGAACCTGCTCCGAATCCACATAGACGGGACCGATTTCACGGCTTCCTATCGCGCCGCCCGCGAAGCGGTGAATCATGCGCGTTCGGGACAAGGTCCGAGTCTGATCGAAGCCGATGTCGTACGGCTCTTTCCGCATTCATCGTCGGACGATGCGAAGAAGTATCTTGTTGCCGAAGAACTCGAACGAAACCGGCGGCGCGATCCTCTCCCGAAACTCGAAAGAACCATGCTCGACGCTGGTATCGTTTCGGAGGCGGAGCTTGATGAACTCCGTTCAGAGGTCAAGAGAGAAGTGGACGAGGCGGCCGAGAAGGCAATGGCGCAGCCGAGTCCGTCCGCAGAGACGGCAGAGCGAAATGTCTATTCACCGAATATCATCGTCCGGACGGAAACCGAACCGCACGCGGCGCTCGATGGGAAAAATATCGTTCTCGTGGATGCCATCAACCATGCCCTCCACGAAGAAATGAAGTTCAATCCGAAGATGCTCGTGTATGGAGAGGACGTTGCAGGGAGCAAAGGGGGCGTCTTCACTGCGACGAAGGGATTGACCGCCGAGTTTGGCGAGGACCGCGCGTTCAATTCCCAATTGGCCGAGGCCAGCATCGTGGGCACCGCCATCGGTCTGGCGATACGAGGATACAAGCCAGTCGTCGAGATCCAGTTCGGCGATTACATCTGGCCTTCGTTTATGCAGTTCAAGGATGAACTCGTACAGCTGCGATACAGGTCGGACGGAAATTTTTCCTGTCCGGTCGTGGTTCGGGTTGCCGTCGGAGGATACATCAGAGGAGGATTGTATCACAGTCAGAGTATCGAAGGATTCTTTGCTCACATGCCCGGGCTCTGGATCGCAATGCCTTCGAATGCGGCCGATGCAAAGGGACTGCTGAAGACCGCTTGCCGCGAGGAAAATCCGGTGCTCTTTTGCGAGCACAAGGGACTCTATCGTCAGGGTTTCGCGTCCAGCCCCGAGCCGGATGAGAACTACCTGCTTCCTTTCGGCAGTGCAAAAATCAAAAAGGAAGGTTCCGATGTCACCGTTGTCACGTGGGGTATGATGGTGCAGCGATCGCTCGAAGCGGCGAAGAAGCTGGAGACTCACGGCGTAAACGTGGAAGTTATCGACCTTCGCACGATTTGTCCCTGGGACAAAGAAACAGTCCTGACGTCTGTCAAGAAGACGGGGAAGGCGCTCATCGTGCATGAGGACACACGCACCGGCGGGTTCGGAGCAGAGATCGGTTCGGTGATCGCGGAGGAGTGCTTCCAGTGGCTTGACGGTCCGGTAACGAGGGTTGCCGCTAAAGATGCGCCGATCCCCTTCGCGCCGGCGCTCGAGAATGCGATTCTTCCGCAGGAAAGCGACATCACATCCGCGTTGGAAAAACTGGCCGCCTTTTAGGCCGCCAGAAAATTTTGAAATACAAAAAGTAGTTCACAGCACCTCGCTGACGTAAATATCATCGTGATCTGACTATGGCTATCGTAGACGTCGTCATGCCTCAAATGGGCGAGAGTATCGCCGAAGGGACGATTACGAAATGGTACAAAAAGGTGGGCGAGAAGATCGGGAAGGATGAAACGCTGCTGGAGATAAGCACGGACAAAGTTGATTCCGAGATCCCTTCGCCTTCAGCTGGCGTCGTCGCAGAACTTCTTTTTCCGGAACAGAAGACAGTCGATGTCCACACCGTCATCGCTCGAATCCAGACCGATGTTAACGCTCCGCTGGTGAAACGCGAATACTCCGCAGAGACCGTCGTCGAAACAAGAACGTCGGACGCGGCTCCGGCCCAGCAGCCCTCATCCGGGACCGGACGGCCGACGAACGGAACTCCCGACTCCGGTGCATTCTATTCGCCGCTTGTGCTGAATATTGCGCGCACAGAAGGAATTTCTCTCAGCGAGTTGGAGAGTATTCACGGAACAGGGGCGAGCGGACGGGTGAGCAAGAAGGATATTCTCGACTACGTCGAAAGCAAGCGATCGGCTAAGGCCAGACCCGCGCAGCCGGCAGCCCCTTTAGGCGAAGTAGAAATTGTGAAAATGGACACCATGCGGAAGGCTATCGCCGAACACATGGTGAGAAGCATTCACACTGCTGCCCATGTCGGATCGGTCACCGAGGCCGACGTCAGCAAGATTGCTGCCTACCGGGAGAAGCACAAAGCGGAATTCGAGAAGGAGGAGGGATTCAAGCTCACGTATACTCCATTTTTCGTCGACGCCGTCGTGAGAGCGCTGAAAGATTTTCCCCTCGTGAACTGTTCGATCGAAGGAGACTCGATCATCCTCCGGAAGGATATCAATGTTGGAGTTGCTGTTGCGCTGGAAAATGGCTTAATTGTTCCCGTCATAAAAAACGCAGCCGCCAAAGATTTTTCCTCTCTTGCACGCGCCGTGAACGACCTTTCGAACCGCGCAAGGACCAAGAAACTCTTACCGGACGAAGTTCATGGCGGGACGTTCACCATCACAAACCCTGGAATATTCGGAAACCTTTACGGATTTCCGATCATCAATCAACCCCAAGTGGCAATTCTCGGCGTGGGCGCAATCAAGAAGCGTCCGGTGGTGATCGACGACGCCATCGCAATCCGTTCGATGGTCTACATTTCGATGTCGTACGACCACCGTATTATCGACGGAGCGCTGGGAGGGAAGTTCTTGGAGCGCATTGTGAATTGCTTGGAAGGATTTAATCCAGGAATCATGGAATAGAAATTAAGAATTATGAATTAAGGATTAAGAGGACCGTTAACAATTTTTCATAATTCATAATTCTGACTTCTTACTTAAAAAATGGAAACAACAGTCAAAGAACTAAGCACATTACCTCGCAAGCCCGAATGGCTCAAAGCACGCGTGCCGGGGGGCGAAAACTATGCGGCGCTGCGCAATCTCATCGACAGCCGCGGACTTCACACGGTTTGTCAGGAGGCGCGATGTCCGAATATGGGCGAGTGCTGGAACTCGGGAACGGCGACCTTTATGATCCTGGGTGATACGTGTACGCGCAGCTGCGGATTCTGTGCAGTCAAGACAGGCCGTGCCGAATTCCTTGACAAGGATGAACCTCGCCGGGTCGGAGAAGCCGTCGCGACTATGAAACTTAGACATGCCGTCATCACGTCTGTCAATCGGGATGAGTTGTTTGACGGCGGCGCCCAGATATTTGCCGATACCATCCGTGAAATTCGAAGCCATCTGCCCGAGTGCCGCATTGAAGTGCTCATCCCCGATTTCCAGGGGAGCGAGGCGGCCTTGAACATCGTTCTGGATGCGCAGCCGGATATTCTCAATCACAACACTGAAACGGTGCCTCGGCTATACAAAACTGTCCGGCCTCAGGCGCAGTACAACCGCTCGCTCGAGCTCCTCTTCCGCGCAAAGGAAAAAGGCTTTCTCACGAAATCCGGATTGATGGTCGGGCTTGGGGAGACGATGGAAGAAGTGGTTGATACGATGAGCGATCTTCGCGAAGTTCAATGCGATATCCTGACGATCGGTCAATACCTTCAGCCGACAAAGGAGCACCTTCCTGTCGAACGGTTTGTGCATCCCGACGAGTTTGCGATGCTGAAGCGCACCGGACTCGAGATGGGATTCCGTTATGTCGAGTCGGGACCGCTGGTCCGGAGTTCGTATCACGCCGCAGGACAAGTGTAGATGCTCTAGAACAGACCGCAAACACGCAAAGGGCGCGAAGAAAAAAGTTCGGGGGAATGGACAGGACAAAGAATATTGAAGAGATTGCAACCATCATTGTAGACACTGCTATCAAGGGACATAAAGCCCTCGGCCCCGGCTTATTGGAGTCTACGTATCAAAAGTGCCACGTGCATGAACTCCGAAATCGCGGACTCCGAGCAGAAACCGAAGTAACTTTCCCGATAATCTACGATGGTGAGAGTATCGACGCTGGCTATAGGATTGATACACTTGTCGAAAATCTGGTGGCAATTGAAAACAAAGCTGTCGAACAGATGCTGCCGCTTCATGAATCGCAATTATTAACATACCTTAGGTTGAGAAATCTTCGCTTGGGATTCCTTCTCAACTGGACGTCGTATTGATGAAGCGAGGAATCAAGAGGATGGTGAACTGGTTTTAGAAACAGATTACAAAACCTTCTTTGCGTTCTTCGCGTCTTGGCGGTTTTCTTTTTTTACACAAGAAGTGTAAGTGATTCTATCATAAGGAGAACTAATGGCTACTGCTACACTACAGAAGGAATCGAAAGAAACGAAAGGATACCGTTGGAAGGAACTCGGACTTTCAAATGCAAAAGTCATCGAGCTTTACCGGCAAATGCTCCTTATCCGCAGGTTTGAAGAGCGATCGGCCCAGGAGTACGGCAAAAGCAAGATCGGCGGATTCTGCCATCTTTATATCGGGCAGGAGGCGGTCGGAGTCGGAGCAATCGCGGCGTTGCGCGATGACGACTACATTTTCTCTGCCTATCGCGATCACGGTCATGCCATTGCCCGCGGAATGGATCCCAAGAGCATCATGGCGGAACTGTTCGGCAAGTTTACCGGCTGCTCCAAAGGGATGGGCGGATCGATGCACATGTTTGATGCCCAGAAGGGATTTATGGGCGGGTACGGGATTGTCGGGGGCCATGTGCCTCTCGCGTCCGGGACTGCATTCGCCTCAAAATACCTGGGCAGAGATTCCGTCACAATCTGCTTCTTCGGCGAGGCCGCCGCGAACCAGGGAGTTTTTCACGAAACGCTGAACCTGGCCGCCCTCTGGAAACTGCCTGTGGTGTTCATCTGCGAGAACAATCGTTTTGGTATGGGGACTGCCGTCGAGCGGTCTACTGCCGTGTGGGATATTTATCAGAAGGCGTCGGCGTACGACATGACGCGCCAGTGGGTGGATGGCATGGATGTGCTGGAAATGTACAGAGTGGTGAAGGAATCTGTCGATCGAGCACGCCGGAACAACTCTCCGACGATGCTCGAGGCACGCACGTACCGCTTCCGCGGCCACTCTATGTCGGACCCGATTCACGGACACTACAGAACGAAAGAAGAGGTCGAAGAACAGAAGAAGAGTGACCCGATACTCACTTTCGGACATGAACTGCTCGAGTCAAATATTCTCAACCAGTCGGTCATCGATCAGATGGAACTAGAGATCAAGAAGACCGTCGATGAAGCTGTTGAATTCGCGGAGCACAGTCCGGAACCTCCAGCAGATTTTTTGTTTGAAAACGTCTACGTCTAAATCTTAAAAAGGAATTGTCGGTATGGCAGCGATAGCATTTCGAGAAGCTCTCAATCAAGCGATGTGCGAAGAGATGGAGCGGGACCCAAATGTTTTTCTCATGGGCGAGGAAGTGGGACAGTACCAGGGCGCGTATAAAGTGAGCCAGGGCATGCTCCAGAAGTTCGGAGAAAAAAGAGTCATCGATACGCCGATCACGGAGGCCGGGTTTGCCGGTCTCGGGATCGGAGCGGCGATGGTCGGATTGCGCCCGATCGTGGAAATGATGACGTGGAATTTCGCCATCCTCGCGTTCGACCAGCTCTTCAACAACGCCGCGAAAATCCGCTACATGTCTGCGGGACAGTTTAAGGTGCCGATGGTGGTGCGCGGTCCGTCGGGAGCGGCGCACGCTCTCGCATCGCAGCATTCACAGTCGCTCGAATCGATGCTGGCCCACGTACCGGGTCTCATCGTCATCATTCCGTCGACGCCCGCGGACGGCAAGGGTTTGCTCAAGGCGGCAATCCGCGACGACAATCCCGTGATGTTCATGGAAAGCGAAATGATGTACGGCCACAAAGGAGAAGTGCCCGAGGAAGAGTATGTGATCCCGATCGGCGTAGGAGACATCAAACGAAAAGGCGAGCATGTCACGATCGTTGCGTGGTCGAAGATGCTTCATGTCTCGCTGGCCGCGGCAGATGAGCTGATGAAGGAAGGGATCGAGGCAGAGGTCATTGATCCCCGGACAATTCGGCCGCTTGATGAAGAGCTGATCATCAACTCCGTCAAGAAAACGAATCGATGCGTTATCGTGGAAGAAGCATGGCCGTTTGCTTCCGTTGGTGCCGAAATTGCCAGCCGGGTGCACTCGCATGCTTTTGATTATCTGGATGCACCGGTTGAGCGTGTCAACGGCGCAGATATTCCAATGCCGTACGCTACGAACCTGGAGAAGCTTGCGCTGCCGAGCGTTCCAAAAGTCATCGCTGCCGTGAAGAAAGTTCTTTATCGTTAACGCCGGCTCCACGATGTTCACCTCGGCGTTCTCTGTGCCTTAGCGGTTATCTTCTTGAAGAACGCTGCAGTATTCATTGAATAACATCCTGAAAGCGAATAGTACATGGCGACAAAAATAGCAATGCCGAAGCTCAGTGACACGATGGAAGAAGGCATCATCCTCAAGTGGATCAAGAAAGAAGGGGATGCTGTGAAACAGGGAGAGATCATCGCGGAGGTTCAGACGGACAAAGCGGATATGGAGCTTGAGGCCTACGACACGGGTATTATCCGGAAAATATTTGTTCCCGAAGGAAAAGGAGCCGCGGTCGGAAAGCCGATCGCGATCATCGGTACCGCTGCCGAAGATATCACCGCACTACTTGTCGATACAGAAGCGCCGGCGGGCGGACACGGCGCGCCGTCTGCTGGATCGTCAGCCCCGGCAGCAGCTGCGCAACCTGCGGCTCCGGCACAGAAAACAACGTCACCGGGTTCTGGGAGCGATGACAGGCTGAAAGTATCGCCCCTCGCCAAAGTCATCGCGGCTCAAAACAAGATTGACCTGCATTCCATCACCGGATCCGGCCCGATGGGAAGGATCGTGAAGAAGGACCTCGAAGGGCAATTATCTAAAGGGACGGGACGGGCTGCGAAGGCATACGTCGCCGGGACAACGCAGGAGATCCCGGTATCTCTCATGCGGAAGACGATCGCAAAGCGCCTTGTCGAAAGCAAAACGACGGCGCCCCATTTCTACCTGACCTACGAGATCGACATGAAGCGTGCGATCGACCTTCGCTTGTCGCTCAATACGACGGGAGAGGTGAAAATCAGCTACAACGACATCATCGTCCGGGCCTGCGCATTTGCCCTTCGTAATCATCCGAAAGTGAACTCAACGTTCGCCGGCGACAAGATCATTCAACACGGCGCTATCAACGTGGGCATAGCGGTCTCACTCGACGACGGCTTGATCACGCCTGTCATCCGCAACACGGACATGAAAAGCCTTTTCGAGATAGCGGAAGAATCGAAAGACCTTGCGGCCAGAGCCAGGGACAAGAAGCTAAAGCCGGACGAATTCAGCGGCGGAACGTTTACGGTGAGCAACCTCGGCATGTTTGGGGTTGAAGAGTTCGCCGCCATCATCAACCCGCCCGAAGCTGCTATCCTTGCTGTCGGCGCCATTACCGAGAAACCCGTTGTGGAGAACGGTCAAATCGTGGTTGGCCACAGGCTTCAACTGACCCTTTCCTGCGACCACAGGGTCGTCGACGGTGCGGTGGGAGCCCAGTTCATGCAGGAAGTAAAACTGATCCTCGAAAATCCCTGGAAGCTCGCGATGTAATTTTTCGAGAAAATATTCTTGCATTTTCGTCCATTTTGGCGTAACTTTAAAAGCTTCACAAATTTGAATTTTGAAATCTGGAGGTTGTCGTGGCTTTTGGTGATAAGAGCACATATTTTTTCAAGCAAAACGAAGTCGAACAGAAGTGGTACCTGGTAGATGCTCAGGGTCAGACCCTCGGCAGGATCGCCACTCAGGTCGCGAGAGTTTTGCGCGGGAAACATAAACCGATGTTCACTCCGAATATTGACGCGGGCGATTTTGTCATCGTCGTCAATGCGGAGAAGGTGAAAGTGACCGGCAAACGGACCGAACTGAAGGACTATTTTCACTATACCGGATACCCTGGAGGAGCAGTGTTTGAGTCCTTCAAG
>Ga0265338_10003828_pt1 | contig 20900 bp, 21 predicted proteins | sample 42126metaG_FD_193579 | JGI IMG/M metagenome (GOLD analysis project Ga0265338, IMG submission 193579) | Rhizosphere microbial communities from Carex aquatilis grown in University of Washington, Seatle, WA, United States - 4-21-26 metaG | ecosystem: Host-associated > Plants > Roots > Rhizosphere... | reverse complement strand
GCCGCTTACGGCGTGGCCAGCTACTATGGCGGCGAAGCCAAAGCCGCCGGCATGCGTTACGAGAGTTCGGCTTGTCCGACAGCTCTGAATATCAATAGTAATACCGAACAAGCTGGTATGGAGAAAGGTTTTCGCAAGGACCCCACTAAATGCGTACTTTGCCCGGGTTGTAAAAACATAGTTGATTTGCCTAAAGATTTATATAAGAAAAACATTCTGCACTGCACAGAGTGCAAGCTGACGGTTAAGAACGGAAAAGTTATTAGCCATCGTGAGTTGTTTGAAGGCGCCAAGGATAAGGTTGTCAGCGCCTTTGAAATTATCAGCGACTGGTTTAGGAAAGACAGCCAAGAAAGACAGATTAAGAAGATGGCCGAGCGGCAAGCTAAGCTTGAGCTGAGTGGCGATATCACCTATCTGGACAAGAAACGTTATGAAAAACAGGCGCGTCTTGTACTTGAAGAACAAGCCGCCTAAATACTTAACTTGTTAAGTATTTAGGCTTTGGAGCGGTTGAGATTAGTCATGCTTCTAACCAGCGCTCGGCCGAGTTTTTTTTCGTTGATTTGGCTGAGTTTTTCTAGCGCACCGTAGTGTTTCTCTAAATAAGTTAAATGCCGGATGCGCTGTTTGCGAAAAGCCGATTTAGCTAGGCCGGATTTGGCGATAAATTCGCTGATTTTCTCACTGCCGATATAGTGCGGCAGTATTACATAGCTGGCGCCGGCCTCATATAGTTTGGCGGCTTCGTAGGGGTCGTCGGCGTGTATCACAACTATGGCATCATGATTCTTAGCCTTTATGTAGCTGAGTAAGACCAGGTTGGTTTGGTAATCCGGGATAGTTGAAACTATTAACTTGGCGTGGTCGACACCGGCTTCTTCTAGTAGCTCTACATCCGTGGCATCGCCGTATAAGTAATTGAGCTTGCGCTGCTCGATTACGTCTATAACTTCGGGGTCGTAATCAACCACCACGTATTTTTTCTTGAGCTTCTTAAATAAGTTGATGAATTCATGGCCGCCGCGCTGGTAGCCGAACAAAACCAACTCGTAACTAGCCTCCGGCCGCTGCTCGCTGTGGGTTTTGCGCCGTTCAAACAACCCTAAATATTTCTCGAAGAAATTAAATAGCCGGTCGCTGAATATAATCATATAGGTGCTGGCGGCGATGCTGATAAGTGTCATCAGCACAATGGCCGACACTACGTCGCTGGCGAGCAGGCCTTTGCTTTGGGCGATTAGGATTAAAACTATAGAAAATTCGCTGACTTGAGCCAAAGCCAACGATGCTTTAAAGCTGGTGCGTTTGGTGTAACCCAAAAATCCCATCACACTCATGGCTACAATTGGTTTTAGCACGGCCGCGATAAACACGCCCGCGATAATTAACCCGACCTTAGAGCCGATGCTTGATAGGGTTAGGTTGGAACCCAGGGCGATGAAGAAGACTATCAAAAAGAAATCGCGCAGCGGCCGCAGGCGGGCGCTGATTTCTTGGGCCGAGGGCAGTGGTGCTAAGCAGATGCCGGCTAGCAGGGCGCCGATTTCGGTTGATAAGCCAATTTTTTGGAACAGGGCGGCGCTACCCAGCCCCCAGGCAATAGCGAATAAGAATAAAAACTCCTGGCTTTCGGCAATCAGGTGATGGAACTTTGGCAAAACCCGGGAGCTGATTAGATATATTATCCCGCCCAAAATCAAAGCCTTAGCCAGTAGCGAGAAAAGCGAGCTGAGTACCACAGACTGGTTGTTGCCGGCCGAGGTTAGCACCACCAGGGCGATAGCAATAATATCCTGCACCAGCGACACGCTGACGGCGATTTTACCGTACAGCCGGCCCTGTTCTTTTTTATCGCTGATTAATTTAAGAATGATAATCGTACTGGATATAGCCAAGCTGAAGCCCAAAAAAAGACTGGCCCGGTTGTTGAGCCCAAAACCTTTGCTGACAAAATAACCAAGAATAGTAATAACCGCCACCTGGCTGCCGCCAACTATCGAAGCAGTCCGCCCCACCTCTTTAATTACCCGCGGGTTTAGTCCCAAACCGATGATAAACAGTAGCAGGGCGATGCCCAGGTCTGAAAATAGCGCCAGTGTATCGGGTGATTTAGCAATATGAAAAACTGCCGGACCAACGATGATACCGGTTAAGATGTGCCCAATAATCAACGGCTGGCCGATTAGCCGCATTAAAAGCGCCACGGCCGCGCCGACAACTATGATTAAGCTCAGTCCCGCAAATACGTTATCCATAAGCTAAACCAGCGACCAGATTGCCGCGCCGCCAGCAACCACCATTATGGTGGTCACTCCCCAGCCCAGCCAAGTGGTAGATTTTTTATTTACCCACTCGCCCATAATAGGTTTGTTACTGCTGATAATGACTATCAGAGCCAGGACCAATGGCGCGACGATGCCGTTGGCTACGGCCGAGTAAATCAGGGCTTTGATAGGGTCTATGCCCAAGAAATTGATGCCCAGTCCTACGAGTACTGACAGGGCGATGGTGGCGTAGAAAGCGTGGGCCTGCTTGAATTTGCGGTAAAGGCCTTCGCGCCATTTAAAACTTTCGGCGGCGGCGTAGCTACTGGAGCCGGCCAGTACCGGAATTGCCAGCATGCCGGTACCAATGATGCCGATAGCGAACAGCCAATAAGTGGCGTTGCCGGCAAACGGCCGCAGGGCTTCGGCGGCCTGAGCGGCCGAGGTGATATTGGTAACACCGTGCGTGAATAACAAAGCGCCGCAGGCCGCGATAATAAAGAACATTACCAAGTTGCTCAGCAGCATGCCGCTCCAAACATCGACTCGCATAGATTTAATATGATGCTTACTAACGCCTTTTTTGCGTGAGGCAATCGAAGTTTCACCATCCATAATCTGGTTTTCGACTTCCTGCGAAGTCTGCCAAAAGAATAGATACGGTGAAATAGTCGTGCCCAAAATAGCGCAGATTAGCAGTAGTTGATTCTTAGACCATTTAACGGATGGCAAAACCGAGTGGTGCAGAACCGTACCCCAATTTAGGTGGGCCATAATCGCCGAAGCCACATAAGCCAGTAGCACCAGCGCCAGCCATTTAAGATAACGGGCATAGCGGGCGTAAGGCAGAAAAATTTGCAGCACGACGCTTAGCAAGGCAAAGCCAATAACTGCCACTCCGAAATTGAAGCCGTGGTCTAGTAGCTGAACAGCTTTGGCCATGGCGCCCAGATCGGCGCCGATGTTAAAGGCGTTAGCCGCAAACAGCATTAGCGTACATAAATACAAAACTCGCTTAGAGAAATGGGTGCGGATATTGCCGGCCAGGCCGCGGCCGGTAACCATGCCGATGCGGGCGCACATCTCTTGAACAATCGCCATAAGGGGAAAAGTAAAAATAGATAACCACAGTAGCTGGAAGCCGTATTGGGCGCCGGTTTGTGAATAAGTGGCGATGCCGGAGGGGTCATCATCGGAGGCACCGGTGGTTAAGCCGGGCCCCAGCACATTCCAATATTCACGGCCGCGTCTAACTGTTCGAACCTCGCTGGCCTCGACCATGTGGACGGTTTTTAGAAAGCCGGCATCTAGCGCTAAGGCTTCGGTCTTGGCGAATTCTTCTAAGTTGTGTTTTTTTGCCATAGGTACTTTTTGTACTGCTTAAGCACTATGGTATAACTTCGGCCAGGTTAAAACAAATATATAACTACTTGGCGGAGGGGTTCTTTTTGGCGATTTCGGAGTTGATAACCGCCGCGAATTTCGACACTGATGGCGCACCGGTTTGCGAGTCTACTAATTCCGAATTTGGTACGTATTGGCCGTCTAAGAAAAAGCTGGGCGTTGCCATTTCCTGGCCGGTTTTATTAAAGGCCGCTAAATCGGCATTGATGGCGTCATTGACCTTGGAGCTGGCGTAGTCGCTTTTGAATTGGGTTAGGTTGAGGCCAATCTGCTGGGCATAGGTGTCGAAGAACGTCTGGGGGTCAGTGGCGCTGACCCAGTCGTTCTGGTTATCATATAGTTTTTGGTTCATCTCAAAGTATTTGTTCTGCAAACCGGCGGCTTCGGCGGCCCGGGCGCTGGCGAAAGCGTTAGGGTGGATTTGGGTCAGCGGCAAATTGCGGAATTGATAGAGGATATCTTTAGAAAATTGCTGCTGCACTTGGACAACCGCGGGGTTATATTCGGCGCAAATTGGGCATTCGTAGTCACCGTATTCAACCAAAGTTACGCCTTTAGCATTTTGACCTTCGGTGTGGCTGGTCGGCTGAGAGTTAGAGTTGGTAGTAGTTGAACCATTGTTGTTAGATTTTTGGCTGATTACAAAAACACCTATGAAAATGATAATAATCGCCCCGATAATTCCCAAAAACCGCTTATCCATAAAACCTCCGTTAGTTCTATGCACTAGTCTACCACGCCATATCGTTTCTGGCGGGTTTTATGTTCTAATAAAGCCAGCGAACCGTTGGTTATCGCCAACAATGCCCCGGCGTCGTACATAATCCGGCCGGTTACAAATTCTCTTCCGGCTTGCCTGTCCGTAAATAATTTATCGCCTAGCTCAAAAGCGTGCCAAACATCCACACCAAAAGCTTCAAACGGCCGCTTTAAATCGTTTGGCGTGGCAAACAGTAGGTCCTGGCTTAACCTTGTGTTACTAACGCGGTTGGCCATTACAGCCAGTCCTTTATGCTCTCCGACTCGCTGGTTTATCGGGTTGATGTCCGGACTGAGCCGGCGCATAAGCTCTAGGGTGCCATGCTGAAATCCATTTGGTAGATAGGTATCCATCCGGGACTGTATCTCTTTGTAGCGGCCTATATTTATATCAAAAAGTTCCTCGTCAAAGAAATCCTTTCCCATCAAGCTGGCGGTTAGGTGCATTAGGGCTACGCGGCGGGACTTGTCGGTTATAACTACAGGCACAACGTCAATCATATCTATGGCCGCACAGCCGCAATCAAGGCCGCGAGCGCCTTCAGCAGTGTGGCCGCCGGGCCGATATTCCACGCCATTTTGCACGTAGGCAGAGTTCAAGTCCCTAAGAACTGTCAGGTGATTGCCGCGGCTACCCTTTGTCATACCCCAGACCAACGCATTGGTGCTTGTCCCGCCCATATTTTGCGGCCCGACTTCCTTCATCATAGCTTCTACTAAAGTCGTCGCCGGGCGCTCATCGCCGCAATCTTCTGGTGCCTCCGGCTGAGTTTCGTCGAAAAAATGATCAAAATTGAGCCGGCACATCTGTTCCAGGGCGGCTCTGTCTTGCTGGGTCTCTACACCTATTTGCCCAGTGTAAGCGTTTTTAAATTCTCCGCTGGGCCCATATAACGGCCCCAGGTTCTCTACTACTGTCGGTTCATAAGTAATATCGCGGTTGTGGCTCATATCCATTCTTTCTCCAAAATTCAGCATCAATAATAAATCTTCCTAAGGCGCTCGCAATCTCTATTGAAAATGCACCCGTTTATTTTATAAACAACAGTTTTTTAATCTACTATCTTAGCAAAAATATGTAAAGCCGAATTTTCATAGAAAGAATGTAAAATGATAAGTGATGAAGCTCGTGTATATTCTGCTGGTCCTGGTGCTCTTAAAATGCATATTGCTATATAGGGTCTATCACTCGGTGCCGGCGCTGGAGCTCAAACGGCGGGCCCGGGGCAAAGACCACAAAGCCGCGGCTTTATATAAGGTGGCATCGTATGGCGCTTCGTTAGATGTATTGTTATGGCTGGTCGGTACGGCCAGCGCGGCAACTTTATTTATCTGGTCGGCCCGAACCAATTGGTGGCTGGCGGCGTTGGTAACGATTGTTACAGCCTGGCTGGTGGTTTGGAACCCGCGGTTTTCGGCCGACGGCCGGGCTGGCAGTTTGGCGGCCCTTGCGGCACCGGCCTACGCCCGAATTTTGTCGTTTGGCCGTCCGGTTCTTGGCCGCCTAGCCGATTGGCTACCAGCCACCAACCCGCTGCATTTTCACACCGGTCTTTATGAGCGGAAAGATCTACTCGATTTATTGAGCAAGCAAAACAGCCAGATTGATAACCGGATACCGCAGTCCGATTTAGCGATTGCCCACGGTGCCATGAGCTTTGGCGATAAACTGGTCAGCTCGGCTATGACGCCGCGCCGCAAGCTTAAGTTAGTCGGCGCCGGCGAGAACATTGGCCCACTGTTAATGGACGAGTTACATAAAAGCGGCTTTAGCCGGTTCCCGGTGGTTAAAGATTCCTTCAAAACCGCCGCTCCGCAAATCATCGGCACGCTTTATTTGAATGATTTAATCGGCCACGACGGCACGGGCAAAGTTAAAGACCTGGCCCGCAAAGGCGTGTTTTATATCAACGAAGCCTCAAACCTGCGCCAGGCGCTTAGCGCGTTTTTAAAAACCCACCATCATCTACTGGTTGTGGTTAACGACTTCGAGGAAGTGGTAGGGGTTGTATCTATCGAAGACGTTCTGGAACAGATTATCGACCAGCCTATAATTGATGAGTTCGACAGCTATGAAGACTTGCGAGCGGTAGCCGCCAAAGAGGCCAAACAAGACCAAGCCGAACACGAAGAGACCGAAATTCCGGTTGCACCCGAAGCCGAATAGCCATATACTCCTACTCAATTTGGCCAAACGTCAAAATATGAGTGAAGTATTATTAGAGCAAGAAGCTCCTAAACAAGCGTCGGTGAATGTACTGCGATATATAGCAGAGGAGTTGCCTGTCCCAGAAATAAATTCGTTTAGACAGTTTGAAGAATATTTGGCCGACACCCAAATTATCCAAATAATGTGCTTAGCCGTAGAGCTTCACGGTGCTACAAGCCCACAGCATAATTATGAAAAAACTCTATCAGGTGAAGACGTTGCTGCAGACCACATAACCCGGCCTTTTTTTACCACAGTGCACAATAAAATTCTGGAAAATGAACAGTCTGCGCCATACCTGCTACATGCTTACGCGTCTGGCGGCGAGTATCAACGCACCACCCAGTCAATGCTTATACCGCTGGAGCTTGACGGCTCACTAAATGGAGACGAGTTTGCCAGAAATATAGTGGACTGGTCTGCCAAAAACAAAGGCACAGTTAAGCTTAGCTACTACATTAATAATATGAAGAAAATTGCCGGTCTAATGGCCAGAGCTATTGAGATTCAAATTCCCCCGCCAGAAACTCAAGAAGACCATGGCATAAAACCTAATCTAGCTCCCTTAGTTAGTCTTACTGCGTTGGGCATTGCAACCGGCTTCTTGGCGGGCAGGGCATTTTCTGGCCGCCGCCGTTCATAGGTGTTAAAATAACTCCTATATGGAGCGAGTTTTATCATCTGATGTCGTTAAGCATGCCGGCCAGGAGGTTTTAATCCGGGGCTGGCTACACAAAAAACGCCTGCTGGGCGGTCTCAACTTTTTGCTGGTCCGCGACCGTGGTGGCGTAACCCAAGTCGTGGTGGAAGATGCCGCCGAAGTTGAAAAACTGCGCGGCCTACAGCTGGGCACGGTTCTGACAATTAGCGGCCAAGCACATGAGGAGTCGCGGGCGCCGGGCGGGGCAGAGGTTCGGCAGCCTAAAATTACGGTAGACGTACCAGTTACCGACGAATCGCCGATAGAAATCGATAAGCCGCTCAGCCACAAGCCGGAAAATCTGGATACACTGTTTGAAAACCGGGTTATCGGCTTACGCAACTTGCAAGAGCAGGCCATATTCAAGATTCAGTCCGAGACCGAAGAAGCCATTCGCAAATATTTGCGCGGCCAAGGCTTTACGCAGTTTAACTCGCCCAAGCTTTTGCCCGGCGCCACTGAGGGCGGGGCAGAAGTGTTCAAGTTGGATTATTTTGGCAAACAGGCCACGCTGGCCCAAAGCGCCCAGTTTTATAAGCAAATCATGGTAGGGGTGTTCGAGCGGGTGTTCGAAATCAACCCAACTTACCGGGCAGAGCCCAGCGCCACCACCCGGCACATGACCGAATTTATTACGGTAGACGTAGAAATGGGCTTTATCGCCTTCCCCGATTTACTTAACTTGTTAAGTAATTTAATAAATGCCGCTGTAGACGATGTTTGGAAAAACTCCGAAAATCAGCTAAAACTCTGGGACGCCAAAAAGCCGGTTTTGCCAGCCAGCTTCCCGGTTTTGACCATGGCCGAAATCCACCAGAAATATTCCGATGACACCGGCACCAAAACCATTGGCGAAAAAGACCTGCGTCCGGACGAAGAGCGCTGGGTTTGCGAGTACGCCGCCAAAGAACTTGGTAGCGAAGCCGTGTTTGTGACCGAATGGCCGGCATCCGAAGCCAAGTTCTATCACAAAGTGGACGAGAAAAACCCGGAGTTTGCAGAACGCTTCGACCTGCTCTTCCGCGGCGTAGAGATTGCCACCGGCAGTATGCGCGAGCATCGCTACGACGTGCTGGTCAAACAACTCAAGGAACAAACCGGCGGCTCGCCGGACGACGACGGCTTTAAATACTTCCTGCAAGCCTTTAAATACGGTATGCCGCCGCACGGCGGCTTCGGCATGGGCTTGGAGCGCCTAGTCGAGAAAATCATCGGCCTGGCCAACATCAAAGAAGCCACCCTCTTTCCCCGCGACATAAATAGATTGGTCCCCTAATGGCAACCACTGTAAAGGCTCCCGAGTTTGGACTGGCAGAATACCGCGAACCCGATCCGACTTCTTTTCTCCGTCGTCCAAAGGCTCATACCATTGGCCATAGAGTTCTTCAAATGCGAGGTTTTCGTATTTGTAGGATTGATTCTGACGAGCTAGGCTTTGAGCCTCATCAAGACGTTCACCGCTGGCCGCCCGTCCAGGTTCAGGTGCCTCGGAGTCCCGATTATATAGCTAGATATATGAACATGGCGCCTTACTCATGGCCTAAGACACAGCCCGAGAGCTAAGTGATGAAAATTCCAGCAAAAACTCTTGAATCAGAATTCTCTCTACCAGTATATGGTCTTGGCACTTGGCAAATGGGCGGGGGGTTCGAGCGCGACGACTCCAACGATCAAGCTGAGATTTCTGCAATCAAAGCCGCACTCGACCACGGCATCACACATATTGATACTGCCGAGAGCTATGGTGCTGGACACAGCGAGGAACTTGTTGGCCAAGCCATCAAGGAGTACGATCGATCAAAATTAATTATTGCAACAAAAGTATCGTCTCTGCATCAAACTTACGATGGTTTATTGCGCGCCTTTGAAGAGAGTTTAATAAGACTCGATACAGATTATATTGACCTTTATCTATTGCATCGATATCCCGAAGTCGGGATAGATATTGCTGACACTATGCGGGCTATGGATAAGCTTGTACAGCAAGGCATGATTAAAAATATCGGCGTTTGCAATATGACAGTCAATCGACTCCAAGAAACGCAAAAGCACACTAAAAATAAAATCGTTTATAACCAACTGCACTATAGCCTAGAGTGTCGTGAGCCCGCTGGTCGCGGGATAATAAAGTTCTGCCAAGAAAACGACGTTTTGATAAGTGCCTGGGGACCATTGAGCAAGGGCGGACTTGAGAGCGTAACCATTTTGCAGGAAATTGCTAAAAAATACGGAAAGACTCCGTACCAGGTTGCGCTTAACTGGTTGATTGCCCAGCCAAATGTAATCACGATTCCAAAAACTACACACGTAGAACACTTGGAAGAAAATCTCGGAGCACTTGGCTGGAGTCTGTCCGACGAGGATATGGAAAAGCTAACAAATGGGTTCCCCCATCAATTACAAGTTTCCGACCGCGTGCCGCTAGACTACGAGGCAGACATAGCACCATGAGTAACAAAATTTTAATCACCGATAGCCTGTTTATTTTCGATGAGCACGTCAAACAGCTCGAAGCCGCCGGATACGAAGTTGAGCGCTTAGATAAGCCACAAGCAACCGAAGAAGAGCTCTGCCAGGCCGTTAAAGGCAAAATCGGCTATATCCTAGGCGGCATAGAAAAAATAACTGACAAAGTCATCGAATCGGCTGACCAGCTTAAAGCTATTGCCTTTACGGGAATTGATTACAAGAACTTTATTCCTGGATGGGAAGAGGCAACTAAAAAAGGGATTGCTATAGCAAACGCGCCGGACGGCCCGACGCAGGCAGTAACTGAATGGGCAATTGGAGCGACGTTATTAATGAACAGAAGCTTTTTAGAGCTTGGCCGCACCGGTGACAAAAGTTTTGCCACCACGACAGGCATTGAAAACCAAAATATTGGAATAATTGGGTTTGGCCGGATCGGTCAACTAATCGCCGAGATCTTAGGTCCGTTTAGGCCAAAATCCGTGCACTATTGGAGCCCAAACACCCGCGACGATAGCGGTACCGCCAAGTACAATGACCTGGATGAAGTCTTGAGTAAAAGCGACATTTTATATTTAGCCGTTCCAGCTAGCGCTCAAGGTCTGCTAGATCGAGACCGAGTGAACAAAATAAAGAAAAATGCACTTTTGGTCACGTTCACGCATGGCAAAGTTATCGATGAAGTTGCTCTACTAGAAAGACTGCAAGCAAATGAAGTCCGCGCCATCTCAGATGATCCCGTAGACGATAGCGCATTTAATGATCTGCCTTTGAGCAGCTGGTTCTGCTTTAATGGCTCTAATGCTTTCAACACGGAGTCCGAAATAAAAACTGTAAGTGACACGGTCGTAGTCTCAATACTCAATTTGCTAAAAACCGGCTACGATCAATATCAAGTTAATTCCGACATTAATCACCCTGCATCATGAGCACACAACGTCTTGCGATCAAAAACCGGCATGGGCTAAAGCTGGTCATTCAAGTCGATAAACCGGATAATCCAAAAGATTTGGTTTTTGTGGCCCACGGCCAAGGCGGGTCAATTGTGCAGGATCACATCCAAGCTTTTACCGATGCTTTTTTAGAAAATGGCTTTCGGGTAGTACGCTTCGATGCCACTTACTCCCTTGGTGAAAGCGAAGGCGACATGATGGACGTAACATATGATAGTTACCTTGAAGATTTGGAAGACGTTATAAGCTGGGCTCGCGCACAGAATTGGTTCCAGCAGCCATTTAGCCTTTGCGGCCAAAGTATGGGCGCTCAATCCACTGCTTGGTATGCCGAGCATCATCCGGAAGAAATAAAATACCTCGCACCAATTGCGCCAACGACTAATTACGAGCTATGGGTCAAGACGCTAGACCCGGAATTCCGCAAAGTCTGGCAGGAGCGTGGGTACAAAGAAGAACCGAGCCGTTCAAAACCGGGCGTAATTGGCAGGGTAGGTTGGGGAGTCGCTGAAAGTTTAAAGCGGTTCGATTTATTGCCGCTGGCCGACAAACTCACTATGCCTGTATTTTTTATGGCTGGCGAGTTCGATCAGCCCTGTCCGTATAAAAATCAGAAGGTGCTCTTTGACTTAATCCCAAGTAAAAATAAGAAATTCGTAAAAATTGCTGACGCTGAACATAGTTTCCGCAATCACAATACCGAACAGCATGGCAAAGAACTCCAAGTGGCCAAGACCGCCCTCAGCACCTGGCTCAGGAGTACAATAAGTCGTACATGAATCCAGAAGAATTTGCCGAATCACAAGAGCCGACTGGTAGGCGGGTGCCACTGGAATTTGAGAGCCAAGATGGGCTGATTCTTAGAGAGTTGGTTGATTGGGACGTTCGGGACTTGCTGGAATTTATCAATAATAATCGAGACGCCGAATTTGTCCCCCAGCTAAAGGATGTCCAAACTGAATTTGATGCGCTTATGATGATTACTAACCCAAAGACTGTCATTTTTGGCACGCAGAAAGAAAGAGACGGCCCGATAGTAGCATTAACTATGCTTTCTAAAGAAGAAGAACAGGACGGCCAAAAAGATCCGGAGCATATGTTATCCATGGGCGGTATTGTCGATAAAAATTTTAGACGGCAAGGCATAAGAAGCGCCAGCATAAATACGGTTGTCGCGAACGCTGCCGCCATCGGCGCCAGGTTTTTTGAAATGCCGCAAGTAAGAACAATTAGAAGCTACGTAAGACCTGATAATCGCGCCAGCCGGAAAGTATTAGAAAAATGCGGCTTTCATCTTCAGGGTGGACGGCCGCACGTGCACGTGTTTTATGACTTAGACGAACCCGGCAAGCAAGCATAAAATAACCGGGCAATATAAATTCTGGGATTTGGCGGTACAATTAGCTTTATGAAAAATCTGAAAATCAGTGGCCCGACGGCATTGGTGGGCGCGGCGTTCATGTATGCCATGTTTGGGGTCTTTATCCGAATTATGTCGCATATGTGGGGCAACTTTGCGCAGGTGGCTGTCCGGTTTACGCTAGCGGCAATCATTGTGTTCATATATCTTAGCTTCCGCAAGAATAAAGTTAGTTTTCCTAAAGATAAACTAAAAAACGTTGTAGCCTTGGGCTTAACTTTTCCAATTCTAGTTCTACTTTTGACCTTTTCATATCAAAGAACGACAATCGCTAACACCACCTTTCTGCTATATGCCGGCAGTATTTTGAGCGCGTTCGCAATTGGTACTTTTGTCATGAGAGAGAAAATTAATACCAATAAAATCGTGGCGATATTGCTCGCTCTGGTTGGCATAAGTCTATACTCTTCCGCCCTTTTTACATTTAATTCTGGCGTCTTTCTTGGCTTGGCAGCTGGATTAATCGACGGTGTGTCCAACACGCTCCGTAAAAGTCTCGGCGGTATTGATCGTATGGCCGTACTCCGAATTCAATATGGCGTGGCGTCCGTTCTGCTCATAGTCCTGACCTTCGTTTCCCAAGAGACCATAATCACTAAGTTCAATACATGGTCTTTAATTATCACTTTCCTCTACGCCTTCCTTCTGATCGGGCTGGCGAACCTATTACTGTATGGTTTCCATCACATCGATGTTAATATCGGTACTATTATTCTGTCTTCGGAACTCCTTTTTGCAACACTGATTGGCTATGTAATTTATCGTGAAGCGCCTTCGCCTCACGAGGTGATTGGAGGGTTATTTATTTTCTCTGCCTCGATTCTGAGCGGCATAAACGCTCGAGCAATACGGAGTACAATAAAAACGGAAAGGACTCCACGATGAAAAAATGGAAGAACAACAAAAAAATGGGCGGGCGCCCAATGGGCGGCTACGGCTTAGGCATGATTGGCGCGGCGGTTTACTATCTGCACACCAGCTACGGTTTTTGGCCCAGCATCACGGCGCTGCTTAAAGCGCTGGTTTGGCCGGCTTTCCTCGTATATCATCTGCTGGCCGGATAGGAATACTTAACAAGTTAAGTATTCCTATTATGTAGATTTAACCGGGCCGGTTTATCATAAGTGTAATGACTTGGCACGAACTTCTGCCTTATGTGATTTTTGCTGTGACTTTTGTCGCCAGCATCTTATCCGGCATGGCTGGCGGCGGCGGCGGATTTATTATCACACCGTTTTATATATTGGTCGGGCTAACGCCCCAACAATCAATTGCCACTGGCAAACTGGGGGCCTTAGGCCTTGATGCCGCGGCCCTTGCGGCCTTTAGGGGCAAAATTAAAAAATACAAACGCTTTACGCTCTATTTAATGTTGGCCGCCGCGGCGATTGGCTTGGCCTCCAGTTACTTTATTAGAAACATCAAAAACCAAAACCTGCAATTGGTAATGGGAATAATGAACTTGGTGATGGTGCCGTTTTTATTTATCAAGCATCACAAACTCAAAAGCCGCCGCGGCCATTATATTTTAAGGGCTTTAAGTGTACTGGCGATTGTGACGGTTTTGTTGCTACAAGGAATTTTCAGCAGCGGTATAGGCAGCTTAGTAAACGTGTTCTTAATTTTGTTCTTTGGATTTTCGGCTTTGGAATCCAGCCTGATTAAGCGTAAAGCCTCGATTGCTTTGGACGTAATGGTGCTGTCCGGCTTGCTGGGCGCCGGGCTGATTAACTACAAATACGGTCTAATCGGTATGGCCGGCGGATTAACGGGCGGTTTTATTGGCTCACGGTTTGCTTTACGCGAGGGCGAAGCCTTTGCCCGCTATGCGTTAGTAGTCTTTATGGTCGTATCCGGCATCTGGCTGATTGCGTCGGCCTAGCAAATACTTAACAAGTTAAGTATTTTTGTAAAAGTTATCACTAAAACTTTAGCCAATAAGTTGGTATCATGATTAGTGATGTTCAGAGCTATTGCTAAGTTTTCGGTTAAGTATCGTTGGTTGATTATTGTTTTTTGGATTGTCGCCGTGCCGGTAGCAACCGCCAATTTTCCGAAAATTAACGACGTTACCAAAAATGACACGTCAGACTTTTTGCCTAAAAACAGCCCAACCACCCAGGCTTCAAATTTAGAAACAGCTTTCCAAAGAAAAGATACCGCCACCAACGCTATTTTGGTGGCTAGCCATAAAAATGGCTCGCTGACCACAGCCGATAATGCCGCCCTGCAGCAGCTGGCAAATAACGTTAAGAAGGTTAAAGACGTTACCGAGGTCCGCGATTTGGGCATTAGCGCCGACGGCCAAGCCCACGAATACTTTGTCGGCATATCGGCCGCGGCTTTTGGGCAGGGCGCTACTACTATTGTTTCTAACGTTAGGGACTCTATGCATAAGACGGCTTTGCCGTCTGACGTCAATGCTCACTTAACCGGCGACTTGGCCGCCGAGGTTGACCAAGAAAACGCCAATAACTCAGGCAAAGACAAGACGGCAATGTATTCGGTGATTCTTATACTGGTTTTGTTACTACTCGTATTCCGCTCGTTGTTGGCACCGATAGTCACGCTGCTGCCGGCCGGTCTGGCGTTACTGCTAGCGCAACCGGTCATCGCCGAATCTACCAAAGCCGGAGTGCAAGTCGGCTTTATCACCCAAATTCTGCTGATTGTCCTGCTACTGGGCGCCGGAACCGACTACGGCTTATTCTTGGTCTTCCGGGTGCGTGAAGAATTGCGCAAAGGAATGAATTCTAAAGACGCGGTGGTTGAAGCCCTAACCCACGTCGGCGAATCCATAACTTTTTCGGCGGCTACAGTTATTGCCGCGCTACTAAGCCTGACGTTGGCGACCTTCGGGCTTTACAAAGGTTTAGGCCCGGCGCTGGCCATCGGCTTGGTTATAATGCTGCTAATAGCTCTGACTTTCCTGCCGGCATTGCTGTCGATTTTAGGGCGAGCGGTTTTTTGGCCGTCCAAAACCTCGCAACATGTCGAAAAAATCGGTTTATGGGGCAAGCTGGCAGACAGAGTTATAAAAAAACCAGTTCTTGTATTGATAGCCGGCGTGGTGGTTTTTGGCGGCCTATCCATAGGCTTAATTGGATACAAAGCGGCCGGTTTTGGTAGTCAGGCGGCGCCGGCCGGCAGCGATTCAGCCGCCGGACAGAAGATTGTCGATAGCCACTATCCGGCCGCTAACGATAGCCCACAGCTGCTGATCTTTCACTTTAAATCGTCAGTTTGGAATAATGCCCAGCCGGTAGTTAAAGCTCAAACTGAGCTGACAGCTTCAAAGACCTTTAAAGCTATTAGCGGTCCGCTCGATGCGAATGGTTTAAGTCTAACTTCCGCCCAGCTCCAATCGCTGCACGGTACCAATAGCCAAGCGGAGCTGGCGCTGAGCCAATTCATAAGCTCCGACGGCAAAACAGTTCAGTTCTACGGAGTGTTTAGAGCCGGAGCCGCCGGCACAACTGCCGCCATGCGGTCTATACCAGCAGTGCAGGCCGAACTGCAAAAAGTCGCCCACGACGTCGGGGCGGATAAAAGCAGTGTCTATAGCGCCGATTCGGTTAGTTACGACATCAACCAAGTGGCCAGCCATGACCTAAAGAAAATAATTCCGGTTGTTCTACTTATTATCGCTGCTTTGTTGGCATTGTTACTGCGCAGCCTGGTGGCGCCGTGGTACCTAATCGCCACTGTTGGCCTAAGCTACTTAGCCAGCCTGGGTTTTGCTATGCTCGTCTTTGTGCATATTTACGGCCAGGACGGGCTGAACTTTGTACTGCCGTTTCTAATGTTTATTTTCGGCATGGCCTTGGGCCAAGACTATAACATCCTAGTGATGAGCCGGATCCGGGAAGAGGCGCATCATCACAAATCGCTATTCGCGGCTGTCACTAAGGCCGTTGGTATCACCGGCACAACTGTCACTTCGGCCGGGTTAATTCTGGCCGGCACCTTTACGATTTTGGGTGTAGTTGGCGGCAACGAACAAGTCGAACAAATTGGTTTTGGCATTGCCTTTGGTATTTTGCTCGATACTTTCTTTGTGCGCACCTTGCTGGTGCCAGCTATTGTCGCCTTACTGGGCCGCTGGAACTGGTGGCCGTCAAAATTGTCGTCTAAGTAGTGCTACAATCTGAGGTATGAGAAGGGCCTATATATACGCTATTGGCGCCATCCTGATTATCGCGGCTATCGCCGGGGTAGTTATAGCAATGCACAGCACAAAAAATCACACCGATGAAACCAGTAGCTCAGCTGTTGACCGCAGTACGGCTTTCCCCCAAAGAAAGGCTTGCAGTATCTTCACCCTGGCGGACGCCAAACAGGTTTTGGGCGATAGCGCCAAGGGCGGCGATAACTCAACAGCTGATAACGAGTCTAACGACCTAGCGGTTAGTGCCTGTAACTATGTAGGCGACAGTAGCAGCAGCGCGGCGGTTTCAGCCGGTACTTCGGCCAGTTTGTTGGTGCGGGCCCCCAAGTCCGGCGCCGGCACTACCAGCAATCAGAATCAGTTTGGCTATCTGAAACCAGCTGACAGCCAGCATGTAGCGGGCTACGGCGACAACGCCTATTGGGATTCGCAGTATGGCCAATTGAACATTCTAAAAAACAATACTTGGTACATCCTTAGCAACGGGCCGGTTACCCCTTCATCTCGGACGCTAGACCAGGCCAAGCAATTGGCTGACCTGCTCATAGATAAAATGTAGGGGCTAAAAAGCCGTGGTAAAAACTCTAGGTGTAGCCTATAGTTAAGCATAAGAAAAATCTATGGCCGAAGCAGAACAACCGATTGAACCTGTCGAATCAGACGAGTCTGAAGTTCATTCGGAACCCCAAAATCCAAAAGATAATAAAGTTTCACACCTGGATAGATTTAAGACTTGGTATCTGCAGCGTAAAAAATGGACGATCCCGGCCAGCGTAGTTTTGGTTATATTGATATTGGCCGGGGTGCCTTTCGCCCGTTACAATTTGGCTGGACTGGTCATGAAAAAAGATTTTAGTGTCAAAATTATGGATGCCACCGCTGGGACGCCGGTCAGCGGCGCCACGGTTAGTTTTGGTTCAGTTAGCGCCCAGACCGATGGCACCGGGAGGGCAGTATTACACCACATCAAAGTCGGGCCGCACAGCCTGAATCTCAGCAAGAAATATTATCAGAGTAAGCAAGTCTCAGAAGTTGTACCGATTTTAGACCAAAAAAATGTTCCTACCGTGCAAATGACAGCTACCGGCCGCCAAGTTAAAATTAGCGTTACCAATGCCATTAGTAAACAGGCGCTCAGCAACGTTGCTATAGCCGTGGCTGACATATCGGCCAAGACCGACAAAACTGGTAATGCCACCGTTGTTCTGCCGGTTGGTATAAGCGAACAAAAAGCCAAACTTAGTTTGCAGGGGTACAACGATTCCGCCGTGACCATAAAGGTGAGCAACGATAAAATTCAAGAAAATGATTTCAACCTGACGCCGGCCGGCAAGGTTTATTTCTTATCTAAACTCAGCGGCAAAATTGACGTGGTCAAAACTAACCTGGACGGCACCGACCGCCAGACGGTACTAGCTGGTACCGGTAACGAACAAGACCAAGGCACAGTATTACTAGCCTCGCGCGATTGGAAATACTTAGCCTTACTATCGCGCCGGGCCGGTAGCTCAGCCACACTGTATCTTATAGATACTTCCAACGATAGTTTGAGCACTATCGATGAAGGCAGCGCCGATTTCAGCCTAAACGGCTGGGTAGACGATAATTTCGTTTACACTGTAACCCGCAATGACGTCCAATTGTGGGAGGCTAACCGCCAAGCCATTAAAAGCTATGACGCCCCAACCAAGAAAGTAACTATCCTCGACCAGACTCAGGCGTCGGGTACCGGCTCGTCCGATTACTTAAGCGAGCTTATCGGTGCCGTCTACGCTTACAACGACCAAGTGTTCTATATCGAAAACTGGACGACTTCGTACAGCGGTTCGCAATCAGCCAACCTAGCGGCCAAGCAAGCTACTTTTAATTCGATCAAGCCCGACGGCACCAGTAAGAAAGCCATAAAATCATTCGGCTTAGCCGATGGCACGACAGCAACTGATATTTCGGTTGATGAACGAGTAGAGAACCCAACCTCAATCGATCTTAAATTCTCGGATGGTACCCAGGATAATTTCTTCGTGTACGCTAACGGCCAAGTCAAAGACGAGCCCAACACTACGGCCGACAGCTTCTATACTGCTGACTACCCAACTTACTTGCAGTCGCCCGGCGGCGACCAGACTTTCTGGAGCGAAGCCCGCGATGGCAAAAACACCCTGTTTATCGGCGACCAAAACGGCCAGAATGCCAAACAGATAGCTACTCTTAGCGACTACTCACCATATGGCTGGTTTAGCGATGACTACGTGCTGGTATCCAAGAACTCCAGCGAGCTGTATATTATGCCTAAAACCGGCTCGACTACGCCGATTAAGATTAGCGATTATCACAAGCCAGCCCTCACGTACGCTGGCTACGGAGGGGGCTACGGCGGCTTATGACCTTTGATGATTATCAAAAAAAGGCGTTGAACACACTGCTGCCGTCATCCAATAATATTCCATACGTGGCGCTCGGGCTTACCAACGAAGCTGGCGAGGTGGCCGGCAAAATCAAAAAATGGATTAGGGACAATGACGGTGATGTTAACGCGCTTGATAAAAAGGCCATTGCCGATGAACTGGGCGACACGCTTTGGTATATAGCCATGCTGGCCCAACTGATCGATATCAACCTGGCAGATGTGGCTCAGGGTAATATCGATAAACTGGCTAGTCGTTTAGAGCGCGACAAGCTTCACGGAACCGGCGACAACCGTTAAATACTTAACAAGTTAAGTATTTAAGCACTGTGGCGTGAAGGTTTTTGCGGGTTATTGTCTAGGCTTTGCCAGAGGTACCAGCTGGCCACGGATTCATACGGGTGCCATTTATTCTTGTTGGCTATAGTAATAATTGCTGCCGGGTTTGGCATTTTATCTAGCTTATACAATTGCATGGCCGCTTTGCGGATGCCCAAGTCGCCAACCGGCAGAATGTCTAACCGGCCCAAACCAAACATCATAAACATATGGGCGCTCCACTCGCCGATGCCTTTTACCGCTGTTAGCTGTTCGATGACTTGCTCGTTGGGGATTGTAGCAATGTGCTCCAAGTCCAATCGCTTATCCAACACGTGCTCGGCCAAGTCTTTCACGTAGCGAACTTTGGCCCAACTGAGGCCGGCATCGCGCAGCTTTTGGTCATCAACCTTGATTAGCTGCTGCGGGGTAGGCATTTGGCCACCGAACAGCGTCAATACTCGCTGCCAAATAGTAGCCGCGGCTTTGGTGCTCAATTGCTGGCCGACAATACTGCCGACTAGCTCGCCGTAATAGTCGGTATGGGGTTTGATGCGGCAGGGCCCGCTGGCGGCAATTACCGGCGCCAGCTTTTTATCGGCCTTGGATAGATGTAATTCGGCTTGGCGCAGCTGGGCATCAAAAGTCATATTACTATTAAACCAGACCCAAGACGCTTAAGCTCTATGTTAGAATTACAGATATGAACCCGCCAGCCGCCGCACAACCGCCCCAGCCTCAACCCCAGCCCGACGACGCGCCGCTAAAAACTGACATTGTTAATAACATACCAATGCACCAAGCGGCCCCGACGCCGATTAAAGAGGGCGAGGACATCGACAATATCATCCAAGACGTTAGCCATCAATTAAAAAAAGACGACGTAAAACCGCCCAAACGTCACATGTTCTCTAAAAAACCAAAGCCGGAGGTAAAGCCTCCCCCAGTCCAGCCGCCGCACCCGGTGCCGGCCGCTGGTCCCATCCCGCCACCACGGCCTCTCCAGCCAAAAGCCAAGCACCCAGTACCGGTGGGCCTAATTGTCGTAACAATTATTATCACGGGAATCCTAATCGCCGCCGCAGTCGCAGCCTCTAAGTAAATCAAATATCAAATTCTAAAATAAGCGCTTTGTGGTCGGAAATCAATTTCTCTGATACGCCGAAACTCTTAACCTTGACCTTGTCATTCACGAAAATATAATCACAGACTTCGGTTTTAGGAGTTAGATTGGTGCGCGTGGTTTTTAAGCCATGCTTCAAGGAAAGATTAGTTAATCGAGTATTAATCTGCCCTAAAGATTTGCTATCTGGCGCTAAATTAAAATCCCCGGTCACCATAACTGGCCCGCTCAGGTTGTCTATATATTCGCCTAGCTGTTTCATCTGGCGTATTGTATTTGCATCGCCTTTTTTGTGCCCAGCAATATGGTATCCGTGATGATTCAGAACATTAATTTTTGCCTGGCCCGTATCAAGGCGGGCATGCTGAAAATTTCTGGCATTGTAGCTGTGTTTATCGAAGCTAAAATCCTCTTCTAGCCCAAGATGAGTAAAACTTATTTGCTTTTCGATTGCAGGATATCTGCTAAGAATACAATTGCCGAAGCCAGCGCTCTTGTTCATAAACTTAAACCTGAAGGCTGGCGAGAAAAAAACTTCCGTATATGGCTGATTTACGTTGGCTTGTATTGCTTGAATTGTGCCTAAAAATAGCGCAATGTCTCCATCGAAGTCTACTGCCTCCTGAAGGCAAACGATGTCCGGATTTTCAGAATCGAGGAAGTTAATAATCTGGGAGTTTAGCCGGCCGCCCCACATATTTAACTG
>Ga0265338_10003827_pt1 | contig 20906 bp, 21 predicted proteins | sample 42126metaG_FD_193579 | JGI IMG/M metagenome (GOLD analysis project Ga0265338, IMG submission 193579) | Rhizosphere microbial communities from Carex aquatilis grown in University of Washington, Seatle, WA, United States - 4-21-26 metaG | ecosystem: Host-associated > Plants > Roots > Rhizosphere... | reverse complement strand
TTCGAGGCCGATGCCGCCAACGGGAACCTGCCCGACTTCTCGTTCATCGAGCCGTCCCTGGGGGTGGGGCACAACGACTACCACCCGGCGTGCGGGCGGGCCATGGGGCACGGCACGGCAATCGCCAGCCTTGACCCGCCGTCGTCGATCCTGGGCGGCGAGGCGTTCCTGTCCCGGATCTACCACGCCTACAAGGGGATGCAGTCCCCAACGGGGTCCAACGTCTGGAACACGGCCCTGCTGATCGGCTGGGACGAACCAGGAGGCACCTACGACCACGTTCCGCCTCCCTCGGTGCCGCCACCGGACCCATCCGCCCCGGCCGGCCAGCACGGGTTCAGGTTCGACCGCTCGGGCTACCGCGTCCCGGCCATCATCGTGTCGCCGTGGGTAGCCGAAGGCGAGGTGTTCAACCAGGAACACCGGCACACCTCCCTGATCGCCACGCTGCGCGAGCAGTGGGGGCTGGGAGAACCGTTCACCGGACGCGACGCTGCCGCCCGGACGTTCTCCCATGTCTTCACCCTCGACACCCCGCGAGACCCGGCCACCTGGCCCAGCCCCCAGCACCGGCCGGTGCCTGCGTTCATGGAGGACCCGGCAGCCCTGGGCACGAGCCTGTCCACGCTAGGCAAAACCCTGGCCCAGGGGATACGGGAGTACGCGGATCAAGCCGGCATCGAGATCGAGGGCCTGCCCAAGGACCCCGACGACGACGTGCCCCCGGAACTGCTCCTTAACGTGCTCCGGAACTTCCTTGCCACCATCTTCCCCCTGCTAGCCCCGGCCGCAGCGGGACCGCCACCGCAACCTGACCCAGCTGTGAGCAGCCGTGACCGGGCGATCGCCCCGTCTGCTCGGCAGCAGTAGCGCCCGCACCCGAGAGGGAGCGCTGGATCTGGTGCGGGTGCGGCCGTAGACCGTCGACCAGGCACCAGAGGCGACTAGCTGTAGCTAGAACGCCTGTCCGCCTGGACCGGCCCCGACAGCCGAGTCAGGTACCTGACCAGTGAGATCAGCACCTGCTTGGACGACTCCCTAAGTCGGGCGTCGCAGTCAATGACCGGGATGTCATCAGCGATCGCGAGCGCCTCCCGGACGCGTGCGAGCGTCGGCTGGGAGCCGGTCCCGTCGAAACGGTTGACGGCTACGACGAACGGCATCTGGTGATGCTCTAGGCGGTCGATGGCGTACCAGGAGTCTTTCAGTCGCCGGGTGTCAACAATGCCGACGTCCAAGGTCGAGCAGGCGCGCCGCCCCGGTATCGACGACCTCGACTACGGGCCGGAGAGCCTCGAGCCTGGCGTTCAGGGCCTGCGGCGGCATGCCGCGTGAGAGGAGCAGGTTCTGCCGCCAGTCAAGGAAGTCGCTGAAGATCGCGTGGTCGTCGGCGAGCAGCGCTGCGGCCAGGAATCGGACGATGAACACGAGGTCCTCCCGGGCGTGGGCTACCTGGTTCTCGTCGTCATCGGTCATCGACGGAAAAAGGACGGCAAGGCTGTCGAACGCGGCACCTCCGAGCATCTCGGCCTGCGCGGTGAGACGAAGCCCTACCGGATCGACCGGTGTCGGCTGGCGGCTGACCGACGGTGGCTCGGACCTCCAGGTCAGCAGGATCGCCCTGGCATCAGCCGCCGTGAGAGCCCATGCGTCGGCGCCGAGCCGCTCAGCTCGGGTCGGGCTGCTGCCGAACGCCCGGCCACCAACGATAACGGGGATCCCCTGGCGGTGCGCGGCGTCGATCACGCGCACGGTGCCCGGGAAGAAGATGGGCATGCTGCACGAGACTGCCAGTGAGCCGGCGCCCGAGCGGACGAGAAACTCCGCCACGACATCGGCGGGCGTCGAGGCACCGAGCACCGTGACGCCTATGCCGCGCTCACGCAGCGACTCGCCGAACATCTGCGCGGCCAGCGAGTGGAAGTCACCCTCTGCGCAGGTGACCAGGGTGTGGGTGTCGCGTACCGCCAGGCTCGTCTCGCCCGTGAGCATGTCCAGCGCAGCCGCGGTCACCCCGGAGGCAAGGTGCTCGTCAGCCGGAGTGATCTCGTTGCGGTACCAGCGCTCACCCACATCTCGCTGAGCTGCGGCGAGGAGATCCACAACGATCTGCTCCCGGGGGACACGCCGGTCGAGCAAGTCAAGCGTGAGCCGGACCCCTTCCCGCCGGTTGCCGACGATGGCGTCGTCGAGGTAGGCCTGGATGTAGTCACATGGCGGCTGATAACTGAAAGGCCGACGGGCAGTGGACCAGATCCACTGGTCGCGGCCGGCTTCCTTGGCCTGGTAGAGGGCATGGTCGGCCAGGCTCACCGTCTCGTCAGGATCGCCTACCGACGCGGCGATGCCCGCCGAGAAGGTGACAGGAAATGGCCGTTCGGTCAGCCATTCGGCGCGCAGCCGTCGGAGAAAGGCGTCCGCGCCTCCCGCCGGGGCAAGGACGACAAGGAACTCCTCACCGCCGAATCGCCCGACAGTGTCGCGAGCCCTGGCAGCGCCACGGAGCACGCGGCCGAACACGCGCAGCACCTCATCGCCAGCCGCGTGTCCGAAACTGTCGTTGACCCGCTTGAAGTGGTCGAGGTCGATCACGATCACGGTGTCGTCGGCTGAGAGCCGGCCAAGAGCCCGATCAAGCATGCGGCGGTTGGGGAGGCCGGTCAGCACGTCGGTCGACGCAGACTCAGCCAGCCGGTCGGTCCGCTCACTGAGCTGCAATACCTGGCGGGCGTCAAGCAGGAAGGGCGCCAGGTGCCGTTCGAGGAGGGTGCGCTCGGCGCTGCCGGGCGGCGCGGCGACCAGCAGCGGTTCACCGTCACCGAATGAGACATCAACCGGGAGCACGCCCGGATCGTCCGTGCCAGCCGGGACTAGCCAGCCGCCGAGCTCACGGACCAGGTACTCAGTGATGCGGCGGGCCTCGCCGACGGTGCGCAGCCGAAGCAGGGAACGCGTCGCCTCGTGCAAAGCGCCCGGTATCTGGTAGCACGGCTCCGCCGGCGTTTCGGTGCCCTGGCTCATTCCCGGCCGCCGCCTTGGCCTGTCACGTCACCGCTAGGTGTCATAGCGCCCTATCGTAACCGGCGGCTAAATTTTAGCGCCACAAGCCCAGGTAGATATCAGTCCGTCACATAATAGAATTTCGCATCACGGCCATTCTACGTTTATTATGCCGATTTACCCATTATCCCGGGCAGGCATCGGTCGTCGGGCGGCAGGCACTGGACCTGACCGTCCGCCTCACTTCGGGCCGTAGCGTCCGTTACGACCGCGACTTCGTACGCGTCACGCGCCCGCGAGCACCCCGATGCTTGTGATCGCGCCCAGGATTACGCGACATTACCGGTCTAGGCAGCAGGCACCCAACGACCGTGGACCCGACAGCGACCTCCGATATACCTGCGCGGTCAGCACCGATTCAGCACAGGTGTGTCAAGAGCCGACCCTGGCCTGGCTCGGAGCATGGCGCCGATCGCGGCCGGCGCGGCCGACTATGATAGCGGCATGTGCTGCTGCGCTGCCATGAATATCTGATACCGCCGCTTAGCGGCGGTATCGAGGCTGCCGTAACCGCGGCCTCATTGCCTGCCCCTGCTGGGGCAGTGCCAGGACATACCGCCGGATCAGTGTCCCGCCGGCAGCCACCGCGTATTCCTGTGCTGCCGGTTCATCCTGCCTGATCAGGAGAGCTATGTCCCAGTCGCAGCGTTCCGATTCGCACTACCAAGAACCAGTCCCCCGCCCGTCCGCAGCCGGGACCGCCGCAATGCACGACCCGCGTGGCGCCGCCACGATGTTCCTGATGGTCGGGCTCCCCGCAGCCGGCAAAACCACCCGGGCCAGGGAACTCGCCGCAACGCACCCGGCGGTGCGGCTGACCCCGGATCACTGGATGATCCCGATATTCGGCAACTACATTGGTGACTTCCAGCGGCCAGGCGGTGAGCGCTGGGTGCTCGAAGGGCGGCTCATCTCAGTCGCCCTGCAGACGCTGCGGCTGGGAACCAGCGTCGTCCTCGACTTCGGGCTCTGGGGCCGCGACGAGCGGTCAGCGCTGCGCTGGCTGGCCCGGTCCGCCGGCGCCGCATGCCAGGTGGTCTACCTACCCGTGGACAAGGACGTCCAGCTCGCCCGCATCGCGCACCGCCAGGAAACGACACCGCACCTGACGTTCCCGATGAGCGAGGCCGACCTAACCGCGTGGCGGCCGCAGTTCCAGGTGCCTGACGCCGCCGAACTCGACGGCGGCGAGATCCCCGCCCCGCCGTCCGGGTGGCCGGGCTGGCCCGAGTGGGCAGCAGACCACTGGCCCTCGTGCACCGACAGCTAACGCAGCTGTTCTAATGGCGTTCGTGCGCTTGCCGGCCGTGCCGGTAAGCGCGGGCATCCACGCGTCATGTTCGCCGTGGTGCCCGGTTTTCCGGGGGCTGACGGCCCTCGGCCGGCTCGGCGCGTCGCCGCGCCTGGGCGGTCTTGCGCCGGGCTGGCAGGTAGATGGCGTGCTTGGCGGCCGTGGGTCAGCACGGATTCAGCACGCGATCCATGGCTGGCTCCCCGAAGGGGAGGCGAGCCGGGCAGTCACCGGGTCAGGGGTGGAGGGCGATGCCGCGGTGGGCGGCGAAGCGGTCGAAGACGGGCACGGGGAGCGTGGCGACACCCGCTTGCGGGATGTGGCCCGACGGGTTGTGGAAGGTGACCAGGCCATCGGCGTGCCCGGTTACCAGCACCAGGTGCCCGCCCGTCCCGGGCGGGTCGTTGCGGGGACGCCGGATCTCCGGGTGCACCGAAGCGATTACCAGCCTCGCCGCGTCCAGTTCGGCCATCAGCCGGGCGGGATCCAGTTCCGTGATCACATCGGCCCGCAGCCCGTGCTTGTCCCGGGCGTACTCGGCGAAAGGCCGGTAGATGAGCCCCCGCGGGCGGCCCGGCTCCTCGGTGTACGCGCCGTACTCCATGCAGCCGACGGCCAGCTCGTACAGCGTCGGCGCCACCCCGTCCCGGGCGAGCAGCGCCATGCGGAGGCACGCCATCCCGCACCAGCGCCCGCACCACGCCGCGTACGTCTCCCGGTCCGGCGCGCCGCTCTCACGCCAGCACGGGTCCTCGGCCCGAGGGTGGCCGCCATAGGCGATGGCCGCGATAAGCGACGGGGACGCGTACTGCGTGATCCACGGGACCGGGTGCCGCATGTCGCCGAATCCTATGCGCTCAGCTGCGTCGAATGCCTCGGTGAACTGCCCGGCCGGGGCGGTTTCGAGGGCGCTGGCGATGCGCTGGTTCGCGGCGTCGGCTTGGCCGTCGATGCAGTGGGCCTAGACCTTCAGCAGGACCGCGACCCCGTGCCCGACCCGCCGGGCGACCTCGGTCGCAGGCACTCCGGCGTTGAGCCACAGGGAGGGCGTTGAGCTTGATGTGGGCGCGGAGAAGCCCGACCAGTTTGTTTCGGGGAAAGGCGTGTAACGTGGAAGTTAAGCTCCGGTCCCTGGCAGGTCCATCCGTGAAATCCGCGGTGGCATTGCAGGGCCCGGATTTTTTTATGCCCGGGCAGCGCACGCGAGAATTCGCGGTCAGCTGAAGGTACCCGATTCCCATCCCACCGGAGGCACTCATGCGTGTCAGATTCATCAGGCCCGGCAACATGGCCCAAGCGATCACCAGCCAGCTCCAGCCGGTCGCCAGCGAGCTTGTCGCGTCGCAGCGGGAGGCGGCAGCCGCAGAGCGAGGCCGCGGCAGGACCGGAGAGCGCCCATGACGCTGCTCGACCATGTCGTCCTCCAAGTCGACGACCTGAACGCCATCGGCGACTGGTACGACCAGATCGTCAGCCTGGCCGGGGGGACGCGAGCCTTCGACATGCCGGACCTGATCGGGTACGCCCTGCCTGGCCAGCCAGCCCAGCTGTTCTTCTCGCTGGCGACCGACCCCGGTGGCCGCCAGACCCACGTTGCGCTCAGGGTCGAGGACGAGGCGGCCGTCCGACTCGGCCACGAGCTCGCCACCGCAGCCGGCGCCGAGATCCTCCACGAGCCCCGGCTGTGGCCGGAGTACGGACCGGACTACTACGCGGTGTTCATCCGCGACCCGGCCGGAAACAACCTCGAACTCAAATGCCAAGCCTCCACCGGACGGCCAACGCTCTCGACGTAACGCATCACGCCGGTGCCGGACACGCAGGAACATGCGCAGCGACGGCTGGACGCGGCAACCTGACGCAGGAAGGCCACCGCACCGCCCTGATCCCGCTGCGCGGACGGGCCGCCGCCGAGGCCGTGACTGCAGTCTGGCGGCCGCCGGGGCCGTTCATCATGAGCAAGCCGGGCTCGGAGCCGGCCTCCCCGGCGCGTAGGCCTGCCACCGTGCTGGCGGTCGGGCCGGGCTAGCGGTCGCAGCAGCCCGGCGCGGCCGGGCCTGGGCGCGGGCGCCGCATCTTCCGGCGGCGCACGCAGGGCACCACGTCAGCGCGTTCGTACCCTCAGGCCGCGGTGACCGTGGCAGCCGCGTCAGCGCAGGAGCCGCCGGAGAACTTCGCGCCCGCGCCGGCCTCGGTCCGCACTTCCACGACCGCGCAGCGCAGCGACGCCGGGCACCAGCGCCACCCTTCGCTCACCGGGCATGGTTTCCTGACCACGCCCACTGCCGTTGTCACGGTCTCCTCCTGTCGCTTCCGTGCCTGCGGGCGGATGACTGCCAGTCAGAAGGTGAAGACCAGGCGGGCGGGCACCTGACCCGCCAGCACCTCCTCGATGCAGGTGTTGACGTCATCGAGGTGCCGCTCCTGCGCGATGACCTTGGTGCGTCCCGCGGCGTGCAGCGCGAACACGTCAGTGAGGTCCTTGCGGGTGCCCACGATGGACCCGATGATCGACTTGCCGCCGATGACGGTGTCGAAGATCGGGACAGTCATCTTGTCGTCGGCCGGGAGCGCGACGCACACCAGCCTCCCGCCCCGGCGCAGCGACCCGAACGCCTGCTCGAAGGCCCGGGGCGAGGTGGCGAGGGAGACCGCGACGTCGGCGCCGCCCAGGTCCCGGACGGCCGCAACCGGGTCGGTCGTCCGCGCGTTCACCACGTGGTCGGCGCCGAGCTGCCGGGCCAGGTCCAGCTTCGCGTCCTCGATGTCGACGGCGATCACCCTGGCGCCGAAGTCCCGGGCGTACTGCAGGGCCAGGTGCCCCAGGCCGCCGACGCCGTAGATCACGGCCGTCTCGCCAGGCTCGAGCCGCGAGACCTTGACCGCCTTGAACGTGGTGACCCCCGCGCAGGTAAGCGGCGCGGCGTCGAAGGAGGAAACGGCCTCGGGAACCGCGACCACGTGGCTGTCGAACGCGAGCGCGTACTCAGCCCACGCGCCGTCCACCGAGTAGCCGCTGTTCTCCTGCGACTCGCACAGCGTCTCCCAGCCGCCGACGCAGTACGAGCAGTGCCCGCAGGCCCGGCCCAGCCAGGCGATCGCGACCCGGTCGCCGGCCTGGTGCAGGCTGGCACCAGGGCCAGTCGCCTCGATGATGCCAACGCCCTCGTGACCGGGGGTGAACGGCGGGCTGGGCTTGACCGGCCAGTCGCCGGCGGCGGCGTGGATGTCGGTGTGGCACAGCCCGGAGGCCTGCATCCGGATCAGTACCTGGCCCGGGCCGGGCTCGGGGACGGGAAGCTCCCTGATCTCGAGCTTGGCGCCCAGCTCCGGGACTACCGCGGCCTTCATGGTCCTCATGGGACTTGCTCCTAACCTGGAACTGCCGGCTGGCTGTCTCGTGACCGGATTCTCCGGTACTTGCGCGCAGCCGCATCACGTCCTTTCTATGCCGCGGCCCGCCGCCACCGGCAGGGCAGTTGGTCCCTTCTTGCCTTGTAGCTTGACCTGGCAGGACACGTGCTCCTGGCCCGCCGCGAAGCACAGCCCGCCGCCCGGGGCGAGCGGGAATCCCTCCGGATCCCGGGCCCGACGTCCCGCATCGGCGCATCCCGGTTCCATGCCGCATGCAGCCTGGAACCGGCGCGGAAGGAAGGCCCTTCGATCTCGCCGATGGACAGGCCGACGGCGCTGGTGATGAATTCCCGGCTGGAAGCACATCGGCTTGCTCCCGGCGCATCCCCGGACTGGACGGACATCAGCTCCTGTCTTCGCGGGCGGCTCCGGCGGCGCGGGCGGCCCTGGTTCCGCCGGGTCTTCGAGGGGCAGCCGCGGGGTGAGGCGGCCGGCCTGGTAGTCGGTGGACAGGCCGAACACCACGCCGGTGATGACCACGGGGATGATGTAGGAGACGGGTGCCGCCGACCCGGTCCCGAACAGGGTGCCGCCCCAGCCGAACTGGAACAGCGCGGTGATCACGCCGAGCCCGGCGAAGACCGACGCCAGGCTGGTCACCGCGCCGGTCAGCGGGATCAGGACGCTGCGGAACGCCATGGCCAGCAGGAAGAACGCCAGCAGCGCGACCAGCCCGACGTACAGCGGCAGCCTGCCCGGGACAGGTCGATGCTGGTCGCGGTGGCGCCCCCGACGTACACCTTCAGGCCGGTGCCCGCCTCGGCGGCCGGGATCACGCGCCGCCGGTCCCGGCCAGCGCTGATCACTGAATCCCAGCCACTCACGTGATGCCGCGTGCCCGAAATGCGCCAGGGGCGATGCAAGTGCGGGCGATACGGCAGCGCGAGGAGCCAGCCGCCCAGGGCGGCGCCCGGCAGGCCCGCCCTGGCGGCCACCGCGCTCCCAGGCTGCCGGCGGCAGCTGCTAGAACCCGTCATCGATGGGGGTGTCCACGATCGGCTTGATGTTGACGAACTCGCGGATCCCGAGGTCGATCAGCTCGTGGCCGTAGCCGGACAACTTGACGCCGCCGAACGGGATGTCCGCCTTGACGCCGGTCGGGTGGTTCAGATAGACCATGCCCGTCTCGAGCTGGGCGGCGACGCGCCTGCCGCGCTTGACGTCCCGGGTGAAGACCGAGCCGCCGAGGCCGTAGGGCGAGTCGTTCGCGAGCTTGACCGCGGCGGCCTCGTCAGCTACCCGGTAGACCTGGCTGACCGGGCCGAAGAACTCGGTCCGGTAGGCAGGGTTGGCGGGCGTGATGCCGGTGAGGATAGTCGGCTGGTAGAAGTTGCCCTGCGCCGGCACCAGCTCGCCGGCCGTTTCGGCGTGCGCGCCGTTGGCGACGTCTTCTGCTACCTGCGCGGCCAGGTCTGCCTGCGCGCCCTTGGAGGACAGCGGGGCGAGTGTCGTCCCCGGGTCGAGGGGGTCGCCTGCCTTGAGCGCTGCCACGCCGGCCCGGTACTTGTCCAGGAACTCGTCGTAGACGGAATCGGCGACGATGATGCGCTTGGACGACACGCAGACCTGGCCGCCGTTCCAGTGGCGGCCGAAGACGGCCCACTTGACTGCCTTGTCGACGTCGGCGTCGTCGAGCACGATGAAGGCGTCGGCGCCGCCGAGTTCCAGCGTGCTCTTCTTCAGGTACCTGGCGGCGGCCTGCGCGACGGCCGTGCCCGCGACCTCGCTGCCGGTCAGCGCGACGCCCTTGACCCGCGGGTCGGACAGGATCAGTTCGTTGTGGCCGTGGGCCGCGTACAGGTTGATGAAGGCGCCGTCCGGCAGGCCTGCCTCCTTGAAAAGCGCCTCGAACGCGGCAGCGGCCTGCGGCACGATGGAGGCGTGCTTCAAGATGATCGTGTTGCCGGCCGCGAGCTGCGGCGCGGCGACGCGGACGATCTGGTAGTACGGGAAGTTCCACGGCTCGACGATGTACAGGACGCCGAGCGGCTCGTACACCAGCTGCACGGCGTCGCGCGCGAACCCTTCAACGGGCAGGCTGCGCGGGGCGAGCTGCGCCTCGGCGTTCTTGACGTAGTACTCCAGGATCTTCGCGCACAGCTCGACCTCAGCCTCCGCCCCCCCGATGAGCTTGCCCATCTCGAGAGTCAGGATCCGGGCGTACTCCGTGTGCCGCTCGCGGAGGATGTTCGCCGCATTGTGGAGCACCTGGACGCGCTCGCCGACCGGCGCCAGCTTCCAGGACCGGAACGCGGCATCGGCCGACCCGATGGCGGCCCTTACCTCGTCATCGGTCGCGGTCGGGAACTCCTTTTCCACCTTGCCGGTATACGGATTCGTTGTTGCGTATGGCATGATGCCTCCTGCCGGTCAGTCGTGCGGCCGCCGACTGCACGCCTTCGGCCGTACTGCTGCGTTCTTCCTCTCACCGCCGGGTCGGCCTCCTGCCGGCTGCGACTGACTCATCACAGCCCCCGCTGCGGCGCGTTCCGCCGCCGGGGGAGGGGCCCCGCCGTCGGTGAACTGATCATGTCCAGGCGCGGGCCGGATCGCGCAGGGGATTTCGTCCTGTTCTCATGTGCCGTACTGCCCCACCTCATGCGGCTGCCCCTTGGCGCCGGCCGCGTCATCAACAGCACGGGCCTAATCCGAGGCTGCCCCGGTCCCTGCGCACGGACTTGCAGTAAGTGGCGCCCGGGTGCCGTATTCGCTTCCAGCCCCATCCGGCCAGGGCATCCCGTTCGGGCCCAGGGCCCCGATTCCCGTCCGCTATGCGTCCGTGGACACGGCAATATGACGGTCCACAGCGCGACAAGGTGACGCACGCCGGGACTACGAGGCCGAGGGCGAGGCGGCGTGGTTTCCTATGCTTCCACGACCTCCGCGTTCGGGGAACTCGCGAGGCCATGGACAGGATCACGCAAGGCCACTGACCGAAAGCGGACGGTCGTCACCGCGCCGCCCCAGGCCGGTGCGCGGACGCAGGAAGACACATAGTCGGCCTTTCTGCGCTGATCGACTTCAGATAGGTTTTCTCGGTAAGGCGGATTCGGGCAACCAGCATGTAACTGCCCGACCAGGCAGGGACGCGGACATATCAGGAGGTACCGGGAGGGGTGCGGAGCCCCGGTACCAACATCAGCTCCAAGCGGATCAGGCGGACGGCACTGCGGCACGCGCTGCTGTCGTTCCCGCTAGGCGCCGTGATCGTCCCAACCGCGATCAGCCTCGTATCCGGACTGGCCAAATGACGCAGTCACGCCGGCTCCCGGGGGAGTTCCGGCAGCGGGGCCGGATTGCTCGTCTAGCGCAACCTGCCGGGTCTCGCGGTGCGATTCGCCGGCGACGCGCAGTTCATCGTCGGACGCGTGTTCTAGCGCCATCAGTGCGTTATCGGCATCGGGCAATGCCTGCAGGATCTCATCGAGCTTACGCTGGGTAGCTGCCTGCTGGCGTGCCTGAGTGTGCTGGATGACGAAGACCATGGCGAGGGTGAGGGCGGCGACCAGGGCCTGGAAGACGCTCTCCCACCGCGGGGGGAACCCGGCCGCGACGCTGACGAGGACCCACCCTATATCCGCCGTGAGTACGATCAGCGCGGCCAGCGGACGCGACGTCAGCCGGTCCACCCCGGACAGCAGCCGGCTACCCGGCGACCGCCCGCGGTCGACTGGAGGGTCTGGTTCGGACATGCCAGCTCCTGAAAGAACTTAGGCAACGGGGTGATTCCACGCGATGGAGCATCCCGGCCGTCACGGCAACGGGATGAACGGAGCACTCACGGAAACCCGGAAGTCACCTTCCGCGGCTTCGGGCAGCCCTTCGATCAGACCATACCCGCAGGGACCGGCGTCGCCGGCAGCACGCGAGCGAGGGTCGTGGCCTGGTCTTGGACCCGTCGCGGAGGGGACCGGCTGGCCGGGTATCAGGGCGGGCCGTGACGCAGCCGGATCCCGGCTCGCTCCTCGAGGCCGGAGAGGACAGCGTGTGTCACAGCGGCCCGCTTATGCCGGCCTTCGCGCGAACTTCGCGCCCGCCGCAAGCAGCTCCCGCCGCCAGACCGGCATGATCGGCAGGCCGGCGTGATGCACGGCGCCGGGCTGCACGATCGCCTGCGGTGTTCCCCGCCTGAAATGCGTTGTAGATATCGGGCGGGTGAGTCGAGGATCTCTTCTGCGGTTTTCTTCCACACGAACGGCTTCGGGGCCTGGTTCCACTGGGCGATCCAGTCGCGGATGCCGGCTTCGAGGGACTGGACGGACTTGTGGGCGCTGCGCTGGAGTTTCTGGGTGGTGAGGTAGGCGAACCACCGTTCGACCTGGTTGACCCAGGACGAGCCGGTCGGGGTGACGTGGACGTGGAAGCGGGGTCGGCGGGAGATCCACTCGTTGACGGCCGGGGTCTTGTGAGCGGAGAGGTTGTCGCAGGCGATGTGGACGTCCAGCTCCGGCGGGACGGCCTTGTCGATCGAGCGCAGGAACTTCAGGTACTCCGCGGCCCGGTGGCGGCGGTGCAGCTCGCTGATGACGGTGCCGTCGGCGATGTTGAAGGCGGCGAACAGGTTGGTAGTCCCGTGGCGGACGTGCCACCGCACGGCGTGTGCGAGTGCGAGGCACTCGGTGTCACGACCGAGCGCGGTGACGGACTCAGCGGTCATCGTACGGTCGACTCAAAAGGGGGGCGTGCTGACGGCTTGACGATGGCCCGCGGCGCCGGAGATGCTCCGCCCCAGGGGGTCGCCCGGTCATACGCTGGCCGGCGGACACCGGCCGCTGGCCGGTGTCCGCTCAGCTAGCCGACCCGTTACTGAAGGCGATAATCGCGCTGGCGGCGTTGCGGAGAGAGCTGGCGACGGTACTGGGATCGCTGAGGTAGCCGCTGACCATGGCCCCGTCGCGCAGCATCACGAGCTGGTCGGCGGCCTGGGCGGAGTTCGGGACGTTGATCTCGTCGAGGAGATCCTGGATGGTCTGCCTGAACCAGCGGCGGTGGGCGTCCACCGCGCGCCGGACCGGATGGTCGGGGTCGGCGTACTCGGCTGCCGCGTTGATGAACGGGCAACCGCGGAAACCGGGGCTGCAGGTCTCGGCGCCGATCGCTTCGGCGATGATCCGGAACGCGTCGGGTACGTCGTCGGCTGCCTGCCGGACCTGGGCGATCGCGTCGCGTTCCCACTGCGCCCGGCGCTCGAGGTAGGCGATCATCAGGTCGTCCTTCTTCGGGAAGTGCCGGTAGAACGTCACTTTCGTGATGCCGACCTGGGCGATGATCTTCTCCGCGCTCACCGCGCGCAGCCCTTGCGCGTAGAACAGCTCGGCTGCGGCCTCGATGATGCGCTCGCGCATCGGGACCTTCGGTGCCGTCGATGAACGGGGTGCCCGGCCCCCGGTTGCGGTCATGTCGTCGTCGGTCATGTTGCCCATCAGTTTGCCTCACCCATCGTGCCATTCTGCCTCGCCTGCCTGGTGGCGGCGGCCGCGCCGCGAAGGGGCCGACCCGACTTGCGCATCTCCGGCAGACCGCGTAGCGTCCAAGTAGAGTTACTAGTAAGTCTACCTAATAGGTCAAGGAGGAACGATGAGTGCATCACCGGTCCCGGTTGTCTTCATTCACGGCCTGTGGATCCACTCCGCTGCCTGGCAGCCCTGGGTCGAGTTGTACCGCTCAGCCGGCTACAACGCGATAGCGCCCGGCTGGCCCGGCGACGGGCCCAGCGCGGGCGACACGCGGAAGAACCCGGCCGCCGTCGCGGACAAGGGCATCGACGACATCACCAACGGCTACCTCGACGTCATCAGCCAGCTACCCGCCAGGCCGGTCGTGATCGGCCACTCGTTCGGCGGCCTCATCGCGCAGAAACTGCTGGCGGGTGGCATGGCCGCGGCGGCCGTCGCGATCGACCCGGGCCAGATCAAGGGGGTCAGGCCGCTCCCGCTGGCCCAGATCCGCTCCGGGCTTCCGGTGCTGTCCAGGCCGGGCAACAAGAAGCGGGCGGTCGCCCTGACCAGGAAGCAGTTCCGCTACGGCTTCGGCAACGCCCTGTCCGAGGGTGAGTCCGGGCAGTTGTTCGACCGCTACGCGATCCCCGGGCCCGGCAAGCCGCTCTTCGAGGCCTCAGCCGCGAACTTCAAGAAGTCGTCCCCGGCGGCTGTTGATACCAGGAAGCCGGACCGCGGGCCGCTGCTTATCGTCGGCGGCGGCAAGGACCACACCGTGCCCGAGGTCGTGTCCCGGGCCGCCTACCAGCTGTACGCCGGCTCGACCGCGGTCACCGACTACCACGTATTCCCCGACCGCGGCCACTCGCTCGTCCTCGACCACGGATGGCGCGAGATCGCCGACTACACCCTGTCCTGGCTCGCCCGCCAGGACCTGCGACCAGTCCGCTAACGACCGGCAGCCAACCCCGCTAACGAAAGGCAGTTCCCATGCGCAACCCACTGAAGTCCCGCACCCGTATGTCCCGGCTCGCCCTGACCGGCGCAGCCGCCGCCGCCCTGGTCGCAATCCCCAGTGCGATCGCCGCCGCCTCGACCACCAGCCCGGCGCACCCGGTCGGTGGCAGCTCCTCGGCGCCCAAGCCGACCATCGTGATCGAGCACGGTGCCTGGGCGACCGGGTCTAGCTTTGACGGGGTCGTCACCCGGCTGCAGAAGGACGGGTACACCGTGGACGTCCCCCCGAACCCGCTGCGCGGACCCGGTAGCGACTCGGCCTACCTGGCCAGCTACCTCGCCAGCGTGTCCGGGCCGGTCGTGCTGGTCGGCCAATCCTACGGCGGCTTCGTCATCACCGACGCCGCCACGGGCGACAAGAACGTCAAGGCCCTCGTCTACGTCGACGCCTACGTCCCCGCCCTAGGCGAGACCATCAACAGCATCAACGGACAGTTCCCCGGCAGCCGGATCACTCCGGCCGCCCTGAACTTCGTCGCCTCGCCCGGCGGCGTCACCGAGGCCTACGTCAACCCCGTGCAGTTCCGCGGCATCTTCGCCAACGACCTGCCCGCCAGCGAGGCGGCCGAGCTCGCCGCCACCCAGGAGCCGATCGCGGCAAGCGCGCTGACCGAGCCGTCAACCGCGCCGGCCTGGGCCACCGTCCCCAGCTGGGACGTCATCGGAACGGCCGACCACGCGATCCCGCCGGCGGCGCAGGAGTTCATGGCCGCCCGCGCCCACGCCACGGTGACGAAGGTCGACGCATCGCACCTGTCGATGATCTCCCACCCCGGGACCGTCGCCGGCGTGATCGAGCAGGCCGCCCGCGCCACTTCCTAGACACCGCGGCAGCGACCGCCGGACGACGAGCTATCTGCGGCGTCGCTCCGGCGGTCGCTGGCGTTGCGCCAGCGACCAGGCCTGCCGTCGGCTATCGCTGTGCCCGGCACAGCCTGGGCGGTGCGGGACTGTGCAGCCAAGCGCGTTCCCGGCCCTGGCCGCGGAGTTTGGTGCTCAGCGAAAGAGGCGTCCTGGTAAGCGGCACTGGAGAATGTGATGAGGGAAAGGCCCGGCCCCGGTGCTGAGCAGGTGGCGGCGGAGGACCTGGTGCGGCGGGCCGGAGGAGGCTAAGCGTGAGCGACGGGTACGGCGACGAGGTGTCCCGGCGGACGGTTCCAGTTCCCGGGGCACGCTAGCGGCGGACTTTCTCGGCTGAGGATCCGACCAGGGCAGGGGCGCGGCGCCTCCGCGGAACTGCTCGTGCTGGCAGACCACGTCGCGCTCACCCCGCCTGCCGCTGGACTAGCGGCGTCGCCGCAGGTTCTTGTCGGCCAGCGCCGGGATGGTGATGTAGTTGTCGGCCGGGTTGATCTCGGCTCCCGGGGCGACGATCTCGTCGATCCTATCCAGGACGCCCTGGTCAAGGCGGGTGTCGGCCCCGGCGAGGGCGGCCGCTAGGTGGTCCACGGTCCGCGGGCCGGTCAGCACCGAGGTGACGGCGGGATGGGCGAGGACGAACGCGGTGGCCAGGTGGGCCAGCGGCAGGCCGGCGTCGGCGGCGAGCTTGGTGAGTTGCTCGACGGCGGTGAGCTTGGCCCGGTTGGCCGGGACGGACAGGTCGAAATCCTTGGCGCCGCCGCCGCTGGCGCGGTGGCCGCGGGTTGGGTCGGCCCGGCCGGAGAGCCAGCCGCTGCTGAGCGGGCCGTAGGTGAGGACCCCCATGCCGTAGCGCTGGGCGGTGGGCAGCACGGCGGCCTCGATCGTGCGGGTCAGGATGGAGTAGCGGGGCTGCTCGGTGCGGAACGGCTGGTGGCTGCCTCGCTCGGCCGCCCACTGGGCCTCGACGATGACCTCGGCCGGGAACGTGGAGGCTCCGATGGCCCTGACCTTCCCGGCGCGGACCAGGTCCGACAGGGCCGACAGGGTCTCGCTGATGTCGGTGCCCGGGTCGGGACGGTGCATCTGGTAAAGGTCGATGTGGTCTGTCTGGAGCCGGCGCAGGCTGTCTTCCACCGCCCGGGTGATGTACCGGCGGGAGCCGCCCGAGCGGTTGGGGCCGGTGCCCATGGGCAGGGCGAACTTGGTGGCCAGGACGACGTCGTCGCGGCGGCCCGCCAGCGCCTTGCCGACGATTTCCTCCGACTCGCCGGCGGAGTACACGTCGGCGGTGTCGACGAAGTTGATGCCCCCGTCGAGCGCGGCGTGGATGATGCGGATCGCGTCGTCGTGGTCGGGGTTGCCGTAGGAGCCGAGCATCATGGTGCCGAGCGCCATCCGGCTGACCATGATGCCTGTTGCGCCGAGGGTCTGGTATTCCACTGGAATCTCTCCTTCGTTCCGCGATGCTAAACTATCATTTTACTAGAGTAAGACTCTCACATATATGAGAGTATAACTCCACTTTCTGATTGTATGAGAGGGGTGGTCCGGGTGTTGGTGGCGGACCTGCTGGCCGAGCGGCGGCCGCACCGGGCGGACGCAGCGCGCAACTTCGACGCCATCCTGGCGGCCGGGCGGATCGCGTTCGCGGCCGGCGGGACCGACGTCTCGCTGGACGAGATCGCCCGCCAGGCGGGGGTTGGGGTGGCCACCCTGTACCGGAACTTCCCGTCCCGGGAGGACCTGGTCGAGGCCGTGTACGTGACGGAAGTCGACGAGCTGTGCCGGTACGGAGAACGGCTGGCCGGCCGGGGCGACCCGTGGGACGCCCTCGTTTCCTGGCTGCGGCGTTTCGTCGGGTACCTGGGCACCAAGCGCATCCTGCTGGACGCGCTTGACCGGGAGTCCGGGGCATTCCGCGCCTGCCGCGACGCCCTCTACGCGACCGGGGAACCCCTGCTCGCCCGCGCGCAGCAGGCCGGGCGTGCCCGCGCCGACGTCACCGTCGACGACGTGCTGCGCTTCTTCCTCGGCGTCACGAGCGCCCCGGTCAGCTCCCGGCGGCAGCGGGACCGCTTCCTGGCGATGGCGGTCGCCGGGCTTGCGGCCTGACTGCCGCCGGGCAGCGGCCGCGGCTCACCGGGCGGTGTAGCCCCCGTCGACGGGCAGAGCGATGCCGTACGGCCCGCCACCGTGACGATGGCGCCTTCGGCCGCCAGCGCGAGGGCGGCAGCCCGGCCGATGCCGGTGCCGCCCCCTGTAGTGAGAGCGTTCTTGCCTACGAACTGAGGGACGGTTGCCTGTGTCATGACAGTTTTCCGTGGGGGTGCTATGCCCCTGCCGTCAGCGGCGAGCAGCGGCATCTGTCAGTCGGGGTAACGGTCGCCGGAAGCGGCCTTCGGCCGGGCGGCGTTTAACCGGCGCAGTCCAGGCCCAGCGCGCCGAATCGGAGCCTGCTGGATCCCGGCTCTACGCGACGGCACCATTGCCTCTCGCACCCGTGCTGCCGTCCCCTTGAACTCCCAATTCGGCACTGCGTAGTCAGCGAGCACCTCGACCGATACGCTCTCCTCGCCTGCCAGCGGGTGATCGTCGGCCATGGCCAGCACCCGCTCGTAAGACGCGATTGCCGGGCCGAGGGTGAGGCCGGGCCCGTCCAGCACGAGCCAGCACACCAGCACATCGATGTCGCCTATCCGCAGCGGCGTGTAGGAGTCAGCGAGCGCGACTTCCTTCAGCGTCAGCGCGCAGTCGGGCCGTGCCCGTTCGAACGGCCCGGCGGTGGTGGCCGTGAAGCCGAGGCGGATCGGGCCGGGCGCGAGGGGAGCCGCGCGGGGCCAGGGAACATGGGCATAAACTCTGCGGGAATCAGAACCCATGCCGCGAGCCCCCCGTACGGGCCGGAAATCGGGCCTCCCGTCAGGGCTGCGGGCAGTGACCCGGCCGTACGGGTGGAAGGTGCTGAAATGACAGGCTATGAGGCTAAAGGACCGGCCGGCGGCGGCGGCCTGCTGCCGTTGGACGTTACCGTGGCGCACCAGGCCCGCGTCTACGACTACCTGCTCGGCGGCAAGGACAACTTCGCCGCCGACCGGGCGGCGGTCGAGGCATGGCTCAAGGTCAACCCCAAGATGGCCTTCATCGCACGGGCCAACCGGGCGTTCCTCGGCCGCGCGGTCCGCTACCTCACGGCCGAGGCGGGCATCCGGCAGTTCCTCGACATCGGCACCGGCATCCCGGCCGCGGGCAGCACCCACCAGGTCGCGCAGGCCATCGCGCCAGAGTCCCGGGTGGTGTACGTGGACTACGACCCGGTCGTGCTCGCCCACGCCCGCGCACTGCTGACCAGCAGCGATGCGGGGGGCACCGAGTACATCGGCGCCGACCTGCGCAGCACTTCCGCGATCCTTGACCAAGCCGGGCAGCTGCTCGACTTCACCAAACCCGTAGCGGTCTCGCTACTCGCCATACTGCACGCGATACCGGACTCTGATGACCCGCACGCGATCGTCGCCAGGGTGATGGACGCCGTACCGCCCGGAAGCTACCTCGCCCTCTCCCACCCCGGCTCGGACCACCTTCCCCCGCAGGCACTGCAGGAGAAGAGAGACATCGTGCACGCGATGAGCCAGGAGCAGTACACGCACCGCACCCGCGAGGAGGTAGCGCGTTTCTTCGCGGGCACGGACCTGGTGGCACCCGGACTTGTACGGGTCGAGAAATGGCGTCCCGAGCCCAGGTCGGGCAACGCGGGCCAGTCCTACGTCTGGGGCGCGGTAGGCCGCAAACGCTGATGCACCACGAGGCGCTTCGTTATATCCCCGACATAGTCGGGAGGAATTCGGAGAAAGGTTCGTCAGCTCCACCTGTCCCCGCCAGCGCACGGGCCCGCCGCCATCGCTCCCGTGTACGAGTGGGAGAACCCGCCGGACGACCTGGACGTATCACACCGCGCTGATCCCCGGGTGAGCCGCGAGCAGGTAAGAGCGCTGCGAGCAGCTCGCGCCAGGTACGACCAGGCGCTCCGGATGGCGCGAGTGGCGCGACATCCGGCTCGCCGACGTCGAACTGCCCGACGGCCGCCACCTGGAACACCGGCTGATCCACACCCCGCCCGGCGCCGGCTGCGTCACCGTCAAAGACGAGCGCGTCCTGCTGCTATGGCGGCACCGATTCATCACCGATACCTGGGGCTGGGAGATACCCGTCGGCAAGATCGACCCCGGCGAGGATCCCACCCATGCCGCCGCCCGCCAAACCGAGGAAAAGACCGGCTGGCGCCCTGGCCCTCTCAGTCCGCTCCTACGGGTCGAGCCAACGCCCGGCATCTCCGACTCCGTCCACCACATTTACCTCGCCAACGGCGCCGAGCGCATCGGCCCGCCCGAAGACGACTTCGGGTCAGACCACGTCAGAAAACTGAGGCCGACACGCACTACCTAGACCGGCACCCGACGCGGCCCAACTACGGCCAGGAGCCGGGCCACGTGCGTCTTGGCGGTGCCTGCCGTGATGGACAGGGCGGCGGCGATCTCGGCTGGTGTGGTGGCGCTTCGCGCGTCATCCACCCCGTCGGCTACCAGCGGTAAGGCGGTTGCGACTGCGGGGACTAGCGCCGCGCTGACCTGCGACCGCTGGGTGAGCGCACGAAGCAGGGCGGTCGCAGCGGCGGTCATCCGGCGGTTGGTGCACACGGCCGTGGAGAGCGTCCAGCGTAGCTGTGCGTCATCTACGGGGACAGCGCACAGCTCATTGAGCATGTCGCCGCTGATGGCCGACTCCGGTGCCAGGGTCGTCGCGAACCCTTCACGGACGAGCCTGGCCATCAGCGAGTAGTTGGCGATCTCGAACGCAGACTGGGTAGCGCCGAAGGCGGCATCGATGATGGCCCTAGTCCCCCAGCCCGGGGGTGGCCGCAGGATCGCCTCTTTCCGCAGGTCCGGGACGGCAACCGAGGAACGCCGGCTCAGCGGGTGGTCCGGGCGGCATACGAAAACCATGGCTTCGCTGAGCAGCTGGCGCATCTCGATTCCACGTGGCGCGCTACCGTGCTGGCTCGCGGTCAGGGCGACGTCCACCGATCCGTCGTGGACCGCCTGCACGAGCTCCGCAGATCCCAGCTGGCGCAATTTGATGACCACGTCAGGATGCCCTGTCGCGTACGTCCGCTAGCACACCAGCGAGGTCGATCCGGCCCGTGTGCAGGGTGCTGCCCAGGGTCACGGTGCCGCGGACCTGGCCGGAGACGGCGGCGACCTCGTCCCTAGCCGCCTGGACGGCCGCAAGGATCTGCCGGGCAGGGCCCTGGAGCGCAGCCCCGTGTTCAGTCAGGGCCAGCGGGCTCACGTTCCGGTCGAACAGTGATACCGCGAGCTCCTTCTCCAGGCGGGCGATGGCGCACGACATCGCCGACTGGACGATGTGGACCTCGCGGGCGGCGGCGGTAAAGCTGCCCGCCTTGCAGCAGGCAAGGAAATAATCCAGGTCACGGATATCCACGGGGCAATGCTACGGCTGCGCGGCGACATTGGCGCATGAATCCGATTCATTGTCGCCAGCAATAGCAATCATCCAGGAAGATGACCTTCACGGCAATTTTGCGGTTCAGAGCAGGGTAATTTTTCCACAGGAGGTTCGTCAAAGTAGTTTCGATAGACGGAGGCACGCTGTGCGCGACTTCGATTTTGAGTTCAACGAGTCCCGGTCGGTGGGTACGACGTGGATACTTGACGCGTTGTGGAACCGGCTGGGCGTCGGCGAGACGGTGCGCCGGGTGCTCGCGGACCGTCACCTGGACGATTCGGCCGAGCGGGTGCTGTTCGAGC
>Ga0265338_10003826_pt1 | contig 20907 bp, 21 predicted proteins | sample 42126metaG_FD_193579 | JGI IMG/M metagenome (GOLD analysis project Ga0265338, IMG submission 193579) | Rhizosphere microbial communities from Carex aquatilis grown in University of Washington, Seatle, WA, United States - 4-21-26 metaG | ecosystem: Host-associated > Plants > Roots > Rhizosphere... | reverse complement strand
AGTGCATACCGAACACACTCCCCCAGCGTGAACAATTGTGTTGAATCAGGTCTGTTTCTGTTCTGGGAGTAGACACAGACCGGCAAGAGGATCGCCAGCATGAGAACGAAAAATACCCCCACCTTTCTATCTCTCAACGAGGTATCATCGGCTGTTCTTTGGCGCCCAAAATTATTACAACCCAGTAGCAGAAAGCTTGTCATTCGGGAGATTGATTCCAATAGTAAGATATCCCTTTAATTGTCATTATCTGCATGAACACGTTAGACAAGGGATAATGAGAAATGGTTTGAATGATCGGGCATAATTATGCATCTTTTACACATATCCGGGTATTCTGAGCATGACCGTAGTCGTTCTATAGATTGCAAATAGAAGGATTCGCTGCAGTAAGAACTCCTTATGGATGGATAAAAAAGAAGCCTTTTTCATGAAGTTCTAACTTTAGTCTGAGTTCCTGTATGCAACACCAAATGGAAAATACCGCATGGTCAGTCCTGCGACGAGCTGATTTGTACTGCCGAGGCTCACAAACATCCCCGGCTTAAAACCAAAGATGGATACAAAACCGGGATACACATTGAGAACCTCCTTTTCGTTAACGCGGTCGGAAGCCATAAACGATGCAAGAAGGGAGTTCGACCGGTCCCAAAATACACCGGCAATCCATCCGAGCGTAACGGACTCAGTTCGCGTACCGTTGCGCGAATCGACAACGCGCAGTTCGCGTGCCGCAAACCCGCCGCCCAGAGAAAAGCTTTCGTCGTTATCCTGCTTGAAAGAAAGCCCGAGCATCCCGTTGTCGCCAAAATGATAGAAGAGACTTGTGCGCTCTGTGAACGGCAGGTGGTAGCGGATCACGTAATATTGTCCCTGATTTTCGATCGTGTTGAATCTCGGATTCCACGCCGGTTGTCCCGGCCAGGCGGTCATGTTGAGGGTCGTGCTGAAAAATTCTTTTACAGCATCCGAGCTAAACAAAATTACCCCGCCGATGTCAAAGATATAAAGGTCGGCGAGAGGGTCAACGTTCGGTCCGACAAACTTATCATTCTCCGCCGCTTCGTTGACAAAATGATAGGTGGCAATTGTCAAACCTGCCATCAGTGTCGGATATGGGACGTCATAATACTTGAACCATTCGTACATCATCCTGCTGTCCATTCCCCCTCCGACCAAATGCAGCGTGTAGTTTGGAAAGTACTGCGCTTTGTCAAGGCTCAGGCTTGTGGGGAATACTTCCTGCCCCAGGAATCTTCCCCAGCCGTAATCGTTGATGGGGGGGAAAGGATTCTTGACGTTTTCCCATACGTTGTAGAATCCCGTGCCGAGCTTCATAGTTGAAAGGACGCGCGAATGGGTTGCCGATTGGAGAATGTCGAATCCGGCGTTGATGATGATCGAGCCGGGATTAATGGTCGACTCGGAGCCGTAGTCAAGTCCGTGATAAAAATAATACTGATCTTGCGCGAAGAGCTGCGGCGAAGTAAAAAACAAAAGAGCTATCAGTGAAAGAGAACGCATGATTGCACAATTCATTTCTATCGTTGATGAAATCCGGAGTACTTAATTTTGGAACCCTAAGATACGTCTTGTTTGTAAGTTATTCAATGCCTGACGGAAACATTTCTAAAATGCAGCCACCTTCTTGATTCGCATTTTCGTTAGATCGATTGTCTGCACACCCTGTGAAGAGGTGTCGTCCCATCCGTGAGATCCGTTTGATTTTGAATTTGGAATCAAGTAGTTTGCGACAGTATCATTGCAGCATCCTGAACCTCAATGATTCAGATGGGGAGCGCTCACGGGTATCTCAAAAGATCCCCCGACGACCGTGCACATCTGCAGGCCGGTCCATTGTGTTAATACGTGACGCGTAACCAATAGTAGAATTAAATACGGTGTGTGCCGTACCATCGCTGGAAAGGCCTTTCATGAGAACTATGTTGTTGAGCATAATCCTTACAGGTATTTTCGTCGGTTGCTATTCAGGTACTGTTACCTATATTCCTTCCGGCCATCCTGGCTCAGTACCGAATTCGGTTGAAGTCGATAAATCGAAAGACTCGACGTGGAATCAATTGGTCGCCGGCCTATCCTCACATTTCTTCGCCATTAATACCATGGACAATAAATCCGGTTTCATAAATTTAAATTATACCGGCGATCCTGAACAATATGTTGACGGCGGCGCATTTCATTGTACGATAGCTGATGGAAATGGGCATGTTACATCGTATGACTTCCCGGGATCGCGGGCCAGCGTGGTCTATCAAGCGATGGTCGAAGGGATTCATCGAGACGTTACCCGCCAGCTCGAGCTTAAGGGAAAAATGAATCTACTGGTTTCCGAGTTATCCCCTACTCGTTCCCGCTTGACCGTCAATATCAGTTATGTTCTCAATCTGAAAATAATGAGTGATTCGCTCCATCATGAATCCATTTCTTTCAGCACCGGTCAATCGGCCCGGTCATCTCTTGATAGCGCTGAATACAGGTCGAACGGAAAGCTCGAGCAGTCTATTTTAGAGATGGTCAGATAGTGCTTGCGAAGTCGTGTTCGAGATCAATGTTGTGGAGAGGGATTTCACATGCACAAAATGCCGCCGCACGGTGCATAACGACGTCCCCCCTTTTTTGGCAGACATTACTATTTTCTTTTTAGATGCACTTCTATGGAATGTAGATTACGGGCCGCAAACGAAACTGATTGCTTAGAAATCCGGTCGATGTACGAACGCATCGCCTCCATCGAAGGGGGCCTTGCCAGGAAGAAGAATGAAATCACATCTGAATATGTACGTCATTTTATTATCGAAAGCACGCGTTCGGGGATTACTCTTGTTGCTATCGATAGTTCAACTGGCAAGATTGTCGGCGAAATCCACTGTTATAGCCGGATGATCGAAGTCTTCAAGCATGTGCTTGGCGAATTAACAATAGCCGTCGATCCTGATTGCCAGGGACAAGGAATCGGCAGACTCCTTTTTGAAAGGCTTCTTGATATTGTTGAACAGGAGAAACCGGAGATAGAGCGAGTCGAATTAATTGCGCGGGAGAGCAACGTCAAGGCGATCAAATTTTATGAGTCCCTTGGATTTAAGGTTGAAGGGAGATTTGAAAAACGCATTCACAATGCCGATGGAAATTATGAAGCGGATATTCCGATGGCATGGCTACGAACCGGGTTCCATTAGACGGATGAATCGGGCGAAAGTAGATCATTTTTTTCAAATGCAGAAGATTTCTCTCTCGGTCGTGATATTTCTCATGAGAATGTCTTTGCCCATCGAACGAGATGTCTATGCCGCCGAACACCCTCTTCCGCAAGGTTTCATCGGCGACAAGATTGTGGTTTACAAAAAGCTTCGTGAAATGAAGCTGCTGAAAGGAACGGATATACTTAAAACGTACCGCATTTGTCTGGGAAGCAATCCTGTCGGTCCAAAGCAACGCCAAGGAGACGGACGTACACCTGAAGGAAATTACGTCATTGACTGGCGAAAACCGAACAGCTTGTACCACATGGCGATGCATATTTCGTATCCCGGCGCTTCCGACAAGGCGCGCGCCAAAAAAGCGGGCGTTTCGCCGGGCGGAATGATCATGATCCATGGATTGCCGAACAGTTACGTCGCGCCCGATGATGGACGCCCCCTCCCGGACTGGACCGACGGGTGCATTGCAGTAAGAAATTCTGAGATAGAAGAATTGTGGCGCTGTATTCCAGATGGGACAATGATCACAATTCTTCCATAGCCTCACGCTCCGGGGATGGAATACAAATCCATGCCGTCGTGATGGTACTGCAGTGTCGAATACCGCATTGGTAGAATTGCAAGGGAGTAAATTATTGAATGTCATAGAAACAGAACGTCTCATGCTGAGAACCTGGCGCAATTCTGACCTTGTCGCCTTTGCTGCAATGAATGCGGATCCGTTGGTCATGGAATTCTTCCCGAAGACACTTTCACACGGAGAATCTGCCGAGTCGTACAAAAGAATTACGACATTCATCAAGGAAAACGGGTTTGGATTTTTTGCGGCAGAGGAGAAAAAGTCGAAAGCATTTGCTGGATTCATCGGCTTTAGCCGGCCGGCATTCACCTCATATTTCACACCGTGCATTGAGATCGGCTGGCGATTGGACCGGCGTTTCTGGAGCCGAGGATTGGCGACCGAAGGAGCCAACGCATGTTTAAAATATGGATTTTCATCTCTCGGCATCAAAGAGGTTGTATCATTCACATCAAAGCTAAACACAAAATCTATTAACGTAATGAGAAAGATCGGGATGAAATTCGAGGGGGAATTCGAACATCCCAATCTTGAAGAGGGGCATATTTTGAGAACGCATGTACTCTACAAGATCTCCGATCTCTCACACTCATATGAGGAAGCACCATGAACCTTTTCTGTCGTTACTTTTTCATTCTCTTCTCGCTCATTTTCTGTGAAAGTGCAATACTAGCACAGGAACTTCGGTATGTGCAGGTCCGCATTGCAGACGGCGTATTGGAAGGCGTTGTCAGCCCGGATGGAAAAGTGCGCACGTTCAAAGGTATCCCGTACGCCGCCCCTCCCCTTGATTCATTGCGATGGCGAGCCCCGCAGCCGCCTTTGCCCTGGAGCGGCGTACGCAAGGCAGCCGCCTATCCAAAGCGTGCGATGCAGGGATTCATCTGGGACGACATGATCTTCAATGACGACGGCCCGAGCGAAGATTGTCTCTATTTGAATCTATGGATGCCGGAGAATTATCCTGCCGCAAAGCTGCCGGTCATGGTTTGGATCCACGGAGGCGGATTTGCCGCCGGGTCATCTTCCGAAGCGCGCCAGGATGCGGGAAATCTCTGCAAGAAAGGCGTGCTGGTAGTAAGCATGAACTATCGACTCGGAGTATTCGGGTTCTTCGCTCATCCCGAACTCGCGAAAGAATCCGGACGTAACTCTTCGGGCAACTACGGACTGCTGGACCAGGTGGCCGCGCTTGAGTGGGTCAAGAAGAACATCGCCGTCTTCGGCGGCGATCCCGACAATGTCACAATTTTTGGCGAGTCGGCCGGATCGTCCTCCGTCTGCGGACTCATGGCATCCCCTTTGGCGAAGGGGCTCTTCAATCGCGCCATCGGCGAGAGCGGTGCTTTTTTCAGAACGACGACGCCGATGAAGTCTCGGACGGAAGCTGAGAATGCTTGCCTTACGTTCACGGAATCTCATCTTGGGACAACATCGCTGAAAGAGCTCCGGTCAATGTCGGCGAAAAAGGTACTCGACGCAGCCTTGAAAGTGCCAAGAGAAATCTTTTCGGCTGACGTCGATGGATATTTTCTGCCCGAGGAATGCCCCGCAATTTATGCGGTCGGCATCCAGAGCCATGTCCCCCTTCTGGCCGGATGGAATCGGGATGAAGGAAATTTTGATGCGTTTTTTGGAGATAACGAACCGACGCTCAAGAATTATGTCACCCTCGCTCAAACTCGGTTTGGGGAGAATGCAAACAGGTTTTTAAAACTGTATCCGGCAGCGACTGATGCACAGGCAAAGCGCGCGGCGCAAGATTTCGGCGGAGACAAAGCCACTGCGTTTGCCGTGTGGAAGTGGATCGAGGCACACTCAAAAACCGGCGGATCTCCGATCTATAGATATGAATTCGACAAGACTCTTCCGCTTCCGGCAGACGCGAAACCCGGTACCGAACCAAGGGCATCACATGCGTGGGAAATCGAGTACGTCTTCCGCGTCCTTTCATCGAAAAAGCTTCCATGGACAGACGAAGACTATAGAGTATCAGAACTTATATCCACCTACTGGACGAACTTTGCAAAAACGGGGGATCCAAACGGAGAGGGTTTACCCAACTGGCCCGCGTACACCAAAGACGGATACCGAGTAATGCATATCAATTCCACTTCGGGAGCCGCTCCGGACACATGTCGAGGACGCTATGAGTTTTTAGAGAAGTTTGGTTTCGGAGTACAATAGAGAATTCATGTCAGGATGTAAAATATTTTGACCCCGTCATAAAATGGCGGGTTCAGAGTAACATCTGGCCGGCAAGGAACTCAGCACCATCGTTCTCATTCTGAAGGTCCCGACGTCGTTTGTCGGGAGACGAATGTCGAGGCATCCCCTTGGGAGAATCTTTCGTCCGATACAGACCATCCGATCAGGATGACATTTTGAAGCAAAAGACACAACCGCTAGGAAAGCACTCTTTTTCACTGTTGACTTTGCCGGCGAATCCTCCTACCTTTTCTCGGTGATTGTGTCCTGAAACGTAACCGGCAAGGATGAGAGTAATCGAGCATTGAAAAACAAATATCGATCCTATGGCGACTGAATTGCGCAAAAAGGTACTCATTGTGGATGATGAACGGCTCACGAGGGCTGTATTGCAGCACAACGTCGTTCTCGCCGGCTACGATGTGATGGTTGCCGGGAGTGGAAAAGAAGCGATGGAGAAGATCATTGATGTGACGCCTGACCTCATCGTCGTCGACCTAGTTATGCCGGATATGAATGGATTTGAGATGTGCCGCAGGATCAGAAGCAATAAAGAAACAACGAAGACCCCCGTTATCGTTGTCAGCGCGCTGCAAAGCCAATCGGATGTTGAAGAGGCAAAAATTTCCGGCGCCAATGTTTATTTGACAAAGCCTGTAAAGCCTGAGGAATTCGTCAGCCACATAAAGAAATTCCTCGGATCTCCTTTCAAGACGCCTTCCTGAGCAGCTGAGCTTCCTTTTCGGAACCCCGGAATCTTCCTCTTTCTATTTTACGCCTTTGGGTGATCCACCGATCGCCCCCCAGCTTTTATTCGGCGAGGGCCCCATTGTAAATATAAGCTCCCCCCCATCGACCAACTGACTGTGCAGCAGGACGGGAATGCTCAGGTCTTTTCCGTTAAGTCTGGCAGATTGAATATAGATGTTCTCTTCGGAATTGTTAATCGTCGTGATCACGAATGTCTTCCCGCCGTAATACTTCGGGTCGAGATGAATGACAATTTGCTGGAACAGCGGGCTGCTTAAGTCGTAATACGGCCTAATGGAGCATCCTCCGTCCATTTCAAACAGACCCATCGACAGCAGCACAAAATATGCACTCAACTGTCCTTCGTCCTCCTCGCCGACCCAGCCAGTGTACGGCGATGAATCATAAAAACTATCCAGCACGTACCGCGTGTATTTTTGAGTCAGCCACGGTTTATCCGAATAATTGAAAATAAAGGGAGCCTCGAGGCTTGGTTCGTTTCCAAGGTCGAAATAGTGCTTGAGAAATCCTTCTTCAAGGCGCGCATTAAATTTATCCTTGCCGATCAGACCTATGAGCCCAGGGAGGTCGTGCGGAACGAACGCCGAATAGATCCACGCATTGCCTTCCATGTACCCGGGCCCATTCCATCCTCCCTGAGTTCCGAAAGCGAACAAGTCAAAAGGCTCCACCCATGAGCCGCTTCTCAGTTTTCTTCTTACAAAACCGGTCGATGTATCGAAAACATTCCGATAGTTCTGCGAGCGGTCATTAAAATATTTGTACTCCGTACGTTTACCAAGCGACAGCGCCAATTGCCCGGCACACCAGTCATCGTATGAATACTCAAGTGTATTCGAGACGGGTCCATCTTCGTCCGGAACAAAGCCGTAATCCATGTATGCTTTCATTTGTCGATTCCCCGCATAACCGCCGCACGGGTAATCGATCCCCTGAGTCGTAAGATCGTGCTTGATCGCCTTGAATGCGTTCTCAGCATCAAAATCTCTTATTCCCTTTTGATAGCTGCTGATGATCAAGGAATTATGGTGTTGCGCTCCCATGATCGGCGCATACTTCAGGCCGGTTGGCGCCTCCGGAATCCAGCCTCCTTTGTCCGCTAACTCAAGCCAGGATTTTGTCCATGAGCTTGCGTAGGCCGGAGTCACGAGCGTCCAGAGAGGCGCAAGGTCCCATTGACCGCCCCAAAAACCGTCGGCACTGTAGACGGCATCAAGATCTTTAGGAAGAGACTGGATTTTTCCGCACATGTCCGTATACTCTCCGTTCTCATCGTTGAAAACGGACTTACCGGTAAAAGCCCGGTAGAAGCAGGTGTAAAATTTTTCTTTGTTCGCATCGCTGCTGTCTGATATTTCAACTTTGCCGAGCAGCTTTGCCCACGTCTCCTGAGCGTTCTTCACAACGGCGTCGAAATTCCACCCGAACGGCTTCATCTCATACTGGAGATTCTCCCGTGCGTTTTCAATGCTGACAAACGATATTCCAGTCCTTACAACTAGTGTGTCCCCTTTGGCAGTTTCAAAATTTAGGACGATACCTGAGCTGCTCGAATCTCTAGATTCTTTGATATCGGCGAGTAATGTTCGAGGCCTCTGCCATTCGATACCGTAGATGTTTTCGATCTTCGTTCTTTCATTTGACGTCCATCCATCCATTGACGTAGATGGTTTGTTCACTTCGATGACATAATATACGGTGTATTTGCCCGCATACTGGTTGGACTGTTTAACATACCCTTCAATCTCATTTGGGCTTACTTTTCTTGTATACGATTCGGAGACAGCCGAACGCTCTTCGACGGGAAAATTATTATTGAGGATGATGTGGGCGCTGTGAGATTCCGGATAAACGAGACGCATCATGCCGCATCGCATCGTGGAGGTGAGTTCAACATTGATGTCATAGTCCAGAAGTTTAACGGCATAGTAGCCAGGGCTTCCGTGCTCGGTCTTTTTATCGAAACGCGAGCGGTATCCGGCAGTCCACATGCCGCCGAACGGACCGTCGGGCTCGCCGGGAAATACTTTTACGAAATCCGGATACAGATCCAGTTTTCCAACGGCCGGCATGAGACTTACTCCGCTCAAACTCATGGCATGCAAATGGCTGAATCCGGAAATGCTGCTTACCGTATATTCGTATCCGCCGTTCCATACGTTATTTTGATTATCCGGGCTCAACTTCACCATCCCGAACGGGAGTGTAGCGCCGGGAAAGAGCATCCACCTCGAGTTTGATGTGCCGGTAAAAACGTTGACGTAATCCAGCGGTGTCTTTATTTGTTGACCATTAACGATCACTGAAAAGGCGAGCATCACTATCGCAATTATAGTCTTCATAGAGTCAGCCGCAGTATTTGCTGTTCTTACAGCCTTGCGCGCACATACAAAAAGGAGTCCATTGAATATGAAGTGAGGAAACTACAATGGATGGCCTTTCAAAAATTTCTCAATTTCTTTGCCCCATGGGAGGTACGCTTCCGGTTTTAAATGGGTGCCGTCAGTTGTTAATTCTGGAACCATGTCTCCGTCCTTAGCAAGTACCGTGCGAAGGTCGATAAATCCATACCCGCGCTGTTCACAAAATTTCTGCATTAAGAAATTGAGGGCATCTATAGATCTATTGACTGTGTTGCTATGAAGCTGGTAAAGAGTAGTCTGGTACACTGGGATCACTTTGTTATGCGCCAAAGAATCCATCACCATTGTTTGGTTTTGATAGATTCGTTCGGTGGTAATACCCAATGTGTAATCGTTTATTCCCCCTTCAATAAAGCATACTCTAGGTTTATATTGTTTCAAAATATCCTTTATCGTCCACGATAACTGCTCCGTTGTAAATCCCGGGATTCCCCAATTTACTACGTCGCTGCGGTTCAGAATATCTTCCCATTTCCCTTGATGGGTGATTGAATTGCCAAACATGATTATCGTTTTATTTGTATCTCGCTGTTGCGCCTCTGCGTCTCCGGTAGCTATCACAGTGGCGAGAATCAGAGGGAGAATAATGAAGAAAAACTCCGACTGAGTATTTTTTTGTTGTTTCCTGAACTTCTTTGGCATATAGAGAAATAGTTAATTCACTGATCCTGGTAATGCAAAAGATGCCTTGACGTCATCTAATACTAAAACCCAATCGCAGCCGCGTCCGGTTTTTAACCAATCCAGTTCTTTTGTGATTCCTGGCGGAACAAATTCACGTTCTCCCGAGTTCTTATATTCTCCAATCCTTGTCGCTTCTCCATTTCTTGGATCATACCACCATCCTTTGACTGAATCGCCTGAGATTTTTCCCATCCGAATCGTGACCGGATTTCCCGTCGGTATATAAACAAAGACATAGCTATTCCCTTTTGTGGCGACGCAATGGTTTGACCCTGAACCTTCTCCTTTAAGAATAATTGATTGATCCGGCTCCCGTTCAAGCATCGGCCTTGATTCGATCAAGTGTTTCAAATATTTCAATTCAGAAGCTCCATCGTCTTTCAAAGCTTGCCACCAATAGGTATGCACGAACGTGATAGGCTTTCTTCCTTCATCATAGAACTGCCAAACCGAGTTGCAGCCATAGGTATGCCCACATGCGCCGGCAAATACCGACCAGTACGCTATTTGCCGCACATCATAGGGAGTAAAAGTTCCATTATTTTCCAGCCAGTTGACAGCATGCTCTTCATACGCCGGTTCTCCGTTAATCGTAGGTTTCGGATTCGGAAGATGCCAATCGGTTGACGACTGCTCGTAAGCGCGGGTTAGGCTGTAATCTGAATGATATGAACCCCACATGTTGAAATCGAGCCATTCATCGCTCTCAAACAATTCCGAAGAAGATACGAAACAATGGTAAGTCATTAACGTTGTTGAATAATCCGTCTTGCTGCTAGGATCATCAACACCGTTCGTCCCATCAGCGATCCCTTTTGCCATCGCACGCCAAAGACTCAATCCATTAGCGCGTTCGTTCGGTAGTCGATCACCGCCTAAAATCCAGATGATGTTGTTTTGGTAACGATATCTCTTTCCCACGATATTTCCGTACGTGTACGCTTGTGTTTCGGAGTTGATGATGGCTTTCCCTTCACGGGGAATAACGTATTCACCCCAGCATGGCAGCAGTCCAATATACATTCCAAGTTCCGCCGCTTTTTCGATAATATAGTCCGCATGGTCCCAGTAATCATATTCTCCGGCTTTCGATGTATCATTACCTGAAGTGGTTCTAAGTTTTGTAGGATCGCCATCAATCAACGGTAAGGCACCATAAGCATTTGGAGTTGTTAACCCGTCAAACTCGGCAAGAAGTACCGCTTGAACGACATTGAATCCTTGTTCCTTCCGTGTTGTCAAATAGTAAGCGGCTTGTTCTCTGTTGAGCCTGTGAAATAACTCCCACGCCGTATCGCCGAGCCAAAAGAAAGGCGTACCGTCTTCGTATTGGAGATAGTGGCCGTTTGGCGACACCAATAGCCTTCCATGATTCTGTTTCGTCTGAGCAAAAAGAGAAATGGAAAAAATAACAACGAGAAGGATAGTTTTTTGTGCCATAGCAATTTTCGGAAAAACACAATTAACAAACTACGCGATTCCTCTTGCCTTTGCCTCTTCCATTATTTCAACTGTTGCTGTGGCGCCAATACGAGTAACGCCGAGCGAAAGAACTCGTAGTACATCATCAAGCGTGCGGACACCGCCGGCAGCCTTGATCTGCACTGCTGGAGAACATTTTTCCCTCATTAATGTCAGGTGATGGTCAATTGCCCCTTTGTACGAATACATTCCGTTCGGCTGTTTCACAAATCCGTAACCGGTAGATGTTTTTACGAATGCGACCGCGAGACCAGAACAAATTTCACAAAGCTTTGCGATATGCCGATCGGAAAGATAATCGGTTTCGAAGATGACCTTAAGAATGGCATTTCTCGAGATCACCGCATCGTTAACCTGTTTAATATCATCGGAGACGTAGGCCCAGTCGCCTCCCAATACCTTTCCGATATTGACGACCATGTCGATTTCGGTTGCGCCCGCTTCAATGGCTTCCTCTGATTCTCTTACTTTCATCGATGTAGTGCTGTTGCCGTGCGGGAACGTGACGACAGAACAAATTCCGACGCTGCTCCCTACGAGATGTTCTTTGCACATCCCAATTGCATACGGTTTGATGCACACCGTCGCGACGTCATACTTCCTGGCAACGTCACATCCTCGCAGAATTTCCGCATCGGTCATTGTTGGATGAAGAAGCGAATGGTCGATCATCTTGGCGATCGATTGAAGAGTAATTGCTTGTTGCATATGTTCTCCTAGTTATTGTACCGGTCCCACTATTTCGCTATAACAATGAAATTCCTTTTGCAGCAGGGGGCGTTACATACGCGCGAAATATGTAACTAATTCATAGGATTGTCAAGAATACACAACATATAGGAAATGATTTGCCGGCACGTCCATTGGACTTCTATGCCCATGGTGTTGATTCTCATCGATCACATTTTATTTTATTCCGGAATTGCGGGAGCGTTGGCAGCCGGAGATATTTCGCAGAATCAACGTGATGCCGCTGCAGAGTTTTTTATGCCTTGACTCTTCCCCGTCTACCTCATACCTTTATGGGATAAACAATTGTTTCAACCGTTGATTTATAACATTGTCGTTTGAGTACAGTCAAATGCGGGACATCCGCTCCGAAATAGACGAAATTAATGAAATCATTCCTTTTCCCGCCGTTATAACCGAAATCCTCTCCGCGCTCAGCAACGACGAAGTGTCCACGGTCAAGATTACACGGCTCATCGAATCCGACCCGGCCCTTACCACAAATATATTACGGGCAGCCAACGCCCCGTACTACGGCATTCGCGGTTATGTGAAAAATGTCAACAGCGCTATTGCTCTCGTCGGCCTGGACGAGACCAGCCGGCTTCTGCTTGCGTATCACATGAAGCAGCGGCTTATTTTCCTTAATATGCAGCAGTGGGGGTATCTCGAAGCGCTTTGGAAACACTCAATTTCGACTGCAACCCTTTCGCGCGTCATTGCTTCCCACTATAAAGTCAAGACCGGCGAAAAGGAATTTACCGCGGGGCTCCTTCATGATATGGGAAAGCTCGTGCTTATTCAATATTTTCCCGACTCGCTCGCAGTAACTCGGCAAATGATCAAAGAACTGTCTATGCACGACGTTGAGGCCGAACGGCAGACGCTGGCGATTTCGCATACGGAAATCGGCGGGCACCTCGGCACGAAGTGGACACTTCCTCCGGAATTTGTTGAAGTAATGCAATGTCATCATGATGCAGGTGATGCCGTTGTCGACCCCGTGCTGACGGCGGTCGTTCGGTTTGCAGACCTGTTGTGTGAACAATGGGGACACGGCATCGGCGAACAGCCGCAAGGTTATTCAATCGAGGATGATGCCTGCTGGAAAGTGTTGACGGCGTCTACTCCCGCATTTGCCGGGCGAAGTTCGGTTGAAATGGGCGAGGAGATTAAGGAAGAATTTGAAAAAAGTGAAGGCCTGATACAGCTTCTTGTGTAAGCAGAAAGTAATTAGAACCTATCTCAAAAATGGTCTTGCGTTAGCCCTTCCCCCGAAGGGAGAAGGATCAAATGATGCGTTTTTGAGGTATTTCTAGATGAGGTCGGCACCTAGAGCAAAGATTTACAGCCATGAAGGACCTGCTGCTGATCACGTGAACGATCAAACGGAGGGGGGATGCAATCCCCTGCTCCGCTAATCTTCTTCCTCTCTCAATTCATGTTCGACGAAACGCTCTCGCTCATGCTGCAATTGACGGAACTGTTCTTTTTGCCTCTCATTCAAAAGCGCTTCAATCTTCTGATTTGTCTCCTCAAGGAAAGCCTCTCGCCGTTTTCGCGCGGCCTCCGAATTTTCCATCCCGGGTTCTGCTGGTTTCATAATCCTGTCGTGCGATTCGCGGATAAGATGCAGGAGGTTCTCGGTCTGAGCGCTGTCCAGGTCGAGTTCGCGCTGCAGGCGTTCGGCGTACTCGTAGGAGAACGCCATCGAGATTCCCAGTTTTTCGTGAGAGCTGTCGCCTGGATGCGCAAACGTAAGTTCGTGTTCTAAGCGGAGCTGCTGCTCAGGCCGGAGAACCGATGCGAGTTCGCGCTTCATTGAATCGACGATGATTCCCATCTCAGCCTGATGATGGTCGAAGAGGATATCGATCCTTTGCGCCGTGCGTTTCGCGATTTTCTGGACCATAGGTCTTTGCGAAGAGTCGGGGTCAACTATCTCGTCGACACGGGAAAGGAAGAACTCAGTTCGCTCCACCGAATCGAGCTTTTGACGGTGGTGTCTCATGAATACTCCCCTCCCTACTGCCCCGAGAACAACGCCGATAATGAGCGTTGCAACAATGATGATCGTCACCTTGAATTTTGTTATCATTCGAATGGCGTCTCCAGGGCAAGGATTTGTTCGAGCGTTTGATGATGAATGCCGAGCGCCGAATCAACCGTGAAAGAATTTTCGCGGCTGATGTTGTATGCGCTGAGGATGATGACGAGGATCGCAGACCCGATCGCGACGCTGCGGAATGAAGCGAAAAAATATTCGGATATCGGTTGAGGAGAGCTGTTCAGGCGATTCATCACGCGCTCGGCGAAAAAGGGCCTGAACGATGACCCGTGCACCGTGTGAAGGTCTGAACGAAGCCGTACGACCTCTTCACGCATGGCACGGAATTCCGCCGATGTTTCCAGAGCGTCTTCGAACCTCCGCTGTTCATTTTCTGTTAACGGTGCATCGAACGATCGAAGAAGCAAATTGTAGAGACTGTCTTCCATCAAAAACCCTCCTTGTAGTCTTTCAGAATTAGTTGTAATTGTTTTTGTGCACGCTGAAGCCTCGACAATACCGTGCCGACGGGGATCTGGAGTATCTCGGCCGTTTCTTCAGTTGAGTATCCTTCTGCGAGCCGCAAATTGACCACAGCACGGAATTTTGGCGTGAGTGACTCTAGTGCCCGGCGGAGGATGTCTTTTTCTTCAAAACGCACTGCGCCGTTTTCTACAGCAGATTCTCCCTGCTCTTTTTCAAGGTCGATTCTCGTGAAGAGAAACCGTCGTCGTTCCCGCCGCTTTAATTCGTTCAACGACAAGTTGATAGCAATACGCGTAACGTATGTTCCGATCGATGAGTCCCCCCTGAAAGCCTTCAAAGCGTGATAGAATCGTATAAATGTCTCCTGACCGATGTCGTCCGCCTCGTCACATTGCCCCAGCATGCCTATTACTGTTGCGGCAACCTTTGATTCGTAACGCTTCACCAGCTCCCTGAAAGCTGTAACATCGCCGTCGCGCGAGCGTTTCAGAAGCTCTATGTCCGGCAGTATGTGGAAGTCTTTGTTCACTCTATTAGACAGTTTCAATTGGCGATCTATTCCGTTATTCAATTCCGCGAAGGAAAACCACCGCGAAAATGCGCTTGCAATGGAATAAACGAGAGACTTCAGGTGTCTAATCAATACAGCGGTAACAAGCTAGGCACATTCTGAAGTGTCCCGATTAATGTCGCGATAGGGCGGCGAATAATCAAGATTTTTTATTGAGTCAGTCTCTCTCCCCTCTTGTTCAGGAGCACAATCTCATTCTCAATTGATACGGTAGTTGTTGCAGCGAAGGATATGGACTGGGACTTTGTGCTTTTGCATTTCTATTTCCATCTCTCCTGACATGTGCATGAAGCGCCGGAAATTCGTTACGATTGATCGGACCGCAATTCACTCTTTCAATCACAGGCTCAATGAGGAACAATGGACAGAAAAGAATTCTTAACCACTCTCGGATTGGGAGCCGCAGCCGTCGCATGCAGCTATTGCCTCAACGGCTGCAGCCCTTTGAGCAATCCTGTTTCAGCACCCACGAATGTCGATTTCACGCTGGACCTGACGGCTTCTGCAAATGCTGCTCTGAAAACAAACGGAGGATATCTTTACAATGGAGGCCTAATCGTCGCCCGGACTGTGAGCGGGACGTACGTAGCGCTCAGCCAGCTTTGCACGCATGCCGGCGGTACGGTCCAGTATGTTCCAAACCAAAATTTATTTTATTGTCCGAACCATGGTTCCACTTTCTCGACGAACGGCTCTGTGATCAATGGCCCGGCAACAAGCGGACTCACCGCATACCACACATCGTTAAGCGGCACATCGTTGAGAGTGTACTCCTGAGAGCTCTCGAGAATGGTTCGAAAAGTATTTCCTTTTATCCATCACGACAGAAAGATCGAATCTCATGAATCGATTTACCGCTATCGCCGCAGCAGCAACGCTCGTCATCGCAGCCGCACAAGCACAGGATGCCCCTTCACAGTTCGTGATAGAAAGTCATTTGTTGGCGCCCGCCCAGCGATCTCCGATCGGCTCCGTTGAAGCCGAACAGGCAGAACCGATCCCGTCACAGTTTGATCTCCAGAATCAATTGATCGCTCAATCCCAAGTTCTCACGGAGCCCGATTCCATTGCCGCGGCGCCAAAGACCAGATTGCTTCCTGCCAACATAAGCTTTATGGAAAGGGCGCTGTGGGGCGAGAATGGAATTGTTCGGGGGCTCGGGCTGGAGCCGCCGTTGTCGCCGGACGAGCGGAGAAGTGAGCTAAGCCTTCGGCGAACCATGCTGACGACTCATCAGATTGGAGGATTCGTGACGCTCGGTTTGATGGGGGGTGCGGTCTATTTTGGCCAGAAGATTATCGACGGCCATCCGGAATACCGGCGTAACCACCAATACTGGGTGACCGCGACAATAATTTCATATTCAGCGACCGGGTTGCTGGCGATCCTGTCCCCGCCCCCACTCATCCGCCGAAATGAGGTCAGCACCACGACGATCCACAAAACGCTGGCATGGATCCATGTTGCAGGAATGATCATCACTCCGATTCTCGGGGGGATGATCAAACGCCGTTCAAAAGACGCAATGCAAAGCGAACGAATTCACCAGGTATCTGCCTATCTCACGACGGCAACATTTGCCGCATCAATGATCGTTGTAACATTCTAAAGGAAGAGTTATGCAAAGAAAAGTGAACGCTGCAATGTGCTTGTTCCTGCTTCTTAGTGCGTCAGGATGGGCGCAGCCCAAACAACTTGAGCTATTGAAAGATGAATCGTCGATCACGTACCGCATCGTCCATCCTCTTCATGAGATCGAAGCGACAAGCAAAGATGCGACGTACCAACTGCAGGCCGACCCGGCGAAAAAGGAAATTGTCGGCGTGTCGGCGGCAGTCGACGTGACGACGTTCGACAGCGGCAATTCAAACAGGGACTCTCACGCGATGGAAGTTATCGATGCGATCAGCTTTCCCGAAGTTTCGTTTGCCAGTACATCGGTGACCGAAGTGGGCGACAGCCTTAAAGTAACAGGCAAGCTGACATTTCACGGTGTTACGCAGGACATCGTTGCGATGGCGGCATCAAAATGGTCGGCCGATAAAGTGCAGGTTTCCGGAAACTTTATTCTGAGCCTTACGGCATTCAAAATAGAGCGCCCTTCACTGTTGATGATTCCGGTTGAGGACGCATTGCGCTTTACATTCACAGCGGCGTGGAAGCTATGACGCAGCTCCGTGAACGAATTCGAAAAGCGCTGTCAATGTCCCATTGCGGAATAGGAAACTGGAACCTATCTCAAAAACTCCAATAGATGTCATTCTGTCCCAAAGGGATCACTTCGGGAAACGGAGCGAAGCGAAGTGAATGCCGAAGGCACCTCCCAAAGGGATCGTTTCGCGACCTTCGGGAGAATCCATGACAATCATGCATTGTGAATCTACGAGGCTTCAACGTCGTGAATGCTTCTCCCGCCAAAATGCGGCGGGATCAGCTTGACATTTACAAATGCAATCCTCATCGAAACCATTTTTGAGATGGCTTCTAGATAGTTCATTGAAAATCTATTCATCACACAGGGATCTTCGGTTTTAAAGACATACTGAGACAACCAAGAGTTCGTCGTCTTTAGGAGAATTGGATTCGGAAGAGTATCAAGGTCTTGTTCACCATATCTTGGCAGTTCTCACAGTGAACCAGAGCTGACTATTCGTGGAGTGATAGCCGATTGAACGACTGGACACCGTACCGGATAATCCTCGCAGCGGGCATGGTATTTTTGATGGGATTTGTAACTGCCATTCCTGTTGGTCCAACACAACTGGAAATTGCCAGGCGTTCTCTTAGTGGTTTTTTTTCTTCTGCGTTGATGATCATCGCCGGGCAGCTCGTTTCGGACCTGATGTATGGAGCGATCGCTCTTTTTGGGATTGCCCCTTTTCTCCAACGCCCTAAAGTCGTTGCAGTGTTTTGGCTTCTGAACGCGGTGATCCTGGCGGTCTTCGGCATCTGGGCCATGCGCCAACACAATTCTTCACCGGAACATCTTGAACGAGCACGATTGCGGCTCAAGAAACACAATGTCGCTTTCTTTGTTGGATTTACACTGGCGATCACTAATCCGTTCATGATCGTGTGGTGGCTGCTTGGTTCCCAACTGTTGATCGATACCGGACTGATCGCGAAATATTCGTCAATGGAGAATGTAGCTTTTCTAGGAGCCGGGGGGCTTGGACTCGGCTCCTATCTCGCATTGCTTGCCTATGTAGTTTTCAAGGTGAAGGGTTTCCTTTCAGAACAAACTATAAAGAGAATAACGTTAATTGTCAATGTCCTTCTTTTTGGCATTGCCGCATATATCGGCGCCCGCGCTATCTTTGTTTTGATGGGTTAGGATGGCTTACACAACAGGGACTCAAATGATTCCGGAAACAGATTGGAAACTGAGAACTGGCGGTGATCCAAAACATCGGCTGATTCTTTTGTTTCTCTGCGTTTCATTTATGCGCATGAGCATGTGTGGCCAGCAATCCAATTTCGGTGGTGCCCATTCTTCGAACTTTCCAGGTGACTCAACAGGTGTGCACAATGCATATCCTACTTATTCCACCGCAGCCGCAGCGGGCAACAACCTCCCGGAACAGCGGGACGTTTTCGATATTCTAAAATCACTTTTCAATATTGAGCTTACAACTTCGGATACCATCAGCAAAGAAAAGGGAAAGCTCTATGTGGCCGCGCTCCCAGGAGCCGGATATTCGTTGAACACGGGATTTGCCGCTACGATAGGGTCTAATGCCGGTATTTACACCGATAATGTTGATAGTGTAAACTTGTCAACGTTCAACTTCAACCCTACATACACCTCCAAACACCAGATTCTCCTGCCGTTTCAATCGAATATCTGGACAGCCGGAAATGCGTACGACATCGTAGGGAATTGGATATTCTATAAATACCCCGAACTGACATACGGCCTGGGCGGGCATTCAGCGGCGAGCGCGGCTGAACAATTGGATTACCGATATATCTTGTTCAGGGAAGCGGTTTTGAAAAGCATATTCACAGACGTATACGCAGGCTTGGGATATGACCTCGATTATCATTGGGATATTACCGATGGCGGTCTCTCCGGAGGAGGGCCATCAGATTACCAGCGGTACGGAAAGAGTGCAAAATCAATTTCATCTGGTTACACAATCACCGTTCTGTATGACGCCCGGAAAAACCCTATCAATCCGCCGAAGGGGTCTTATGCATCCATCGTCTATCGCAGCAACTCGACCTTGCTTGGGAGTGATGGAAACTGGCAATCATTGATCCTTGATTTGAGAAACTATTGTGCGTTGTTCGCCGGTTCGAAAAACGTTCTGGCATTCTGGAGTTACGATTGGTTTGTTCTGCACGGGACTCCCCCGTATCTCGATTTGCCGGCCTCTTCCTGGGATACATACGCAAACCAGGGAAGAGGATATATTCAGAGCCGTTTTAGAGGAAATAATCTCTTCTCATTCGAATCGGAATATCGTTTCGGCATTTCTCATGATGGGTTGTTCGGAGGAGTCGTTTTCGCCAACGTGCAAAGCATCTCAGATTGGCCGGGCAATAAGTTCACAGTTCTTCACCCCGGGGGAGGGTGCGGCATACGCATAAAAATGAACAAGCATGACGACACAAATGTCGCTATCGATTATGCCGTTGGATTAGAAGGATCGCAAGGCGTCTTTGTGAATTTGGGCGAAGTGTTCTAATCTTCAGAAAGCACCGAGCAGAGTTGCCGTAACGCGTTGGATCTGTTTCATCGAAAGCGTAACCAATGATAAAACAATACCTGAATTCCGAGGAGTTTAAAGTCGCCGGAGAGATCCCTCTCCTGCTCAAACTTCGGATGAAGCAGATTTTCAAAAAGAAAACGATATCAGGAGGCAAAGTACTCGTTGTCGACACGTGTATTATCGGCGATTTCATCGCCACTCTTCCCGCTCTTCGAATGCTCATCCAAAGTACTGACAAAGAAGTAGACCTGATTGTGTCTCCATTGGTAAAGCCGATTGCACAATCAATCAAAGGCGTCCATGCGGTGTATACGGCGAGCTCCATTTATAGGCGAAGCGCCGAAATGGAGTCCGAGCCCTCCATGCTGCAGCCTGAATATGAGCTCGTTCTTGTCTTGAGGATCAGCCCACACGCCTTTGAACAGCTGAAGGGCATCCGATATTCGAACATCATCACCTACGAGATCATCCTTCTGAAGTATTTTGCGCATCTCATATGGAACATCGCTCAAAAGAAGCCGGTTCGTCAATGGCGGGAAGTAAATTTCGAGATAATCAACAAGAAAGAGCCGGACGACAAACTTGAGTTCGATGACATTTTCACCATACGCCAATCTGATTATGATCAGGTCCGAGATCTCATTCCAATGACAAAGGGGAAAAAACGGATCATCATTCACACCGGGTCAGGCTGGCATGTGAAACTTTGGGAGAACGACAAGTGGCTTGAGACGATCCTGAGAATCAACAGGCTGGGGAGCTTTGATTTTATTTTTGTCGGCCGGGGAGAGTTAGAACCGAAGACGTTCGATTACATTCAGGACCGGGTCGATATTAAACTTTATTCGCTGGTCAACAGCGTCGATCTGCGAACGACCTTACTGGTCATGCGGCTGAGCGATTATTTCATCGGCATTGACAGCGGACCACGCAATATGGCCAACCTGGCCGATCTCAGAAGCATCACGTTCCTTGGTCCGGCGCCGCAGAATT
>Ga0265338_10003824_pt1 | contig 20919 bp, 28 predicted proteins | sample 42126metaG_FD_193579 | JGI IMG/M metagenome (GOLD analysis project Ga0265338, IMG submission 193579) | Rhizosphere microbial communities from Carex aquatilis grown in University of Washington, Seatle, WA, United States - 4-21-26 metaG | ecosystem: Host-associated > Plants > Roots > Rhizosphere... | reverse complement strand
ACTGTTCTCGCCCGTGGTCTGCACCGGCACGAACCACTTGAGCACCTGTATAAAAATCGAATTGATTCGCGAGTAGGGCCGGTTGTTGAGCACGACCGTCACAAGTTGCGGGTTGTACGGCCGCACGGTGAACGACGTCTTCGTCTCGTCAATGGTCTGCATGTCGAACCATCTCCCGGTGTAGCGGTTGACAACCGCCGAGGCTTCGAGCAGCGTTGCCTCGAGTTCGCCGTTCGCATACTCCGGGCTGTCGGCCGTGATGCCGAGACCTTTCGCTGCGTATGACTGTACGAACTCCGCCTTCTCGAGGTAGGGGTTGTCGACAGCAATCTGTTTCGGTGCACCGGTCGGCGTGTTGTCGCCAGTGTTAATGTAGCCCGATACTATTGGAGTTGCCTTTGAAGACATATTTTTATTCCATGCGCAGCGGCGCGTGGCCCAGCGACAGACCCTCGCGTTCCTGTTCGAGTACCTCCTTCTGGTCCAGCATCTTGCGCCACATGGTCGGGTCGACCTTGGATTGCATCTGTACGTCGATCTCCTTGAGCAGCATGCCTATCTGCTCCATGCGCTTCTCTGGATTGCCGTAGTATGCGGCTGCCTTCCAGAAGTCGGAGAACTTACTCATACCTCCATTGTACGAGTTTTCGACACTCTTTTGGCGTGTTAGAGGTATTTGTTGAGCGCGGCTTCAAATAATCCGATTTGATGAGGCCAAGTCCAGTTTTCCCTCACATACGCGGCTGCCGCCTTTCCCTTGGCCCTAACCTCGTCCTGATGCTCGTAGGCGTAGCGTAGGAGGTAGACGAGATGGTCCATTGACGGAACAGCCCACTGCCCGCAATCTTCGCGATAAACTCCTATGCGCGGATCACTAAACTCCCGGGCCTCATCCATCGTGTATTGTATCTTCCACCCAATCTCGTCATTCATATATTCCTCGGGACCACTCCAGCCGGTCACAATCGCTGGTATCCCAGTCGCCATCGCTTCGAGCGGCGGCAGGCCGAAGCCTTCGCCGAGCGTCGGAAACACGAAGCAGTCGGTGCGGGAGAAAAAGGCATTCATCAGTTCGTCGTGTGATACCGGACCCATCTGCACTTCGATGCGCTTGTCCTTAGACATGAAGTTGTACTGCATGTTCGAAGTCTTGCATATGAGCCGCACGTCGGTCTCCGTCGGAAAGGCGCGTTCGAACGCCTTGATAAGTATGTCCGTACCCTTTCGTTTCGAGAGCGCCCCCATGTGACCGAACGTAAAGACGTTGGACGGTCTGCGTTTAATTTCATGAAACTTGTCGGTATCTACACCCCAATGGATAACGTCCACGGGTATCGTGACGCCGCTGTCAATCATCATCTGCTTGTTCTGCGCGCACGGGACAAGGAGCGCATCGAAGGAATTGATGCGCGGCACCCAGCTGGCCGGCACGAGCGTGGTCTCGAACGGCACAATCGCCACGTTCCTCGAGAACGGCGAGAGTAGCCACTCAGCCTTGGGCTGGTCGTGCCATATGGCCGCCCCGAACGGATTGATTGGGCGCGTGCCAGCGGCCGACACGTACGGATCTCTGACGTCGTACGTTCTACCTATGAGCGAGAACTTCGCAAACGCGCTGTACCGGATTAGATTGAGGCCGACATTTCCCCATCCCGATTTCGTATTGATGTCCGCTACTAAGGCAGCGTTCTTTGTGTCGCGCCACACGGCCGGGTCGTACGGGTGCTTCTGATAGGGGACGATGGCGTGGAGCGTCTGGCGCATGCGCATGGCCGTGGAGAAGTCCACCTCGATTGGCTTTCCCATCGCATACCAGTTGCCTTCGAAGAGTATCTGGCTGCCCTTGGAGACCGGTATTGTGACCTGCATGCGTTGAATGTACCACAAAACAAAAGCCCCTTTCGGGGCTCTTGTTGAAAACATTGGCTGGGGATCAGGCAGCCGGTTCCTGGACGTTCGTGATGATGCCGACCCACGGTTCTCCCTTCACCGTCAAGACGGTGTATTCGTTGAGGTAGAAACGTACCGAGTCCGCAATCTTCGCGAGTTCCGTGCGGCCGAGCGGCATGAGGTCCGTCATCTGGATGCCCTGGTCGTCGAAGCGCAGGAGATAGATGTCCGACCACGTCGGGTTGCCGGCAACGCCAGAGGACCCTGCAGCGTTGTACGGGTACGGCAGCGCCGGGTTGACATAGAAGTCACCAATCACTGGAATCGGGCCGAGCGTCGAGCTGTACGACGTCACGTTGTTGCCCGCGCTGATGGTGTTCTCCTTCGTGTCCAGCTGAATCATGTAGCGGGACGCCGGCGACACGATTTGGTTGATGACGTTCTGCTGACCGAAGCTGCAGAAGATACCGCCTACGTGCGTGCCACCCTGGTTACGAATCAAGAGGATGTTCTTGTCGAGAGCTGGGATAGTGACACCGTTTGCCGTCAACGGAGCTCCGTTGAGGTTCGTGACGTTCGTCACGATCTGGACGTCCATGCCGTCGTACGCGAGCGTGTTAGTGCTCGAGTTCGCGTGGAAGTCGTTCCACTCTTCGGCCTGGATAATGCGGCGCAGAGCTGCCTCTGCGATTTCCGCTTCGATGTCGATGTACGAACGACCGGATGCAATCATCGGGCCCGTAATGACGGCCGTAGTACCGAGGTACTTGTACGCCGCCGACTTCTGAACGTAGTTCGGGTCGTTCTCCGCGGGGATGTTGCCGTCCGCGTAGAAGAGGTTAACGAGCGCGAGCGGGCCGTTGGCGACGGTGCCAAGGGCGGTGCGCTGGTTCCACAAGTGGGCCACGCCTTCGCCCTTCATGCGCGACACGCGGTCGCGGAACGGGGTGAGGCGGTCGGAGAGGACGACGAGTGCCGCCTCAAGGTCTTGACGCGCGAGCAAGGAGGTCGGAGTCGGGCCCGCGAACGAGATGTTCACGTCCTTCTCAAAACGCTCAAGTGCCTTTTCCAATCTAGTCGAGTCCATATAATTTTGCTGGTTGTTAATTGCTTATTAGTAATTATATCCACGTCGCCGTCGACTTTGGCGGTAGACTATTCGCTTTCCTTCTGGGAAGAGAAGCGAGTGCCCCAGATTCCCTTGAAGGTTTTCGGCGCGTCTTCGCCGGCGGACTTCTCAGTGCGTTCCGATTTGACGTCGCTCAGAGTGAGCGCGAACATGCGACCGTTCTTCATCTTGACGAACGGCGTGCCGTTGACGACCGAGCGCTTCTTGCCCGGCTCGGCCATGAAGTGCTCGACGTCCTTCCGGAACTGCGGGTTCGAACGCAGTTCGTTAATCATCGACTTCGCGATGTGCTGGGTCTGGAAGCCTCCCTCGCTCATCTTCTTCTCAGCGCCCTCGATGTAATCAGCAACCGCAATCGCGAGTGCGTCAATCGAGGCGACCTTCGTAGATTTGGTGACCTTCTCGTCCTCCTTGTCAGAGGTTTTGGTCTTCTTCTCGTCCTTATCGTCGCTCTCCCCGAAGGCCTTGGTGACCGCCTTGATGCGTTTGATGGAGCGCTCCACAGTCTCGAGGTCGTACGTGTCCTCCTTGTCCTTGCCGGCTTTGCGCGTCTTCTCACGCTCACCGTGGAGGTCATCTCCATCACCCTCTCCGGCGCCGTCTGCGGACTTGTCGACGTTTTTCCCGGCCTCGGGGTCTACCTTCTTCTCGTCGGGCTGCTCGCCGTCGAGTGCCTCGCCACCGGAGATTTTGCTGACCTCCTTGCCCTCCTCCGGATCCTCCTTCTTCTCATCCGGCTGATGCTGGTCCTTCGGAGTGCTACCCATGTCCATGGCTTTCGCCATCTTCCCGATTGCACTGGTGATGCTGTTACCAAGCTCACCGACCATCTTCACAAGGTTATTGAATTCCTGGCGGGAAACGGACTTTTCCGTCTTATCGTCGTCCTTCCCCTTGTCCTCAGCCTTGGTCGTCTTTTTTTCGTCAGTGTCCTCAGCTTTGGTAGTTTTCTTCTCGTCCGTGTCATCCGCTGCCTTCGTCTTTTTTTCGTCTGTGTCTTCCATAGAATTATCTTTACTTGCTAATTTATAATCTTTCCATTCGCCCTCGACACTTTTCGCGAACGCATGGAGGTAATCGGTCGCCCCCACCGCGCTGTTGAAGAGGAACTCGCTGCTCTCGAACGCACCCGCCAGAGCATCGACCTGCCCTTCACTCTTCGCGAAACTCTTCGCCATCAGACGCGCGTCGTAATTCGACGGCTTCTGCGTTACCGACACCTCATCAAGCAAAACGTCGTAGAAGGTGTTCACCTCCTTACCGACCCCCTCGACCATCTCCTGGACCGCGCGCTTGACGTACCCACCTACCGACAGGCCCATCTTTACGCCCTCCTTGAGACCGTTATAGAGAATGCCCGCTGCTGGATGTTTCTCATCCAGCACGGCCTTAATCCAGAGTTGGTTGCGCTCGTCGATCCACGCCTTGTTGACGTTCCCGATGATAGCGTTGTCGTTCTGCGAGTGCTCCACCCGGAGCGGAACCCCAGAAGTGTTGATGATGCGCGCCATGGATTTGAGCGCCTCGGCGGACATGCGCTCTTTGTCGTGGTCGACGTTAATCGTTGATGCGACGCCCTCCACCACCATGCGGTCGCCATCGTCAACGGCTGAAGCCTTCTGTATCCAGAAGTGAAACGGGAAGTTGCCCTCCGCTACTTTTATGATGGTGCCGTGTTGCATGATTTTTACGCGCCCAGAACCCATATGGTGACGAACCCCGTGGTGGTTCCCTTCGGTACGTTTATGGTCTTCTCCTGCGCTGTCGTGTTCGCCTCAGTGCAGGTGTACGTGACACCGCCGGCGGTGACCTGGTAGGAGTTCATGTTATTGACGACGGTCGGCCCCGAAACGCCAGTGATTAACTGAGGCGTCTTGTTCGCGTTGTTCGCAAAACCAGCGATGAGATAGTCGTTCACTTTTATCGAGAGTGGAAACATAGGTTTATTATTATTCTTTTATTAAATTACCTCGACTTAACTGCCGCCCACGCGTCCCGGAAGGAACGAGCCTTGCCGACAGGCACCTTCTGGTTTCGGCGCATGCGTTCAACCAGATCGGTGTGCGAGGTGAATCCGCCCGATGCAGACTTCTTTGTGCTCGAGCTCTCGAGGTCCTGGCCAGCGAGCAGCGAGCGCGGAATAGGTCCGGCTCCGGAAATTCCGAAGCTGCCGACGCCGAAGTTGTCCTTCGCCATCTCTTCCAGTGCCTTGTCTATGAGGCCGTTGAAGCGCGCTTCATCCATCGCCTTTAAGCTCTCGTCACCGAGCATGGCGGTACAGACAGCAAACGGGTCCGCGCCGGGACTGCTCGACTTGACGTGCTCCACACATCGGTCCCATTTGGCGGTGTGCGCTTCTTTCGCCATCGGATCAGTCTCTTCGTAGCCGTCAGTATCCACTGCTGCAACGCGCCCAGCGGTCTTTTTCCAAAGGTCCTGGAACTTACTCATACCTACATTTTAAAGGTTTTGAACGCGGAATTGGCGGTGGGCCATTAACTGAGGGGTAGTTCGGGATCCACCTGCACAGTGATTCCAGAGAAGGTGAGCACCTCTCCAGTCAAATACGTGACTACTATCTGAGCGCTCCACGTACCAGCAAGGACGAAATCCGTAGACCGTACGGTGTACTTGCAGGAGCCCTGCGAAGCACTCACGACGATCATCGGATTCTGGAACTTGACCGTGTAATCGCCATCCGTTTGGGCTTTAAAAGATAGGCTCGCACCACTGATGTCGAGGACCGCTCCCGTCGCGTCCTCAAGAGAAAATGAGAGATCATATCCGAAGTCGTTCTGTACCACCTGCAGAAGAGTGTCGAAGCCGTTTCTCATATCCTAATTATAGTGTTTTTGATAACCATACTTACGCATCTGCGCCGAGAGGATACGCGGCGAACTGGAAGCCGAGCTGCACGACGATGTATTTGATTCCGGGAGGACGCCTCACAGAGGCGATATCGGTAACGGGAACAGTGTCCTGCACAGAAATCGCCAAAATAATCTGAATGTCCGACGTATCCGTAACCACAACGGTGTCCTTGACGTTGAGGCCCTCCTCAATCGTCTCAATCTGAGGAATGTCCGTAACGGCACTCGAATCGGAAACAGATAAGACGAGGTCCACCTCCATAGCGGAGGTATCGGTGACGGCCGTGTCGTCCTCCACGGATATATACGAAACTATTTCCAGCGTCGGCGTATCGGTCACTGCGGTCGTGTCGGTTACAGTGACCGTGGTAAATACCATCGCGGACGGGGTATCGGTTACTGGCGTTGTGTCAGTGACAGAAACGTAACTAATCTCTTGCATCGTGACAGTGTCGGCAACCGGAGTGGTGTCCGATACAGAGAGGAAAAGCGTGGTGATGTAGACCGTCGGAGTGTCCGTTACGGGAGTCGTGTCGGTGACATTCACGTAAGAGAGTAGTTGTATCGTGGGCGTGTCAGTGACTGGATTCGTATCAGAGACGACGATGCCTTGGTCAACAATCTCTATGGTGGGCGTGTCTGAAACTGCAGTCGTGTCCGTAACCGAAACGTAAGACAGCAATTCGATAGTCGGAGTTGCGGTCACTGCTGTTGTGTCGGAAACAACCACGCCTTGGTCGATAATCTCAATTTGCGGTGTGTCCGAAACCGCAGTGGAATCGGTAATCGCAATGAATGAAAAGACTTCGATGGTCGGTGTTGCCGTCACAGCGGTTGAATCGGTGACGTTCACGAACGAGAAAAGCTCAATGGTGGGCGTGCCCGAAACGGCCGTGCTGTCCGATACCGACGGCACGGAAACGATTTCAATCGTCGGCGTATCGCTTACGGCCGTCGAGTCCGACACGCTCGATAGGGATACGAGCTCTATAGTTGGCGTTGCCGTGACAGCCGTGCTGTCGGTGACATTCACAAAGGACACAATCTCAACGGTTGGAGTGTCCGTGACCGCGCTCGAGTCGGTCACATTTATAAAGCTAATTACCTCAATGGTGGGGGTGGCCGTGACTGCCGTGCTGTCGGTCACTGACGGCGTCAGTGTAGGCGGTAGATCGGGGTCTGTCGTGCCAATCTGGTCAGTAAAGAAGTTGATGGTGCCTCCTTCCTGCGATCCGTCGAGGACGATGTATGCCGGCGATGATATGGAGTTTCTCCACGTGAGCGTTCCAGTGAACGCGCCGAACGAACCCCCAGCGACCTTGACCTGCACCTTGAACGTGGTGGCCGAAAGGAACACGACGTGGAACACGTACGTGGTGTTTGCGCTGTAACTTCCGAGGCTCGTAGCACCTTCGTTTGAGTTCACGCGTATGACACCGCTTTGAATGAAACCTATATATCCAGCAATTGTGACTCCCGCATCCGAAAAGAAGTCGAGAAGGTTGTAGCCCTGCGTTCCCGTCGCATCGGCACGCATCGCGAAGTACATTTCGCCCCCGTTCACACCGGTGGACATCTGCCGGTAACAGAGCGGTTCGCTGCCGCCGACTGCACCGAGCGTTACGGACTTCGTTCCGTACAAAACCGTCGTGCTTTCTACGAGGAAGTGCGCGGTGCCCGTGACGAGTGCCCATGCAGCTGCCCATCCAGATCCCCCATTATTGCCGTCGAGATTCCCGTTCGAATAGGAATCGAAACCATCTACTGCGTTAAAATTGCCAGCCATACAATAAAAAAGACCGCTATTAGAAAGCAGTCATGAGCTCGCCCATGTCGATTGTCACCGTCGGACCGCGTGGTTTGGTGGTCGACCAGTCCACCTCGCGGCTCACCTTGAACGTCATCTGGGGCTGGAAGTATGGGGACTTCACTGCGCGGCGTTTCACTGCACTAGGTGCAGTGCCCTCCCGCATGACCACGGTGTCACAGACGTTTATCTTGAGGGTGGGTGCCGTAGCCTTCACCCTCTCATTGTAGTGTTCTAGCCGCCGAACTTGGCGGTGACGTTAGTTTCATCTTGGACCTTAACTCCAAGAGGGTGGTGGCAGAGGCAATCCGCATCACTGCAAGATTCTGGAACGGCCACATCAACATGTCCGCGCGTCGTGTCACGCGAAGGCACAAAGCAATTTGGGCAGTGCTCCTGTTCACTCATGACGTCTTGATTATGTCACAGACAATCTCCGCCTGCCTCAGGGTTTTGCCTACGCTGCGCACGCCGGGGTAATTGGGCGCGTCCCCGAACTGCGGGTGCATGACCATGCGCATCTGCCGAAAACCGACCATCTTGAGGGAGTAGTTGAGGAAGCCGGGCGACATGGCTGTCTTGTGATATTCGCCCTCGTGCAGCTGGTTGCCGTATATGACCTCCGAGGTGTACAGGTACGTGAACGGGTTGAAGCCCTGCTGGTCCTCGTTCGCCTTGAGCCACGACTCCACGGCGTTCTTGAAATCCGGCACGATGATGATTGCGCGGCCGCCCTTCTTGAGGACGCGCCTGATCTCGAAGAGTACCACCGGAATGTCGCTCATCGGAATGTGCTCGAGTACATTGTCGCATAGGAGGTAATCGACGGTGTCGGACAAGAGAGGTATCTCGCGCGCGTCGCCGGCGAGGAAGTACGGACTCTCGAATCCAATTGAATTGTCGATGTTCACCCACTCTGGAATGATGTGCGTGCCGCAGCCGAGGTTGACGTTCACCTCTTTTGCGAACAGTTTCTTGAGTGCCTTCCCACCGTCGCCCTTTTTCTTCTTTTTAGAACCCGTATCTTTTTTCATAATGTGTTTGCCAACCTGCTAAAAGCCATCTCTTGACCAAGCCCCTATCAACTCCTGCCTTGATGCGTATTTCCGTTTTTCCATCTCCTTTATCAATAAGCTCAAACAACTCCTTGAACAAAACGATCCTACTCATTGGATTGGAACGGTTATCGTCTGCAATACAGTTTTTCCCTTTATCTTGACAGCCACTTGTAGGTCTAGGAAGCCGAGCTGCGGATCGTCGTGCACCACGCGCGCGGCGGAGGCTAGGTTGTTCAGCAGGTCCTCCCGGGTAATCGGCTTCTTCGGGTCGAATATCAAAGCTATGCGGCGGTCTTTTTTCATACCTTTACCTGCTTGCCCGGCTCCCAGTCCGTGTTGGCGCTGAGGCACTCGTTGAGCGTCTTCTCCCGCTTGAGGAACGCCTCCGGAAGTGTGACTGGCCACTGCACGCCGTCGTTGTCGATGTGCTTCACGAATATGCGCGTGTCGACAAGGAATGGATGCTTCTTCTTCGCGAACGCTGGCCAGCCAGCCTTGGTGAATATATCGTTCTCTTTGATCTCCTTGCAGAAATTGAGGTCGCTCGTCCCGCTGATACTGCCGAAGCCATCCTCACCGATAAGACCTATCTCCGGCGTCTTGAAGATGCGCTTGATGACCTTGTCACCCATCTTGTACTCGGGCGCTATCTTCCATAATTCCCGGATGATTGAGCCGTGGATCAGCGTGCACCCGAACGGCAGACCAGAACACCACACCTTCTCGCCGAGCTTCCAGTCCGCATAGTATCCGTCCCCGAGCTTGCGGTAGATCATCGGCTCCGGCGGCATCGACTTAGTGAAGTAGAGCGCGCCCACGATCGGCACCTCCTTGCGAATCATGTACTCGTTGAGCGCGACAAGCGTGTTCGGCGGCAGCACGTTGTCCGCCTCGATGAAGAGCAACCACTCCCACGACCCCTTGACGAAATTGTCGGCGATGATGTTCTCGGCGTCCGGCACTTGGTAGCACACCGGTATCTGCGACGACATCCACTGCGTGATCTGGGCGTGCGACCAGTTGGTCGGGATGAGCTGGTTGTACCGCGACTCCACCCACTCCGAGCGCACGAGCCCCGTCATCGGCGTGCCGATCAGGAGGCGGCTGTTCCAGTAGCCGGGGTTTTTCTGGAAGAAGTTCTGGTTGTCTTTTTTCATATCATTTTGCGCTTTCCTTCACCGCCTTGAGAATTATTTTGTATATCTTCTCCATGTTTATAATCGCGTGCTTCTTGATGCCTGTGAACAATATGACGCTTCCCACCGCCTTGGGCATAAGCTCGCGGTAGATCTCAAGCGCGCGCTTCTGCTCCGGTGTTTGCGTTTTATCTTTTGCCATATGACGGGTCCTCGCGACGCTTTGAAAGGAGGCACTCGATCGTGCCCTCCGGCTGCCAGTACAGCTGCTCAACCTTCCACGGCTTCGGCTTGTACACGTGGTACGTCTTCATGGCCGCGAACGGGTCGAAGTAGTGGAACGTCTGCGGGACGATCGGGTTGATGTGCGTGGGGTCGGCGTAGTAGAGCGTGCTACCGCCGTACGGGACCGCGATGCGGAACTGCCCTCCGTGTTTGAGTATCCTCCAGCACTCGTTCATCACGTCAATGAAAACACCGTTCTCGCGCGGAATGTGCTCGAGCACATGCGAGGCGGATATAAGAGTGAATGTCTCGTCCGGGAACGGCCACGGTGTCTTGCGCATATCATGCACAATATCAACGCCTGGGAAGTCCTTGTAGTCCATCCCGATGTGGTCCTCCATCTTGTTATCGCCGCAACCGATATCGAGCTTGAGAATCTTCCTACGGTCAAGCAATTTCCGTGTTTTCCGGAGCATGCTTGCGGTAGGTGTCATAAAGCAAATATCCCCCGAAAGGGGGACGTTTGCAATAGAGAGCTGTGGATACGCCTTAATGCAGGAGCGTGGTGAGAATTGGGAAGGGCGCGATGGTGCCCATGAGAATTCCTACCACCACCAATATCGCTGCGATGACGAGGACAATTGTAGCGAGCTTGTTGAACGGCTCACCAAGTCCGATTTTAGCCAGTCCCCACCATAGAAGCCAGAAGATGAACCCCCAGATGACTATCGTGAGAAGCAATAGTATTACGTTCATACTATGCGAAGGCTATCGCGTAGGTCCCGTTAACGGCCTGGTTGGTTGCGAGCGAGGACGTGGCGTACGTGTTGCCGGCCATCATCGTGCCACCGCCCTGCGTGGAACCGGAGAAGAGTCCGACGTTCTGAATCGTGGATGCTGCGGCAATGACACCAGACGCGAGCGTGAAGGTGTACTGCACGGTCTTCGAGCCCGAGGTACCCGTGGTGAGCGCCATGCGTCCGGCGGTTTCGGTGAGTTCGCCGGCGAGCGTCGTAGCGTTCGAGGCGGGCACCGTTCCCGTGCCGAGAGCGGCGTGGGACGGACGAAGCGAACCCGCGGAGCCGGCCAGGAGGTACATGAGGAAGTCCTGATACCCCACGTTCACGATTTGGTTCTCACGCCACGCACCCTTCTGGGCAATCTTGCCGTCGGGGTTGACGATGTCGAGCCGGAAGAAACCGCGGACCCGGGAGGTGTCCTTCACACCAGCGCCGCGAGATTTTGTTCTCATATTATAAGAGTGCTGCTAGTTTGTAATTAGACATACCCTCATTATAGCGACCTCCTATCCTGTCTTGGCGCGACTGAACATTTTTCCAATGGTTCTACGAATAGACTTCGCTATGCTCGTCTCCTTCTTGAACACCTCATAAAGTTCCGGTATCTGCTTGAGGAAGTTGGGGAGCGCATCGGACGAGGCCTCCCACCGGTCCTCGTCGTTGGCGAACTGATAGTCGAAGCCCCAGCCCCGTTTGTCTCGCGTGATGAGGTACTGGTCGATGCGGCGGTCTCCGAGCTTCATGTCCTTCTCCACGTTCCACAGCGCGGCGAGATCCTTGACCGCCTGGGTGTAGCTCTCTGGGTCGCGCTTCATGTCCGCGAACAGAAGGGGATTCGTGAGCTTGTAGCCGTCAAGGTATTGCTGCACAAGGTAATACATGAACTTGCGAGACGGCCCAATCTTGCCGCGCCACTTCTCGGAATCGTACCCTACGCCGAGGTCGCAATACTGCCGGAACTGCTCGAGCACCTCAGCCGGCATCTGGTCGATGACGTCCTGGTACGGCGTCTTCGTTACCATCGGTACGTTCACGCCCTTCGCGGAGATTCTTTGCGATAACTCCACCTCGAGCTCCTGCGACATGAGGTTGACCGCGACCGGTGGCTTGATGACGCGGCCGAAGCCGGTCATGATGTTCTGATATATGAATGGCTGCGAGTAGCCGTAGTCGTCCATGCACGTGCGGTAGCTGCGCGTGAGTACGGCCTTACGGATCATCTTCTCGCGCACACCTTCGACAAAGTCCTCCACAATCTCGCCCATCTGCTCGGGTCCGAACACGATATCGCCGTAGTACGGCTGTACCTTGGAAAGGTCCACGTCAGCTCCGTCATACGTTATTGAGATGTGCGGTATATATCCTGAAAAGTCCCATGACGCGCCCGCTGCGCAAAACGATCCCCAGCGCTGCGTGAGGGGAAGCGACTCAAAGCGGAGCACGATGGCACCCTTGTCGCCGAGCCTCTCGACGCTTCTTTCCCCACCCTTCACGTTGAGTTCCGAGCCGTCACCGCGGACTTGCGTCCAGTCCATCGGCGCAGTGCTGTACGCAATCGTCACATGCATGTCCCCGGGCTGCAGTGTCTTACCGAATCCCTGCGACTTCGCCCACTCAATAATCTCCTCGGCGTTCACCACCGGCCGACAGACATAGAGCGAACGCATCGACGACTTCCGAGACTTTGTGATTACCGACTCCTCGTCGGAGCTCTTCTCGTTCTCCTGCACCTCCTTCGGATCGAGCAATGAGTCGGGACCGACTTCGACGAACGTGTTGTCCGTCGTGAGTATTGCGGGCTTGTCAGCCCATGTGCCAAAGCGTTTCTCGCCGAATTTATCGCGCACCTCGTTGAGCGTGATGGTCCCGTTACGTAACCGTTTGTCCGTTATGTCCGTGAGGTCCTTCTCGTTGATTGTGTCGTCAGCCACCCAATCGAACTCAATCTCGTCGAAACCGAAGTCGTTCTCAATGATGAGGTTGACTTGCTCCTTAATGAGCTCGAGCGTGGAGGTGTAGCCCTTGCCCTCGGAGAGCTCCTTGTCCGTCTCCGCCTCCTTCCCGCTGCCCATGCCGCTGCGCTCGCCGAGGTTGATGTCCTGCGCTGTAAGGCCGTACGCGGCGCACATCAGCTTCGCGAGCCAGTTCTGGTACTCCATGAACTGCATGTCGTTGTTCGTGATGTCCTTGAGGTTGATGACCTCGGCCTTCGTCTGACCGGCCATGATCGCCGGGCGGTGGAACTGGCCCATCAGTTCGGACATGAGGTACTCCCGGTACGCCTCGAGGTCGCGCTCGTTGACCTGGCCGATGAGCTGCAGAATCACCGGCGGGAACGCACCCTCTTCGAAGTATGTGCCGTTGTAGTTGTCGGCGTTAAGAAGGTTCGCGACTATGGAGAGCACGGACTCAATCGGCGAGAGCCCGAAGCCGAAGCCTTCGAGCGAGCCCTGCGGGTGCATGTGGAAGTAGCAGAAGTCTTCCTTCGGCCATGCGGCGATGATGTCTCCGGACTGCGGGCCGCCGTACTGCGAATAGTTGAGCACCTGCAAATACGACACTGGCAGCGTCTCCTCGCCTCCCACAGTCGGCAACGGAATCTTCACGTTCTGCTGGCCGTACTCGTTGAACACGGGGTGTATCGTCGTCGAGTCCACCTGGTAGAGCTCGGCGATCTCCCCGTTCGGGAAGCGCGTCTTCTCCCACGACACCGCGTCGCAGACGTACAGGTCCTCGAGGGACTTGTCGATGAACGAGCGCCACGTGTCGCCGTTCCGGTTCGGCTTCTTGAGTAGGGCCGATATGCGGTCGATTTGCCGCTTGAGTTCGTCGCTCTTATCGGCGAGCGGGTCCTTTGGCTTCACGACCCACTTCGTCTTTGAGACCTTCTCTTTGAGCACGGTGATGCAGATGCGCACGATGTGTACCGAGCGCGAAGCGCGGCGCAGCGTGTCGTATGAAATATAGCCCGGCTTCGCGAGGCCCTTGTTTATGTTCTGAGCGTTCCTTTGCTTGTCGTTGTCGAACGATATCGCGCGCGATGGGGACGCTTCCTTCATGCGCTGCGATTTGACGACGTGGCCACCCTCCCTCTCTATCGCCTCGCTTATCGCCGGGTCGGTCTTGAAAGCTCTCGGGACGGTGTAGGCCTTTGCTTCCACCTTCTCGACAGCCCTAGGAGTATCATCAACCATATGTACATTCTACCCGATAAAATGGGCACGTTGGCGTTGTAGGTTCTTTTTGAATTCGTGATCACGACGATACAGAGACCATTCCGAAGAGAATCCTGCGGCCCTCGCTGCTGCCTTTCCTCTCAGTCCGAAGTGCCGTATCAGCACGATTTTTGCATGGTCAATCTCCAAAGACATGATGAGCCATTCGTAGTCGAGCGACTCTGGGAACTGATGAATGGCCTCGACTGCCGTGCCGAACTCATCCCCTCCTGCGTCGTTTTCGTAAAAGTCAGCCATCTTTTTTTTCGCCCTTTGCCCAGAGCGCGTCCATGTCCATCGTCCATTTCATAAACCACTCCACGAATTCTGTGGTCGTGTGGTGCTCCTTTACCACCATAGAGACCGCGAAGCTGTCTACCATAAAGCGCGTGATTGCCTGCGTCGTCTCGAGCAGTTGCCACGCTGAGAATACCTTGTGCACCGGTATCCTCACGTCGTGCATCGACTTGATGATGGCCGGCATATTGTCGACTTTCTTCTGCGCCTCCGCCTCAAGGCCCGTGAGCTCTTTAACGAAGAACGCGAAGAACGCCCTGGTGTTCTCCTGCTTCTTCTGGTTGCCCTTATTCTTCTCGATCCACAGCTTCACGATGTCGCGCATGTACCGCCTACTCTCTTGCAGCGTCCACCGATGCGGAAAATATGCCGGGATTCCCGGTAAAACGATTTTGTTCTCCTTGAGAATGCGGTCAATCGCGCTCTCTGGCGTGTGAATGCCACGCTCGATTAAAAGACGCTCTGCCTCCTTGGCTGCCTCTTTGAGCTGCTTTATCGGTGCGTGCTTTTTATCCATATCAGTGTTGTGGTGTCGTGTCGGTTACCCCCTCGGTCAGCGAAGGATCCATGTACATCTTTGATGAGAACGCACGTGGCACCTTCGGGTTCGCGAGGCGCTTATTGCGCTGCTCTGGGGTCTCTATCTCACCCGATGGGTCGGTCGGCTTCTTATCCTGTGGGTCGGTGTCGACCTTCTTTACTGCACTAGGTGCAGTAGTTTCGCCCTTGAATATCGTCTGCTTTGGCGCCGGGTTATCTACGGTCCCGAACGCCTTCACAGGGCTCTTGAGCGTCGTACCAGTCTCGGTGTCGAGTATGTAGCACCACTCCTGGCCTCCAGCGTCCGTCTGTGATCCGAGGAATGCGAATCTGTTCATACCGGTATGCCTAAGGCTATTAAGTTTCGAACGTATTTAATCTTCGTCTCGTCGGCGACCCGGGGCATCATCGGGGGAGCGGCAATAGCCATGCGCAACTCATTGAGCTTTCCATCGTTAGTGATGGGAACGTTGTTGAGTTTGCCGGCGAGCCATCCGAAGAACGTGAGCGCGCTCATATCCTTTAGGATAACACCCCCGAGGTTGAGTTCGAGTATTTGTATGTCACTCAGCGTTTCCATTTTTTTGCGCGTCCACCGACGCCTTGTCCTTACTGACGACCTCGACGATGTCGCCGTCCTCGTGCACAGAATAGGGCTTGTTGTCCATGCCGATGTAGATGCCCTTGCCCTTGGCGCGCTCGCGCTTGTCCACTTCCGCACGAATGCGCTTGCCGAGTAACTCGGCGTTCATCCGGTGGTATCTCCCGAACTCGCCAAGCGTGAGCATAATCTCTGGGACACCGCGCACGTATCCGATCTCGTGATGGTCATCCTTCATGCGCACAATCTCCTTTTTCACCTTCTTGCCGTCCACCTCGTCCTCAACCTCAACGACCTCAATCGGGAGATTCTTGAATATGATGTCTGCCGAGTCGTGCATGAACGTCTGGAAGACGCTGAGGAAAAGCTCGAAGTCGAAGCGCATCGTGCTCTGGAACGCCCGACTCTCCTTGGTGTGCGCGCCCTTGTATATCCATAGGTCCATGAGCATTGAGTTGCCCTGCTTGCCCGCTTCGAAAAGGTACATGGATATCGCCGTGTCCTTGCGTTCGCGAGTGAGGTTTGGGTCGAGCAACGTGAGCGCAAGGCTCTCGTCCGTCGTGCCGCGGCGGTCAATCATTATCCTCTTCGTCTCATCGGTGAACGGGTCCTTGTACTCGAGCAACTCCGTGGGCTTGAGCCCGAACTTCTTTATCTCCCCCTGTGCGTCGTATTCCTTCGGAGCGAGCGGCTTGAGCTTCTTACCCTTCTCATCGCGCGCGCCCTTTGCGACGGGCATTGAAGAGTCGGGCAACACCCCCTTCTTGGCTACGTCGTTATTCATAGCGTATGTCCTCTGGCACAAACCTCCATTTAGATAGGAAGTGTGAGGAGTCGTGTTCGTAGTCCTCGCGCGGCACGTACTGGCGCCAGTCGAAGGAAAACGAGAATATCGGTACGCGCTCCGATGATACGGCACTGTACCCCTTTGCAGCGACGCTCTGGAAGAAGTCGCGCTCGAGGTACGCCTGTGTTTTGAGCGTAGGGTCGAGCGGAACCATCTCGGCGATATACCGGTTCACGCCAAAGAAGTTGAACGTGAGCATGCGCACCTCCTCCGGTACGGTGGCCTCGAACTTAAGGAAGTCGTCTGGCGTGAGTTTGTCGCGCATGTCGTACCCGCAAATTACCGGGGCATTGTCCGCTATGTTGATGCGGTCAATGAGTGTGTCGACACCGTGGTCCTGGATTACCACCCACGGATTGAGGAACACGAAATACTGGGCGTCGGTCTCCTTGATTGCCACCTCCATCCCTTTGCGCACGTAGTCGCCATATGACGATCCGTCCGGCATCTCAATACCGCGCGCGTTGCCGGCGACATACTTGCTGTTGATGACCTTAGCCGTTGAGGGCGGAAGGCGACGCGGCTCTGCGAGGAGTATCACGTACGCGTTGTGCACGAACGAGCGCGCGCGCTCAAGCGAGGCGTCCAGCACCTCGTCGTCGAGGAACCCGTCTTTGAGGTCATTCCAATATCCGAACATCGGTACGATGATAGCGACCTTACTGCGCGCAGTCTTCGATATGAAATCCTCGGGCGATCCGGGCTGTGTTGCGGGTGCCGCCTCTCCAGAAAACAGTTCTCCAATCTCCCTTTCCACCTGTTCATCGTTCGGACGTCCGGCTATCACGCTCTTGCGAGCGGACGGCTCGTTATTTTCTTGTGCCATGATTCATCTTTATGCTAGTAATAATTGCTTCCACTAACTTCTTCTGCGCCGGCGTCTCCGCAAACTTGTCGCGGGCGTATTCGAGATTGCGCACGTAGGTCTCTATGGTACCGGGCGAGTCGGGCGTCTTCTTCTCGTTCGCGTCCTTTATCTCGAGAAGCATCCTCGCCATCGATTGGGTGGTCTGCAGCATCGCATCCATATCCCGCTTGTTGACGTCAGCCTTGTTGCGCAGTTCGGTCATCCACGCAACTGATAAGCGGCCGCCGTCCCTAATTGCGGTGAGTACCTCCTGCGTGCACAGCATAATGGCTTCTGTCGGAGTCTTCGGAATCTCGTGCACCTTTACTGGTATGCCCTGCTTACCGAACGCTTCTGTGACGATTTTCTCAAGCTCCGTCTGCTCTACCTTCGAAACGTAATGGGACGGATTATTCTTCCTCCACGAGCGAAAGAAGCCCCACCCGATCAGCGGGGCCGTGATTACTGCGTACGCGAGTAAGAATCCTTCCATCATAGCCATTGGTCGGCGCGGTCGAGCGTCCAGAACACCATCTTGCGGAGCGACTCCTCGAAAGCAACGGGATAGCCGAATCCTTCGTTCTTGATGAGTTCGCCAGTCAGCGCATAACGGAGGTCGTGGCCCGGGCGCGAGCTGTGGAAGTCAACGAGCTCGTAGTGCAGCTTCTGCTCCTGATGACCCTTGGCGACGAGCCACTCGTTAGTGAACTTCGCGACGAGGTTCGCCATTTCTTCGTTATCCACCTCCTTCTCGCCAACGATGTTATAGCGCCCCTGAGTGGCGGATCCGTCCAACAGTTTCCCGTTTAAGAGCACCCACAACGTGGCAGCCGCAATGTTGCGCGCGTGTAGATAGTGCCGCGTGCCCGCCTTCGTTCGGTCCTTGTTCGCGTGGATCTTGAGCAGGTCGCCCTTGAGTACCTTGTTGATGATGAGTGGTATGAACTTCTCCGGACTCTGGCGCTCCCCGAATATGTTCATCGTGTTGGTGATCACGCACGGTATGCGGTACGTGTTCGCGGCGGCGATGACCGCCATCTCCGCGGCGGCCTTCGCGGCGGCGTACGGGTTGTTCGGGTTGAGGCGCGCCCACTCCTTGAATCCCAGGAACGGAATAGTGTGCTCCACGCGATCCTCCCATATCTTCTCCGTCTCCGGCGCGGGTCCGTACACCTCGTCGGTCGAGAAGTAGAGGAAGCGGCCCGCGATCGGCATCTCCGCGAGCGGGTCGTCCGTGAAGTTCTCCTCGCGAACCAGACCGTCGGTCATGGCGTACTCGAGGAGGTTGACTGTACCGATGCAGTTGTCCATGTAGAAGCTGAGCGGGTCGTCGATGCTCCGGTCGACGTGCGACCCCGCGGCGAGGTGCGCGATGTAGTCGAACGGGCCGCCGAGCTGCTTGCGCACCTGCTCGTTGAGCTCCGCCTTCAAGTCCCAGAAGACGTTCTTCACTCGGCCCCTCCACTCCACGTTCACAGTCGCAAGCATGTCCGAGAGCCGGTTGGGGTTGCCCGACGCGTCGTACCGGTCAAGCGACGTGATGTGCCAGTCAGTATTTTTAAGCAGGTGTTCGATGAGGTGCGTCCCCACAAAGCCCACTCCACCTGTTACGAGAATCTTTTTCATATGATGTTGTTAGCTATAAGCAACGTAACTGCACACCCTATAAACACACCAAAGATTGCGCCCATGAAAAACGTCTTCAAATCGAGTGGGTCTTTCATACCTTTAGCGTTGCGGTGAACCCGCCGTTCGCAGTAAGTCCTGACGGCTCCTTGAACGCGCCGTCCGTGTAGACGGTATCGTGCGTGGCGGCAAGTGCGACCTTGATGGCCTCGAAGTCCTTCTGACTGTGCCACTCGCCCACTATGTGCTTAGTCCTCTTGAGCAGATCGCCCATCGACTGAAGGATCTCCGGCTCCGATCCCTCCGTGTCTATCTTGAGCAAGTCTATCCTCGGAAAGGCGTTCTCCTCGACTACCTCGCCAAGCGTCGTGGCCGGGACGATCCTCTCGTCGATCTTCTCCGATCCAACGGGCGCGTAGGCGGGCCAGTTGAACCTGCCGTCGACGTGGTGGTTGCCCTGCCACTTGCAGATGTTGAACGTGACCTGCTTGAGCCCCTTCTCGCCTATGATCGCCTTCTCCACGTACGTCAGCTCGTTGTTCGTATTGAGGCGCACGTACCCCATCATCATCGCCTCGGGCTCGCAGACAATGATGCGCGCAGCCGGCAACAGCGTATGAATGAAGGTGCTGAATGCACCGACGTTTCCGCCGATGTCGACGACGTACTCGATGGCTGAATCCTCTGCGATCAGCTTCCTGATGCCGTAACTGTCGTTCCCTATCACCTCCGCCTCGTGGGCGTCCGCGCACACTCTCAGCTCATCGTTTGCTTGCAGCATATTATAATTCTTCCTTTCTCTTATAATCAAACGGACCGGTCTTCACGAACTTCGCGCTCTCCTCGTCCTGCGGCTTCATCCAAGGAGCCGTCGCGCCGTACTTCAGCTCGAGCTTGACGAACTTGCGGGCAATGCTCAGGCCGCACCGGTAGGGAAGGTGCGGGCCGTGGGCGCTCCTTTCCGTCCCTAGGTTGAGCACGTCGTACCCCATCTCCTTGAGGTCGTTGACGATTTGCCGCTCCGGGGGGCAGAAGACCCAGCCCCCTTCGACCTCGTAGGATATCTCGGGCCACTCGGCGCCCGTGAGGTTCGGCGCGTCCTTGGTCGGCCAGAGGTTCGTGTCGTGCAGCACGATGATGGTCTTGTCGGTGATGACCCCCGCGCGGCGCAGCTTCTGAAAGGCGCAAAGCGACGCCTCGTACGCGTGACAGTCGAAAAACACCAAATCGACGGGCTCATTGTGTAAGTCTTCCGGCTCCACATCCGCAACATTCTTTTTGATAACAAAGTGGTTGATGGCAACTGTCGGAGTAGGACCGTCCTCACCCCAGTCAACGGAGTAGACGGTTCCCTCGTCGCCCAACGCCGCGACAAAGTTCGTGGCACTGTATCCCGGCACGGCTCCAAACTCCACAATCCGCTTGATGCGCGTGACGCGTATTAGCGCGAACAGCAGCAACGCCTCGTCGTCCTGAATAGGGCCAGGGCTGCTCTGGTCTTCGCTCTGCGTCAGATGTTTTAAATCAAAGGTGCTCATCTTGGTGCAGCTTATCGGCTAACTCCCTGTAGAATTCCAGCTGCTCGGGCTTGCAGCTTTCGAGATAGTCGCGCTGCGTGTGGTACGAGTAGTGCACCATGAGGCAGTCGCCGAGGAAGTAGTTCGGGCGCAGCTGGCGCTCGGCCTCCTCGTACGCCATCCACGGCTCCTCCGGGTGTCCGGTCGGGTCGAGGTGGTCCTTGCCCCACCACGCGAGGGCGCAAATGGAGAACCGGTTGTACCCCGAAAGGACCCTGCTCGGCAGGTAGTACTTCACGAGGTTTCCGAGGTGGTGGTAGTTCTTGAACGTGTTGTGGATGTGGTCGATCAGCTTGCTGTCCGTGTAGCAGAACTCGTCGAGGTACGACCTGTTGGGGTCGTTGACGTCCTCCTGCTTCACGGTCCCCGCCTCCGTGCTGAGGACGCCGCTCTTCTGGTGCCACGAGGTGACCGTCGTGCTGTTGATGATGTTGGGGTATATGACGAGGGAATG
>Ga0265338_10003822_pt1 | contig 20921 bp, 9 predicted proteins | sample 42126metaG_FD_193579 | JGI IMG/M metagenome (GOLD analysis project Ga0265338, IMG submission 193579) | Rhizosphere microbial communities from Carex aquatilis grown in University of Washington, Seatle, WA, United States - 4-21-26 metaG | ecosystem: Host-associated > Plants > Roots > Rhizosphere >... | reverse complement strand
TCCCTTACTACGAGCAAATCGTCGACCAGGTGCGCAAGCTGATCAAAGGGGGCGAAGTTCACCAGGGAGAGACTTTCTCCTCCGAAGGCGAAGTCGCCCGAGCGTTAGGCATCAGCAAGATGCCCGTCCGGCAGGCATTCCAGAAACTGCGCTCCGAAGGTCTGTTGATCATGGCCAAAGGCAAACGGCCGATCATCGGATCTGGACGCGTCCCCTGGGACTTCCAGCAGTTGCGCGGCTTCAGCGAAGAGATGCGGCGGCGCGGGTTGGTCCCCTCAGCGAAGGTCTTGGCCCTTGAGGTCGAGGAGCCGGATCCTGAGACGGCGCAAGCCCTCAAACTCGCTGCGGATGAAAAGACCTACTGCCTGCAGCGCCTTCGTTTCGTTAACAAGAAACCGGTGGCAGTCGTCACCAGTCATTTACCGATTCGACTCTTCTCCGGAATTGAGAAACAAGACCTGGCCAAGCAGTCCCTCTACCACGTTTTCGAAAACGTCTACCGTCGGAAGCTTCAATGGGCAGAGGAAGTGATCGGCGCGGTCACTGCCGGCGAGGAGGAAGCGCGTGTCTTGCAGACATCGCCTGGAAGCGCGCTTCTCTCGATCAAGGAAACGACCTACGATGTGCAGCGCATCCCGATCGAGTACAGCGTCTCCCTACTACGGGCTGACCGATACACAGCTTCCGTTGTTTCGGTCCGCAAGACATAGGCATTACGCGGAATTGTTTCTGGAACCGATGGTCTTGATCGGTTCTTCCCTCGGCAGATTGGGCGATTCGACGTGCGCAAGAACCTCCGCCAAGCGGCTGAGTTCCTCGACATTGTTACACTGCCGGGTTTCATTCTTGCACTTCAGCTCTCCATTATTGGTCAATCACTTAGCTCGCCAAGCTGAGAGTTCCAATCGAAGAACTATGGGACGTTAAGGTCTTGGCGACCTACGTCGCGATCGGGAACTTGCACTTTTTAGGGGTGCACCAGATCTCCTCTGAGCCATGCTGAGCAAGTGAATCCGGGTTTCACAAGCGGCCAGAATCCAAGTGGCCAGGGTTTGCACGCTACCTGTTCGCAACCTGCAACAAAGATGTCGATAGTCCGGTTGATGGCAGAGCGGCCGATTCCCTGTCTCCGAAGTCTCGAATACGGCTCAAGGGAGTCGATGGTCAACAGATCCTATCTATACTCATCATCAACCCTGACTTGAACACTGGCGGAGAGAGAGGGATTCGAATTTACTCGAAAAGCGTAGTTTCAACAACATAGAACGCACGGCGGGCACCGTAAAGCAGTGGAAGACTGTGGTAAGCAGTGCTAACGGATCACAAATGGATCACGGCTCAGTGACACTTGAAAAGCGCCAACGAAGGGTGGTCGGAATATTGATTTTCTGTCGTGTCATTCCAGTCGCGGCAGGTCCAATCTTTATGGCCTGCGTCCGAGGCAGAGTGCCAACTCCCGAGTCTTCGACGATCCATGAACTGACTTCGTCTTTGTCAGCCCGAACCTGGACTGCTGCGGGCTATGACCTCGACCGAGGTCCCTTAGCTACTGCACCGCACTTTGGGCAGGTCGCATCTCGTCTTCGCGTATATAGAATCCGTGTCCACACTTGGAGCACTTCACTTTTATCTGCTTCATCGAAAATCCTCTTGATGCGGCGCTAGTTGCCCAACAGGTCCGGTCACACACACTACTCTTACAGACTGGCCGGGCGACAACCCGTACAGGGGACGATTCCGTATGAAGTGCTCTGCCGCATCGGTGGGCGAGTTCGGAATGTCGATGCGCCGTGCATCGAGGAACACTCGGCTAACACCAAGAGCGCCCGGTGCTAGCGACTAGAGCGAGCATTGGGCCCGGGCGGGCAGGTGTTCTTCCTAACTCTGGACTGTAACCTGGCGTGCCCGGAGAGAGTAGAATTCGCGTTCCCGATGCACCTGCGGACAGGGTCTTGACGCTACCGCGCCAAGGCCCTGTCCCTCGAAGTTAGCGTCTAGCCCTTAAGGAGCCGTGCTGATGACCAGGATGGTCGGGTAGGCGCTGTTTTGGTTGTTGACGGTTACGATCTTGGAATTGGAAACGATGACGCCCGAGGCCACCCCAGGATCGTTCGAGGTGCTGAAGGTGCCGTCGGAGTTCACCGTGAACGTCTCGGCCACAGGCTGATCGGCCTGTTGGGGAGAAGTAGTTGAGGTGTAGTCACCAGTGCCGGTGGCGCCGGCGCTGGCGAGAGTGGCGCTGCCCGTGTCGGTCTCCATCGAGAGGTGGTCGCTCATTTGGGTACCGAAGAAGTACATGCCCGGGGTGATGGTCGTGGCCGACTGTGGCTCCATGAGGCCGAAGGACGTACTGGAACCTGTGCCGAGCATCCAGCCAGTGTTCGGGCCATACAGATAGATGACGGGCGGGTTGGTTTGGCAATTGGTGCCGGTGAGGGTCACCTTGCCGTATGAGTCAACGGCGAAACCGCAGGTTTCGGTGAAGGGTGTGGGAGTGGCCCAGGTGCCGACTTCATCTTCGTAGACGCCGGCCGTCAGTGATGCTCCGCTGACGGTGACCCGTCCAAAGTCAATGATCCCTCCCATTCCTCCTGAGACAATGCCCGAGGTGTAGAAGGCGAGATTGCCACTGAGTGTCAACGAACCACTTTGCAAACGCGCATCGCCGATCAACGCGCTCGTAGTGGTGGCCAGAGTGTCGGTTGTCAATTCGAGAAAACGCGTCCCGGAGACAAGATAGGCGGCGCGGTGCGCGGCGATCCCGCTCAGGCTCGTGGTGGTGGTAAAGCGGCCAGTCGGAGTCGCGGGTGCAGTGTAGCTGCCGCTCAAGCCGCTGTGCGTGACATGGTTGCCGCCGGCATTCGAGTCATATTCGCCGGCAGTGACGGAACCGTTGCCGGCGGTGAGTGTTCCCGCAACGACGGTTCGGGTTTTACTCGTACCGAAGACGCCAAACTGCGCGTACACCCAAACGCCGTTGGGCAACGAAGCTGGAACAGTCTGTTTGAGAATGACGCCGGAGGCGATGTATTGGATCGAGGCCGGCTCCCATTCCTGGATGGAGCCGCCGGTTGCCGCACCCGAGGTCGAGTTGAGAGCGAAGCGCGTCTTGAAGGTGTAGAACGGAGTCACAATCGTGGCGCAGCCTCGATTATCGGAACCCACCGAGTACGAGCTGCCGCTGGCGGTGACGCTGCCATTCTTGACGCCGAGCGAAACCCCGTTGCTGTCGACGGTGCCGGCGGTGATGTGTCCACTGCCGTCCGCCGTGAACGAGCCGATAGCGCCGATGAATCCAGAAGCGTTGTAACCGCCCAAGCTGAAGGCGTATTGGCCGCTCAACGCTCCTTCGTTTCCGCTCCCGCAGGCTGCCGAAGCACCAACCGTCAGACTCAGGTCTTGCGTCTTGCTTGCGGCCGTGGGTTTAGTTGAATCGGTAACCGTGAGAGAGAAGGTGAATGTGCCGGCCGCCGTGGGATTTCCGCTGAGCGACCAATTCGTACCGGAACCACCGAGCGTCAACCCTGCGGGCAGTGAAGATCCGCTCGCTACAGTCCAGGTATAGGGCGTAGTGCCTCCCGAAGCCTGCAATGGCGCGTTGTAGGAAACATTCGCCGTGCCGTTCGGCAGCGATGTCGTGGTGATCGTCAGCGGCGTGGGAACGATCATAATGCTGAGCTGTTGCGTGGCTGATGCCGGTCCTGGCTGACCCTGCGAAGCATCGGTGACCTTCGCCGTGAAGGTGGTGGTTCCCGCTGCGGTGGGGGTGCCGGAGATTGCTCCCGCAGCACTCAATGAAAGCCCCGCGGGAAGTGAGGAGCCGCTCGCCAGACTCCAGGCGAGCGAACCCGCGCCGCCGCTGGCCTGCAACGTCGCACTGTAGGCTGTGCCGACCACGCCGCTGGCGAGTGTTGCCGTGATGATGCTCGGCAAGGGCGAAACCACCACCGCCGTCGACGCTGATTTCGTGGTGTCAGCCACAGAAGTTGCCCGTACCGTCATCGTCGTATTTGAGGAGACCGATGTTGGAGCGTTGTAGGTGGCTGCGGAGGTTGTACTGTTTGTGAAAGTTCCACAAGCGACACCACTGCAGGCTGCGCTCGAGACGGCCCAGGTCACGCCTTTATTGCTGGAGTCGTTGCTCACCGTCGCGGTTAAGTTCAAAGTCTGCCCCTGATCGATGTTGGTCTGAGCCGACGGGGTAAGAGAAACAGAAATCGGGGGCGGTGCAATCGTGATGCTTAGCTCTTGTGTTTCAGAGCACGCTCCCTCCTTACCGCTCGATGCATCCGTGACCTTCACTGTGAATGTGGTCTTACCTGCCGTGGTGGGCATGCCGGAGATCGTTCCCAGGCTGCTCAAAGAGAGGCCCGTGGGAAGAGAGGAACCGCTGGCTAGACTCCAGGTGAGCGTGCCCGCACCGCCCGTGACCTGCAGACTGGCGTTGTAGGCTGTTCCGACCGCGCCGTTGGCCAAAGTTGTCGTCTTAATGGCCGGCTCCGGTGAAACGACGATCGGTGCCGACTTCGCCTTCGACGTGTCGGCAGCAGACGTTGCCTGCACCGTCACCGACATGTTCGCCGAGACAGTTGCGGGAGCGTTGTACGTTACCGCGGCTGCGGTGACGTTGGTCAAGGTGCCACACGCGCTCCCGGAGCAACCTGTGCCTGATATCGTCCAGGTCACGCCCTTGCCGCTGGAGTCATTACTCACCGATGCGGTGAAGTTCAAAGTTTGTCCCTGATCGATGTTGGTCTGAGCCGATGGAGTAAGAGAAACAGATATAGCGGGCGGAGTCTTTTGTGAGGTTCCCCCGCCGCAAGCGCATAAAAGCAACAAGCCTGACAGAACTAAAACCGTCGCAACTACCGTTAAGCTACGCAGCGCACATCCTCGGTGCGCAACCAAAGACCGTTTGCTCGCCATACGCATTTCCTCCTGCCGATTTCCCGGACTATCGGGCTTCATCAGAGACAGCGTGAAACGGACGCAGAGTGCCTCACGAGAAAGGACAAATTGCGCTTGTGAAGGTTGGAACGGGTGCCCATCTCATTCATCGAGGCACGAAAATGCACGACCGCCACGATCAGCAATCACTGTGTGAGTTCGGCTTCCAATTGCTTGCGGATGCGGGAGGGAACTGTAGCGGTGGAGGCGGCTGGGAGGAGAGCGAGGCCTTCTCGAGCCGCCGCCATGGCTTTTTCGGGCTGCCCGCCGGTGCGGTAGGCACGTGCGAGGGTGAGAAGAAAACCTGGTTTCTGATGATGGCTCATCTCCACCATGCGCTCGGCGCACTCCACGGCCAACTGTGGGTCGCGAAGCCGTGTTGGCATGACCATAGTCAAGCCGTTCGCAACTGCATCAAGATCGGCCCCGTGCGCATTTTGGTCTTTTCCCACGGCTTTTAGAATGGCGGCCCCTTTTGTCGCCAGCTCCAGTGTCCCCTTTGTCTGGCGGAGGGCAAGTTGTTGTCGGCTGATTCGGATGAAGAGCAAGCCCAACGTGGATCGTAAGTAAAGGTTCTCTGGCTCAAACTCGAGGAGGTGTTCGGTGAGGGAACGAGCTTCCGACAGACTCTTCAGTGCGCTGGCGCCGTTCGCGCGTCGATCGGCTGGCTCCTCCGTGAATACGGCTTGCGCGCTGTCTTCAAGACACTCCGCCTCATTCTCCAGGATTGCCAGCATGTCGTTTCCGGCGCGAGTATCGTTGGGATCCGCAGTCAGGAAAGGCTGGGCCATGGCTTTGGCCTGCTCGAGGAATGACAACGCTTCCTGGTATCTTCCGACTTCTTTTAGCGCCAATCCGTTCTTGCCAAGAAAGTTAGCCAGCGTCCGCTGGTGGGGTAAGGCTTTTCTCATCTGTTCGGGAAGAGCATTCATTCCCTGGATCGCTTCGCGATAATCCAACAGCGCAGCCCCAGGATCGGTTTCGGACTCAATGTTCGCAATCTTGGCGTGACTTACGGCAATTCCCCGCAGGGCGCGAGAGAACCCCGGATCGATTTCGACAATGCGCATGTCCAGCTCCAGTGACTTGCGAAACGCTGCCAACGCGCCGACCGGATCGCTCAAACTTGCGGTGCCATTCTGTCCCATTTCGTCGCCCAAGCCTCCATAGGCGGCGGCTGCGTCCATGAGCGCATTAGCCTTTGCGCCTTGCCGAGAGGCCAGCTCCTCGAAAGTGGCCGCGGCGGATCGCATCATCACCACCGCTTCCTGCGTCCTGCCCAATCCGAAAAGCACTTCACTTCGTGACTGCTGAGCCCAGCCCAGCGCATGCGCCGCAGCTACATTGGCGGTCTGCCGACGAACCAGCGCGGTGGCGATCGAAAGGGCTTTGTCCAGACTGCTCAGGGCCCCTTGCGCGTCGCCGATGTTCTGGTCGTAAGGATTGCCCTGCACATTGCCCATACAGATGTAAGCATCTGCAAGGTCCAGTTCCATTTGTGGATCGCCTGCGGCATCTTTGGCAGCACGGTCCAGATGCTCGAGGACTGTGCTCACCAGAAGCTTCTGCGCCGGAGTCGATCCCGGAAGCCGCTGGATGGCTTCGTCAATCTCTGAAAGCAAGCTGTCGCTGAGCTTGCGCAAGTCTTCCGCGCGCGCCTCAGCCTTATGGCGTTGGACGTTGGCAAGGTGGGCCTGCCACGTCACGCCCGTCGTTCCCACCATTATGCTTAGGCACAGCAGCGCCGAGCCAGCCAAAGGCAGTTTGTTCCGGCGGGCAAACTTCACAGCGTGATAGCGGAAATTTCCCTGGCGCGCTGCTACCGGACGACCGTCAAGATAGGCTTGCAGGTCAGCAATAAATTGGTCGACGCTGGCATAGCGTTCTTCAGGTTCTTTCCGAAGGGCTTTCAACACCATCGCGTCGATGTCGGGATCAAGCATGCCGGGGGTCTTCTCGCTAGGTCTCGGCGGCTGCTGCTCGCAGATCACCCGGATCATCTCGTCGGTCGTGAACTCTCTTAACTCGTACGGAAGCACCCCGGTGGTAAGGAGAAAAAGCAGTACCCCCAGCGAGTAGATATCAGACGCGGTCGAGATCGGGTGTCCCAGGACCTGCTCGGGGCTGGCGTACTGCGGCGTAAAGGAATGGAACCCGTGGCGGGTGAATTCGCCTTCCGGCACCACATTCACCGCCGTGAGCATCTTGGCCGTGCCGAAATCGAGCAGCTTCGCCGTGCCATCTTCCAGCACGATAATATTGTCGGCCTTCAAGTCCCGATGGACGACCAGGTGCTGGTGCGCAAATCGAACGGCAACACAAACGGATTTGAAAAGTTCGATGCGCGCTCGGATTGGAAGAGCATGTTGCGTGCAGTAGCGATGAATGGACAGGCCGTCGGCGTACTCCATTACCAGGTAAAGCTCGCCGTCTTCGCTGACCCCACCGTCTAGCAGCCGCGCGATATTAGGATGACTGAGGCGGGCAAGAATCTGCCGCTCTAGGCGGAATTGTTCCCGGAAGAGGTCCGTCGCAAAGGGCAGGTCAATCAGTTTGATCGCAACCTGCTGCTCAAATTGGCCGTCGGCACGATGAGCAAGATAGACGGCACCCATGCCGCCGCGCCCGACCAGACGGTCCAACTCGTAAGGCCCGATGAGTCTTGGGCCGGCCTGGGCCACCAGGCTCGTCTCCGCTTCCAAACGGCAGGATGTTGTCGTTCGTTCTTCCAACTCGGAAGCTTTCAGCAACGAACGAACTTCCTCGAATAACAGCGCATCGCCCTTGCACCACTCCTCCAGCATTGCCGGTCGCAGCAATTCCGAGGTTGCCATGGCTTCGTGAAAAATGGCTTCGACACGCCGGAAGAATTCGGTCGAAACGTTCATCGAGGTTTTCTCGTTCGCAGACCGCGAGCCCGCCTGTAGGAGACTGCGAGAATCGTGGCTGAGATGCCTCAAGTTTTAGTCGAATGTTCGAGGGCTTCCGGAACGACGCCTGGATGCAGCCGCCGGTACAACCAGCCCTTAATGAATTTCAGGTCGCGATCCACAGTGGCTTTGGACACTCGCAGAAGTGCAGCCGTCTCCTCGGCCGTGCAGCCCAGAAAATATCGAAGTTCGACAAGTTGAACATTGTAGGCATCGATCTCGTTGAGTTCGTCCAGCGCGCGGTTGAGATCGATCAGCGACTCACTCCCGACCTTAATCCAGGGAATGTCTTTGTTCAACGGGACATCGTAGGCGCCTCCGCCTCGTTTTTGCGCCGTGCTGCTGCGGGCGTGATCCGTCAGAATCATGCGCATGACTTTGGCTGCGAAGGTGTAAAAGTGAGCGCGATCTGACCAGTTGGCTTTCTTCTGGTTGATCAGTCGCAAACAAACTTCATCGACCAACGCCGTCGCTTGCAGCTCTCCAGGATTTCTCTCTCTTCGGATATAAGCTGCGGCCACTTCACGCAGGTGAGGGTAGACCAGTGGCATCAGTTGGTCGAACGCAGACGGCTCACCGTCTTTCCACTTTGCCAGGAGCAAAGTGATCTCGCCCGGGACGGGCTCCACAAGCGACTCCTTTTGGACTGTGCAATACCAACCTACGTCCTAGCCTGCAACTTGGGAATGGCTCCTGCGTGCCATGGCGGTACGGCAGAGCTTTACCTGAATTCGTTTCCCGCATTCTGTCCTGCTCCAAGACGCTTCGCCGGAAGATCCGATGAGCGTTGTTACCGAAAAGACCGTACGGGAGTTGGGTGGATAGTGATTGTTGGCGAAATCAGATGTGCCACCTGAGAATCTGCTGGCAAAGCGCCATGTCTAAACATTGGCTCAGCGTACGTCCCTTAGCCCCACGCGTGTTGGCGCCGACAGCGAACTCAAGTACGACCCGTCAACCGTTTGTTTCCTCTGACGCCTACGATTCAGCGTTAACGGCACGCACCTGGTCCTTGCAAAACTGCATGTCTCTCATTCCAAAGACGAAACAGGAGACCTGAGAGTGGGTCTATAATTCCAGGCAACTTGTTTATTGTGAATAACTTAGCGGAGAGAGTGGGATTCGAAAACAAAGTACAACGTACATTCAACAACATGCAGGGCCAGCGATGACAAATAAGCCACCGAAAGCTATCGTAAGAACGCTAACAGAGCGCAAACAGAGCGCAGTTTCAGGAAATTATGACGGCGAAGTGCGGGGCACCTGTCCGGTAATAGTGAGCCTGCAGTGCCGCCGAGATCAGGGAACGCTCGCAGCACTCCCCTAGGTATCTCGCGGTTTTGTGGAGTCGCTTGTGAGAACGAAGAAATATGCCACTGCTCTTTGTGCTGCCGATGGTCGGTGGTGGAATGTTGGCGGGCTATCTGCCGAAGTCCTATAGCTTCTGACACGGTTGAAAAAGCAGTCCGCTGGATGTTTCGCCAGTGCTTTCAGCCCTGATCAGGGCGGTTCAGCTAGGAACAGAGGCTTATCCCGACACTAAGCAACCCATGCGCTTTCGCGGGAACTCGACAACCAACGAGCTTTCCGAGGTTGTTATCTTCACGCCGAGGTCAACGGGATAAACGACTTTGGCATCCGGCATCGGCAAGGGCAATGTGATCTTCGCTTCCCCATCAAGTCTCCAGATCGCGAGCACTGTTCTGTCCTTCGACCGCATTCCTAGGGCAACTGGGTCTTGCGATTCAGTGATATCCGAAGATCCCAGCGGATAGAAAGGGAGTGCATTCGGAATATGTTTGCGAAGGAGTTCTTTGTAAATTCGGATTCCTTGTGCGACCTGGCCCCAAGCTTGCGGCGAAAGCGAATCGAGACGGCCACTCTGATGAATTCGACACATCATGGCTGTAACCATGTTGAAGCTGGCCTGGTCAGGGTCGGAATTCGCCACAGGATAAGACCAAATGGCCAATTGCTCAGGCAGGACGGCTGCCGACGCACCCACGAGAATCGCAGGCAGCTTCAGATAATCCTCCTGATCGGTCATGGACTGGATATGCAAACGGCTGAGCATTGCATAGTCCATGCGTCCCCCGCCGCTGCCGCAGTTTTCAATCACCAGGTCGGGATACTTCTTCAAGATGGCATCGAGCCACTCAAGGTGCGCATGGTTGTGCTCGAGCAGGCCCTGCCCAAAGCTTTCCGCGTTTATTTCGGTCCCCTGCAGCGAATCGACGTTATAGTCCATTTTGATATAGCCGACGCCGTATTGATTCACCAAGCGTTCGATCACGTCGTCAAGGTAGCTCCGGACTTCGGGATTGCGAAAGTCAAGTAGAAAGCGCGAATTCTTCAGCACGCGCTTCCCATGCCGCGCAAGGAACCAACTGTCTGGTTTTTTTGCGAGCAGAGATTTCACGCCTGCGACTTCCGGTTCAAGCCACAATCCCGGAACCATTCCCGATTGCCGGATCTGGTCGAGCACGAACTTTAAACCGCGGGGCCAACGTGCCGAAGAAGGTTGCCACGCTCCGATGGTCGGGCTCCAATCTTCATTGATGCCGGCATACCAGCCAGCATCGATCACGAAGTACTCGCAACCTGCCTTTGCGGCCGCCGCGATCAGCGGCAGTTCCTTTGCTTCAGTTGGGTCCCCCCAAAGGCAATTCATGTAGTCGTTGAAAATTACCGGACATCGCGAATTGCTTTTGCTTCCCCCGACGCACGCCGCGCGGCGGTAACGTGTTAATGCTGCTACAGCTTCGTCGAACCCGCCGCGCACGCATCCAATTGCGACAGGAACGGTCTCGGAGGTTTCTCCAGGATTCAAACGCTTCCAGGCTGCGGAGTGCAGGTCGTCCGGTCCGCCCAGGTACGCATAAACGTCATCGGCATAGTTATCGCGTTCGGAGCCATTCGAGATTTCCCAGTACCACGATCCATTGTGTTCAACCTGCCAGAACCAGATGACTCCCATTTTCACGTTCTCTACCATTGCCATGGGCAGATACCGTGTCGTTGACCAACTGCCAACGCTGCTCGCTTGCGCTTCCGAACGGCTTGTACGCTCGTTCTCGACAAAGCCCATTTCTGACGGACGCAGCGTATGCCACTGTCCTTCTGCCATCCAGCTGTTCACGGCAACATGAATACGAAGCTCACGATCGTAGTTCTGAGGATCGGCGAGACCATGGAGCATGGCCGAACTCAAGAACTCAATGCCCACGGGCACCTTACCCTCGTTGGTTACTCGCGAATGCCGGCGAACAACCGGGATGCCATCGAAGGCTTCATAAACAGACTCCAGGCGCAAGCGCAATATCGGGTCCGTATGTGTTACAACCAGGCGCTTGCCCTCGAGCGTCGACTCTTCGCGCCTGCCTATAAAGAGGAGCCGCGCACCGGGCTGTCCCACACCTGATTTCATGCCTTGATCAGGCGAATCTTCTCCGCTGCATTGCAGAGCCACTTCGACTCCGGAGGACGTATTCGCGCCGGGCGTTGCACCGGCCGGCACAAGACATTTCTGACGCAACCTGCCATTCTTCACTTCGAATGAGAACACCAGGTCATCGGTGCTCCAGCGAAACGGTTCTGGGCTACTGGAGGCTGAGGCGAAACTGGGGAGGCACGGAACGCTGGCTCCGAATGCGACGAGCCCACTCGATCTCAAGAATGCTCTTCGATTCATAAACATGGGGGATCACTTCAACTGGTAACCCTCGGAAATCCTGCTAAACAAACAATCTGTTTATCCTGCCACAGGCACATCGTGCGAACTGTAACCATGTAGAACGGGCCACACGCAGCGGTGCACCTCATCCCGCACGTTCGACGGCCGGAAGAATGATTGAATCAATCCAGCTTTCGGAGTCGCCACTTTCAATATTTTTGAAGAGACACCAGCGCTCGATATGTTCTGCCGTCTCTCCCGGGTTCAGTTTTCGAAGTGGGCCGAGAGTCTCGAACTCAAGCGAGTGCATGTCCGTATACAATTCGAAATTGCAGCCGAAGTCGGGGTATGGTGCATTCTTCTCAACTTCAGCTTTCTTGATGAACAAATGTCCCCGCCGGAAGTAGGCGCCCCACCCGGACGAATTAAAGATCCCGCCCATTTGCTCCTTGAATGGACCTGCACAATTGCTTGTCTGTTGAAGCTGCATATACTTCGTACCGATCTTCCATCGTGGATCGCCCAAGTCTGTGTAAGACCACAGAACAAGCACTCCTTCGGGTAATAATCTGTCCGATGACATTGGCGCGCGTGGCGGAAGAGGGAGAATGGCTTTCCCCCCACCAGCCATCACTGACAGTGCCCATGGAGCCATCTCGGTGGGCTCTCGCCCAATGTTGCGGATGCGGTGGGTGATTGTGACTTGTGCTCCTGTTTCCGCCAGTTTGATCACGATCTCTTTTTGCAAGCCTGTGCCCGGAGGCATGGATTCGGGAGGGGCGGTAAAAACAAAAGCATCCTGCTCTCTCCGCACTCCAACCGGAACATTGTCGGGGTAGTACGTGCGCGAGGTCTCCGGTGATACCCAGAGACGATGGCCTCCATAGGCTCTAAACGTCTGATCCCCACGTTTTCCGGAATGCTCGGGAATCTCGTGGAACTCGTTCTCCTCTCCCAGAAATCCAAAAAACAGAATACGGGGGCCGACTTCCGTCAGAACCAGCAATTCCACCGTGTCGTTGTAGATTTTGAATGCCTTCTTCCATAGATGCTGTTCTACTTCTTCGGTTTTTACTGTGCTGATTCCAGTAAGTTCCTGCACGTCCTTGAACCTCCAGGTTCAATCCATCGAAAAGGCTTTCCAAGAGTTGGTCGGACCAAAGGTTCAGGGCGCTTGCACAGAAATTGCTCTTCCCGTGTATTCAATGGTTTTGTCGGGGCTGGCTACGGGGCCCGGTCCCGCGCCGTGCTCTTTGGACACCCAGACAATATTCATCTGAATGCTGGCGGGCATTCCGGGATATTGTCCTTCTCGGTCTCCAATCGTGAGAGTCCGGGCGGCATGAGACCAATGCAGAGGAATGAGAGAGTGAGCTCCTTTCTCATAGTCGTAGCTATCGCCTGCGTCCTGATATAGCGTGAAGGCGCCGTCCGCTCCCGGATAGATCCGCAGTTCGATCGGTCCTGCTGGCTTTTCGTCGGCATATTCAATTTCCGGACCAAGAGGAAGAATTGAACCCGCACGCACGAAGAGTGGAATACGATCCAGAGGGGCGTCCGCTTCGATCTCACGATCACCCTTGTGCGCCTCTCCTGTCCAAAAATCGTACCAAGCAGGAGAATCGGGCAGATACAGAGTCCTGTGACTCGCGTCTCCTTGAAGCACCGGAGTAACGAGAATGGAGGGTCCAAACATGAACTGGTCGCCAATGTCACGAGTTCTCGGATCTTCGCGCCAATCCATAATGAGTGGGCGCTGGATGCTGTAGTCTTCACTCGTGACCCGCCAGGCCAGCGAGTAGATGTATGGCATCAGGCGGTACCGAATCTTGTCGAACTTGATCAGGATGGGTTCGACTTTGTCGAAGGACCAAATCTCGTTTTCCGGCCTATGCCCGTGGGTGCGGAAGATCGGGCAGAAAACTCCGTACTCGAACCAGCGTGCGTAGAGCTCCTGGAATTTCGGATCGTCAAGAGGTTTATCGTGAGGTGGCCAGTAACCACCAATGTCGGTTGTCCAGTAGGGATATCCAGAAAGGGCAAAATTCAGCCCGGCTGCGACTTGGTGCCTTAAGCCCCAATACGACCCATAGACATCTCCCGACCACACTGTCGCCCCGACTCGCTGCTGACCGAGGAACGCGGATCTAGTCAACAGAAATACGCGTTTGCGATCTGTAGTTGCCTTCCAGTGCTGCTGGATTCCTGTGGTGTGCATGAACGGGAATACATTCGTGTACTCAGCGCCGTTGCCGATCGCAATCTGCTTGTTCTGGAGAATTGCATCTCCCATGTGGGGCCAATATTCTTCGGGCTCTGCGCTATCGAGCCAGAATGCATCCCAGCCCTGCGCGAACAGCTTGCTGACCAGGTTATTCCAATAGAAGTCGCGCGCTTTCGGGTTTGTAGCATCGTAGACATGAGCATTGGGCACGAGAAAATGCTGCGCTTCAAGTCCCTTGTAGTTCTCTGCCTTCGTATCAAACAGTCCCCAGACCGAGAGCATCGTATGAATGTGCTCATCATGCAGCCGACTCAATTCGCCAGGGACATCAGTGAAGTTCGAATTGAAGATCGGGTCTCCTTCTGTCTTCCACCAATACCAGTCCTGTACGATCGCATCGAGCGGGATGTGCTCTTTGCGGTAGTGATCTGCAATCCCCAAGACCTCACTCTGCGAGACGTAGCGGTCCTTTGACTGGAAGAATCCGTAGGCCCACTTGGGAAGCAGGGGCGTATGCCCCGTAAGGCTTCGGTATTCATGGACGATCTGGTCCAACTCGGGACCGTAAATGAAGTAGTAGTCGATGGCATGGCCCGCTAGTGAGTCGATGTTCAATTCAAGCGGAAAGCGGTTGTCAACATACGTCAGCGACGCGCTGTTCCACATCAATCCGTAGCCTTTGCTCGACAAAAGCAAGGGAATCGCGACGTCGGTGTTATTCTGCGCGAGCTTCAGTGTCGCTCCGCGGTAGTTGAACATTCCGCTTTGGTGTTGGCCCAGCCCGTAGAAGCCTTCATCAAAATTCGGCGAAAACCTGTCTTCCACGTGAAAGGTCTTTTCGCCATTCAAGTCGACAGGGTCATACGTGCGGGGAATTGAAGTCCGCTCTCGTAACAGGCTATCGTTTCCGCTGCTCATGAACTGTATGCTTCCCCATTTAAGAGAAAGCTCCACCTTGAGAGTGTCGGTGGTAAGGAGCACTGTATCGGCTTGCCGCGACACGCCGAACTTCGCACCTGGGCACGACTCCTTTGCGTCGAGCATCCATGGCGGGTTCCCTCCAGTGCTGGTGGACGGTTCGAGTGTCGCGACGATGTGAATTACATCGGGACGGCACACGGAAATGTGAAGATCCTCGCTACCTATCTTCGCGGTGAGGCCGTCCGCTGATTGCGCATACGTGACGGGTGGCAGCGGGGGGACTTCCCATAGCTGTGCCCTCGCCGGAGTGTTCCAGAGGAAAGAGCTCACGGCCACCACGGAGATACAGATATTGCGGCGGCGGACGGAAACACCTGCCGCCGAATGGTACAACTGGATTGCTTCAATCTTGACACTATCGCCAACTACGGTCGCCCATCTTTGAACCAGTGATGACAGCAGACGAAACGATCTTCTTCTGGCCATAGCTTCCTCTCTTGAAAATCCCTCTTGTTTCGCATCGGACCTGGACCGCACTATCTTTGGAACTAGTGGCTGTGAACTTTGCTAAGGATATTGTCGTTCCGCGTTCGATTTAATCGACTACGACCGCCTCGGCGCGGCCATCTCCATCGGGAATTTCGAAATTCACGAGTTCCCTTCTGAATCCACGTGTGTTGTAAGCGCCGTAAGCTAAGCCAACCACCATCCATGCAAGCCCCAACACTTTGGCGCGCCAACTGAGGCTCAGCCACAGCAGCATGCAGACAAGAAAACCCATCACGGGGGAAACGAGGTTGAACCAGCGCTTACGGGCTTCACGAAAATAAAAGCGCGCCAGCGCCGCGGCATTGACCCCCATAAATGCGAGCAACGCGCCGAAGTTCAGCAATTCAACGCCCCGCTCAAAACTCAAGACCATCGCACCAATCAGTGCAACTGCGCCGACCAGCAGCACGTTGTTTCGCGGAATTCGTTTCTTGGGCTCGATCGCCCCAAAGAAACGGCGCGGCAAGGCGTTGCTCCGTCCCATGCCATAGAGCAGTCGTGCAGCACCCAACTGCGCCCCTAGTGCCGAACCGACGGTCGCCACCAGAAGCGTCACGTTGATGAGCAAGAAGAGCCAGCGGCCGCCGGCTCTTGCCGCAACAAAGACGAAAGCCGTGTCCACATCGGGAAAGTTCTGCGCCCCCGGCCAGATGAGTTGGGCCGCATAGACCTCGATGGATGCCAACAGTCCAGTTAGTAGACACACGAAAACAGTGGCAAGGAGAATGTTGCGGCGAGGATTGTTGGCCTCTTCAGACAGAGTTGAGATGCCGTCGAAACCGATGTAAGTCAGCACGGCCAGCGAGGTCCCGCCCATGATGGCACGGATCGAAAAGGTCTTCGGATCGAAAAACGGGCGGGTAAGATAGCCGATTCCCTCATGAGGTGTTGCATGAATGTAGCGAGCCGCGGCCGCCAGGAAAAGCAGAATGACAACGCCCATCAAAGCAACCAGAGTTGAGTTGATTCGCGCCGAAGTTTGAATCCCCTGCATATTCAAGAATGTGAACAGAGCGACGAACGAGATCACCCAAGCGGCGTATGGGATCTCCGGAAAGAAGTTCATCGCGAACTTGCTGCAGAGGATGGTGCAAATCAGCGGGTTGAGCACATAGTCCATAACCATGCACCATCCGGTGATGTAACCCAGCGCTGGATGAATTTCGCGGCCTACATAGGTGAATGCGGAGCCGGCGCTGGGATAAGCGGATGCCATTCTCCCGTAACTAATAGCCGTAAACAGCATGGCAACCATGGCGAGTAGAACTGTGAGCACCGCGTAACCGTGAGAACGCGTGCTCATCACTCCGTACACCGGCATGGGCGCGGTTGGTTGGATCACGATGAGGCCATAGAGAATCAGATCCCAGAGCCCCAATGCGCGACGAAGCTGCGGTGTGGACGTTTCTGCTAGGGATGTGGACATGAGCTCGGTTTCGGCACGGGCCTATGGAACATTCGGAACACTCTCACGAAAGCTCGGTTCGAATTCATGGCACGCGGAGCGAAGCGACTCGGAAAAAGAGGCTCCGTGCGATTCCGCGAAGGCGAGAAGTTTCTCCATGGCCGCATCAGGGTGGATCGTGTGGGGCGAAGTAACACTGAAGCTGCCATTCAAGACGCCCAGGTCCAGTGCCGTCCGTAGTGTCCGGCCCGAAAACGAATCAGTGCCGCATTCATTGGGGATAATGAACGGAATGCCAGCCGCCAAACCACAGAGAACCCCTGCGAGGAGCGCATCTCCGGCACCAGCCGTGGATATCGGCTGAATCACCGGAGCCGGGCAGTATTGCGAACGCCCGCCCTCGAAGCCGTACGCTCCTCTTCGCCCGGCACTAACGATAACGCGCAGTCGCGGCAGAGTCTGCGTGAGTGCGGCAGAGCACTGCACCAACAGGCGCTCCTCCAGAATATGACCAGGACCATCACCAAGCAGCGCCGACGCCTCCTCCTCGTTTAACGCCAAAAGATCTGCGAGGTCGACCAATCCCATTTTTTGAGCTTCTTCGATCTCCCCTAGCACGAAGGAGCATACGCGATAATTGCCGCAGTCCGATGCCAGTTTCAGGAAATCCCGCCGCAATGGCAGTGGAACCTCTGGAGCACAGAGCGCGACGCCCCGTGCTCCTGCAGCTTTCATGTAAGGTGCGGCTGCTCTTAGATCATCGACAGACAAAGCGGCAGCGGCTGAGTTACTGCTGGTGATGTTTCCTCCCGAACCATCGGGATACATGAAACACACGCTGAAAGGGGTTCGCAGTGCGGGATGTGTCCGCACAAATCGCGTCTCCATGCCCGCAGCGCTCAGTTCGGTGAGTATCTGCTGCCCCGCTGCATCGTTACCCACGACTCCAACCGGCCATACCTGAAACGAATCTGGCTCCCTGCGGGAGCCCATAAGCCGTGCCACATAGTGAAGGATGATATGCAACTTGCAATAATCGCGCGAGTCCAGCAATTCTCCCAACCTGCTTTCGTTGCGCCCCAGTTCGTGTTCGCCCTGGAGCGCATAGATAATGCCCGCCCCAATGCCGCCGATACCGATTGCAGATGTAAATCCGCGTTCCGCGTTTGCGCGCAGTGCGAGCATAGAGTTAGAACAACTCCCAGTCCGGGTTTTCGCTGATCGGATGCCGAGCCGTGTCCACTGTTGATGTGATGATTGCGTCAGGATGCGTCTGCAACAATGTCATAGGGTATTCCGGTGTCGGCGCGCTGAACAAAGCAACACGCAGCGCAGTTTGCTTCCATGCACCAGTGTCGCTATATACGCGGACTTTCTTCGCAGACAGGCATTCGCGTATGCCTAGAGTGATCGACATAGGGGGAACAAACTGGTAGGCTGCGCCGAATGTACGCTGGGCCAGGGCAATGATGGTGTCGATATTGTTGTCCTGAATGCGGATGGTGGAGTTTGCGATATCCTCCAACGTCGCATGATGAAATGGGTGGCGGCGGGCCTGGTTATAAGCAACGTGTCCATCCTGCCCCCAACCCCCGACTGTAATGTCGACGGGTGCACGGTCGATCGCGGCCCGCACTTGTTCCATAGTGGCCGGCAATAGCCAATAACGTTGAGCCTCTGGTACTGCGAGTTCCAGGCGGATGCCCCCGTAGAAATTACGCTCCATAAAAGTTTTGAAGTTGTAAGGATGACCCGATGGAAGCGGTTTTCCCTGCCAATCCAGACACTCGTCCATGTGAAACACGTGCAAACGTTTCAGGGACACGGCCCTTGTATTGACCAGGGCCCGAAGGGGTTCGTACCAACAAGTAGGTCCGCAAGGAATAATGGCGCGCGTCGGCCGCTCCTGCTTGTTGTTTTCCTCAATAACTTCGACCAGCTCCCGCGCCATCAAGTTGCCCAGCTCTTTCGATTCGGCCACCTGCCGGTAGGGCACACGCAACTCCGGATGTCCGGGTAAGTCCGCTGCGGGGATCGCGCACCAGCGATGAAGTTCCCTGGTAATCACGTAATAGGATGAGGCCAAACACGATTTCTTTTCGTCCATATTGAAGCTCGAACAACTCTCGAACATTCCTGTTCGCGTACTGGTCAACAGCAACATTGCTCAGGAGCTCTATTTGATCTGAGCCAAACCCGCGGGCGTGTTATACCCTTCCAGCCGGACCCACCGCGGTTCTGCCGACTTCGACAGGGTCGCTTGGATCTCAGCAGTCTCGCCGGGATACACGGTGATGTAGTTATCGTCGTAACGGATGGGGAGGATTTCGTCACCGTTCTCTGTAGCGGAGACGGCCGCCCGTTCGAAGAAGGCGATGCGTTCGGACGGGTTATGTAGCCGGATAGCGACCTTTGCTCCACTCTCGGTCGTGCTCCGTTCAGCGCTGAGTTCCAGTTGCACTGGAGGCATCGTATTCAGCGCCGTCAGGTCTGCCCAACTGTCCTGCTTAAGATCGAAGGCGGAGTCGTTTTTCCGGTCTCCCATGTCATCGTCCTTCTGCGATTGCCAGTAAGTATTCTCTGCCACCAGCGTTCCGGCGCTATCAGACAATTGGCAACGCACAAAGAACACAGGAGTACTGTGGGGATAGCGAGGGAGGGCCATCACCTGAGTTGCGCCATTGAATGGAACCTGGACGCCGTCGGCGGAGTGGTCGTCCAGAACCTTGCCATTCAGATCGTAAGCTCGCACGCGTACACGGAGACCCTGCACGTCGGCAGGACTCTGATTGAAGACCACGATTTTGGCCTGGCTGTGATCGCCCGTTGCGTAACCATCGAAAACCACTGAAACGGGACGTAGCCCCTTTTTTGCACCGTAGTATGCGCCGCCGGGACTCAAATAATAGTCAATGATGTGGCCATAGAAGGAGGGCCAGTGGCTATTTAGCATCCAGTAGAGAGTCATCTTGTGATTGGCCCAGCCACTGGCTGCAAAGTCTTCGAATTGTGCACGAGTGCTCTCGTAGTGCGACAGTTGCGCTTTGCGAACGAACTCCTCCACGCCGCTGGAAGGGCCATAGCGCCGATTCACCGCGCGCTGGACGTTCATCAGCACATTGGTGTTGGTAATCGCTCCGGCATGGAAAAACCACGTGTCGTTGATCGGCCAGAGTTTGTCCGGGGGAATGAATCTTTTGAGGCTCTCCAAGGTGGGGATACTCTCATTGTCTCCCTGCTCCGCGGCCGACCCTCGAGTTGGAGGATATTTCCCACTGAACCAGTACGTGGGCGAGCGCCAACTGTACGGGCCTTCCATGATGATGCCGTCCCATATGCGTTCGCCCTTTGGATCCTTGGCGAACGACGAAACGGTATCCACGATCGCGTTTTGCCAATGCAACTCTGAGAGGATCTTGTGATATCCATTGCGAACAGGCTCGGGTGGCAGGCCATCGCTTCCGTTGGCCCAGATGAACACCGAAGCGTGGGGCCGAAGCATAAGAATCTGCGAGCGAAGACTCTCAGACGCAACGCGATGATCCTCATCGCTCCACTGCTCCCATTTCTCCCATTGATTGCAGCACATCCAGCCGAACATCAGAGGTATACCCTCTTCGTCGGCAAGCTCGATAATGTGCTCGCTGGAGATCTTTGATTCCCAGCGCAGCATGTTCATCCCGAGGTCTTTCACATACCGCAGGATTTCGGCTTCGCGGTCAGGATCGTACCGATATAGCAGGTCCGGGGTGTAATCGGCGCCGCGCACGAGGAAGTCTCGACCGTTGACCTGGAGATAGAAATTTCCACCTTTTCCCTTCTCGGGGAATTCTTCGTCATGATCGCGGTGTTGGGTAATGCTGCGAATACCGAAGCGAGTGTGAGAACGGTCGGAGACTTTTTGATCCTGCACAAATTCCAGACTTAGGTCGTAGAGGGAGGGCTGACCCATTGTGTACGGCCACCAGAGGTCGGGATTGCTTACGAGTAAGCTGGGATACTTTTCTGGATCGAGTGCAAATTCGCGTATCTCGCCGGGCGAAAGGGTGAGGCTCTGTTCGACTTCGATGCCAGGCTTGCCTTGCCGAGAAATTGTTCCCTTTAGAGTGCCGGTGATAGATTGCGCGGCAAAGTTGTGCAATGTCGCATAAACCGTAAGCCGTGCGGTGGCTTGTGGCAGGGACAGTTCAGAGTTCACGGTTGGGTTGTCTAGCGCAACGTCGCCGGTCATCCTTAAGTAGACCGGCTTCCAGACGCCGGCGTTTCTGTCAG
>Ga0265338_10003821_pt1 | contig 20923 bp, 21 predicted proteins | sample 42126metaG_FD_193579 | JGI IMG/M metagenome (GOLD analysis project Ga0265338, IMG submission 193579) | Rhizosphere microbial communities from Carex aquatilis grown in University of Washington, Seatle, WA, United States - 4-21-26 metaG | ecosystem: Host-associated > Plants > Roots > Rhizosphere... | reverse complement strand
ATTTTCGCAGGACGAGCTTTCGTGTTCAGCTTCCATTTCGAGAGCTTCCTGCCTCCCGCCAATCGCTTTTGCGGCGGCCCCGACGGGCGAGCTCCACGCGCCGTACTTCATGGAATGGAGTGCCGGGATCGAGCATCAGTTCGGTGGCACAATGAACGTGCGTGCGCAGTACGTCGGCACACGGGCGATCGATCAACCCTATCTCACGCAAGTGAACGGCTATCAGACTGTATGCGCAGGGTGCTTTGCCCCGTTCCCCTACTTGCAATCGACCGATCCAAGATTTGGCGCGGTCACTCAATTTTCCACTGGGGCAACGAGTCACTACAACGGCCTTCAATTGACGGCCATGAAGCGGCTGAGCCGCGGTCTGCAAGGACAAGTGAACTACACGATTAGCCGTTGCATGGACGAGGTCTCGAACGGTGGATTTCTGCAGTTCTCCGCGGGAGGAATATTGTCTCCGCTACCTGGAGATCTGGCGCGCGACTACGGCCCGTGCGACTACGACATCCGGCAAAATCTCAGCGGCGAATACACCTATCAATTTCCCATCCGCGTACATCGTCGCGGCCTCGGGTTCGTTTTCAATGGTTGGCAGGTGTCAGGGACCCTCTTCTGGCACACAGGCATTCCATTTTCCGTACTCAGCGCACCCTATTCGGCGAATGGAGCTGGCATCGTGCAGGGAGCTGGACCTCAATTCGCGAGCGCGGTTTCGGGCGTTCCGCCGTACGACCACAATTCCGTCGCCGGGGTTACGCAGCAGGGCAACATTCAATGGCTCAACCCAAACGCTTTTGTCTCCACCGTTGACCCAAGTACGGGTTCCTGCATTGGCGGCGACAACGCACGGAATTGCCAGTTCGGAACCTTGGGGCGCAATGCTCTGCGAGGTCCTGATTTTATTTGGAGTGATCTCTATTTGACGAAGGTGTTTCCCCTGACCGAACATGTGAACCTGCGCATCGAGGGTCAGTTCTTCAATATCTTCAACCATCCAGACTTCGGTTTACCAAGCAATACCCTTGCCGGCATTCCTGGACAGCCTTCCACACTGACAGGATTCGGAGCGCTTACATACACGGTTTCGCCGCCCACCGGCCTGCTTGGCGTCGGGTTAGGCGGCGACAGTAGCCCGCGCATGATCGCACTCCAAGCCCGCATGGAGTTCTGAAATTTCTTAAATTGGCTTACTTGTCGTGCGAGGGATTTCGGAAATCTATGCTGCTGAGAATTGCGTTTCCGGCATTAATCGCGCGAAGTACCCGGATCCACTTCTTCACTGAAGACGACGCCAACGCCGTTTTCATTTTTCTCGCGTCCCGGATCGAAATAAACCACGGTTCCGCGAAGAGAAAGCACGCTTGAGCGGTTCTGCTCTCCTGCCGCTTCAATCACCACACGCAACTCCGATTGCAATCGCGGACGATTCTTCAAGCACAAGTACGCGCCATGCAGGCTCAGATCGCGCACGGTTGCCTTTTCTTCGAATTTCGTGCCGTCTTCAGATTGGCCGCTTACGGATGCAGTAAAACGCAGGCGCCGGCGCTGGCCCAGCCTCGCTTCACGCAATGTGACGTCCACGCCGCGCTCGCTCAGTGTGACGCTCATGCCCTCGGTCGCGGCCCACGTAGAGGCAAATTCCTGGCGTGACGCGGAAAGAAAACCATCCACCACTTTGTCACTGGAATCAGGGTCGTGATGAAACAGGATCAGGTTCCCCACTTTCGCTTCGCGTGCGATTTTTACTCCCTCGAGCCAGCTCGAATGTCCCCAACCCTTTCGCTCGGTGGCGAGCTGTTCGGGCGAATATTGTGCGTCGTAAATCAGCACATCCGCTCCATGCGCGAGTTGTCGCAGATTTTGATCGAATTCTGGTACGCCGGGTTCATTGTCCGTGGCGTATACGATGGATCCAGCGGTGGTGTCGAGGCGGTATCCAAGGCAGCCCTGTGGGTGATGCAGCCATGCCGCTGTGATGTGCGTCCCATCGATATCCCATTTTTCGCCGCCGCTGACTTCCCGAAAATTCCGCGCGGCGGACATCATGCTGACGTCCACGGGGAAATATGGGCTGGCGAGCTGCCTTTCCAGCACTTGGCGCAAGCTATCCGGACCGAGATATTTTGACTGGAAGCTATAAAAGTGGAAGCTGTTCTGCGCTTCAAAGAAAGGACGGAAAAACGGAAGGCCTTGAATGTGATCCCAGTGATAGTGCGTCACCAGGATGTGCGCGTCGATGCCTTCATCGCCCTGATTTGACGTCCAGCGATTCCCGAGAGCGCGCAGGCCGGTGCCGCAATCGAGGATGAATCGGGTGCCATTCGGAGAGATGAGTTCCAGGCAGGGCGTATTTCCGCCAAAGCGCCAGGTGTCGCGCTCTGGCGTCGGCGTGGAGCCGCGTACCCCCCAAAAGGTCAGCTTCGCAACGTGCTGGGTCATCTATTGGCGAATCGTGACGAGTGCGCCGACGCCATCTCGGGGTCACGAAGAAACGAATGTCATGGTAGGCGGGGGCGACGAGGGAAGTCAATCTTGTTTCCTCCGGAAGGTTCATTCCCGCGCGCTTTCACAGCGGTGAGGCCGCAGCACAGCTTGTGAATGGGCCCGTTACGTTCCGGCGCTGAGGAAGCATAGGTGGCGTGCGCCCCGCCTCGACTCCGAGTAGAATCCATTTTGATGCACACCCATCACCACGGCGCGCATACCCACTCTCACATGGGAGAGCCAGGGCACAGCCACGGTCATAGCCACGGGCTGCACGGGCATTCCCACGCGCTCGGCGGACGAATCACCGGAGTGCTGGGAGTAGCCGTCGTGGCGACTCTGGCGCTGGTAGCCGTGGAAGTGGTGGCGGGTTACGCGGCGCATTCCATCGCGCTGGTCAGCGACGCGGCTCACAATCTGACAGACGTGCCGACACTTGTGATTTCCTGGCTCGCCACGCGCCTGGCCATGCGGCCACCCACAGCGGAAAAGACCTACGGGTATCATCGAGCGGGAATTCTTGCGGCATTTGTGAATGCCATGCTGCTCTCGTTCGTGGCGCTTTTTGTGGTTCTGGAGTCGCTCAATCGGCTGAGGCATCCCGTTGAAGTTGAGACCGGCATCATGCTGTGGGTTTCAGCCATTGCGCTCGTGGTGAACGGAGGAATCACGCTCGCCGTGCATAGCGGCAGAAGCGACCTGAATGTACGCACGGTGTGGATCCACAATCTTGGCGATGCGTTATCGAATGTCGCCATCTTCGCCGCCGCGCTCACCATCCGCTGGACGAAGGCAGAATGGGCGGACCCCGCGATCGGCATCCTGATCGGCGCGATGGTCCTGTGGGCTGGGATTGGAATCCTTCGGCAGAGCAGCCACATTCTGCTGGAAGGCATGCCGAGCGATATGCGGTTAGAGGAAGTGGCCAAAGCTATGCTGCGAATCGAAAATGTCATGGAAGTTCACGACATCCACATCTGGACCGTCGGCACGGAACTCAACGCGCTTTCGTGCCACATCCGCATTCCGGACATGCACATGGAAGAAAGCGAAAGAATCCTTGCTCAGCTTCGCGAGACTCTAGCACGCGATTTTCATATTTCGCATACAACGGTCCAGTTTGAGCGCGCCGGGCTGCCCGCCGAGGCTGGTCCTTACATGCCTGAGCCGGCACGCCGCTCTGCTGAATAACGCACACTCGCTTCCATACCCAGCTTCAAAACAACTAATTGAAATTGAAAATTAGAGAGGTAGTTGCAGCGAAGTGCCGCGCTCCTGGTTCACGCGAACCGTTGCGTCCGCGTCGAGATCGGCATTTGCGAATGTGCGGCGCCCACCGTCCGGCGAGATATAAATAATTCTGTCGCTGGAATGCGTGAAGGCGAGCGCGGAGATTCGGCTGCCGTCACGCAGTACGAGCGTGAATTCGCCTTCGTCCTGCACTGACGCGTCTTGCATGGGTTCTGCCGCGGGCTCCTCAGTCGCGAGCGCATCGCCCGCCTGCGATTGATCCTGTGCAGCGATCACAGGCTGGTCAGTCTGTTGCGGGTCATCGGCGGCAGGAGCCGCTGAATCGTCCGCGGGGGCTGTGTAATATCCGCCAGGGCTGAGGAGGTAGAAGCCCGAGCCAAAACCAACGGTGTTCCGTCCCCCTCCGTTGCGCCGCCTGACGGGACCAAAGCCCGGATTGGCGCCGTTGAGAAACCCGAATTCAAAACCGGGACCAGGCGCGGGAGTGGGAGCATGAAAGTTTGCAAAAGTCTGCGGACCCCAATTGTGTGCGTTGATTGTCCTATGCAAAGCATGCGACTGGGAAGCTACGTAATTTCGTGGCCGAGCACTCGAACCGCGAGTCGATGCTGCGTGAGGGTAGGCACCGCTGGCTGGCGTGCGCTGGGATGAGGCCAATGGCAGAGGAGCGTGCGCAGCTTTTTGCGCACTTGCATATGGAGACGAGAAAAGGAAGCCCAGTGAAACTAAGGCGAAGAATAGAAGAAATCGTTTGGCGCTGCTCATGGCCGCCTCACAGCTAGAGATGAGAAAACCTGCCCCCAGGTTGCTGAATATCCATTATAACCCCGTTAAGAGCGGTTGGCATCGACAGGCCGGGCACCTGGACAGCTTGATTGGTGTCTATAGCAGCGCGAGTGGTCCACCTGTGAGAGAAGGCTTGCAGTGTGTTTCCTTTCCTTTTCCCAGTAGGCGGGATGTGCTATAAAAGTCCGTCCAAAGGACGCACAGGGATGCAACAGCCGGAAGCCATCGTTCCACCGGCAAAACCAGAGAAGTCCAGCGCAGTTGCCCCCGGGCTGAAGCAGGAGACGGAATATGCTTCCGCGTACTGCCCGCGATGTTCGGCGCGTCTGGAGCAGCGCAGCTGCAAGATGATTTGCGGAGCTTGCGGCTACTACATGTCCTGCTCGGATTTTTACTGAGGAGAAGGCGAGCCGCCCCCTTCCGAGGGAAGCGGTTTCTCCCGGATTTAAGTTGAATAGCGTAATAAGAGTTTTCCAGGAGGCACGAACGTGGCACTGAGAATGACCGATCGGGATGTGAATGGGGTGACCGTTCTTGAAATCGAGGGGCGCATCGTGCTGGGCGAAGAGAGCAATGCGTTCCGCGAAAAGGTGAAGAGCCTGCTCGCGGCGGGGAAGAAGAAAATCGTGCTGAATCTTTCGAACGTCGGATACATCGACAGCGCCGGCCTCGGCACGCTGGTAGCCACGTTTCACAGCGCCCGCTCGCAAGGCGCGACGCTGAAGCTGGCCAACCTGGGATCGAAATTCAAGGAAGTGCTGCAGGTGACGAAGCTGATGACCGTGTTCGACACCTACGAAAACGAAGGCGCCGCGGTAGCGAGCTTTACCTAGTTTAAACTGCGCGGCGAACGAGTTCGAGCGCGGCCCGGCCATGCTGGGCCGCGTTCTCATCTTTACTGCCGTTGACTTTCGTTGACGTGGGCTTCCTTCCGCTTCTATTCATCCACTCGCCCTTCCACGCGAAAAATTGCCAAGCCCGAAAGCATTTTGGGATAGAAGTCCGTGGATTTTTGCGGCATCACGCCGCCGCCCAGCGCGATATCCGCCATTTGCTGCATGCGGACGGGATTCAGCAGGCAGGCTAGTTGCGCCTCACCACAATCCACAGCGGCAATCGCAGCTTCCGCTTCCCTCACGTATTCGACGTTCTTCTCGGCCGTCACCGCTTCGGGCGTGATTCCCAAACCCTTGTCGAGGATTAAGCGGTGCAGCAGAATAACGTCGAGCCCGCGCTGCGCTTCTGAAATATCCGGAAGCAGATGCTCCAGATCGGCGTCGCGGCGAAGGAGGAACAGAAAAAAGGCTCCGCCTCCGACGTAAATCCCAAAGGCGCGGCGGCCGTGGTGGTGGCCTTCCAGATCTTTGCGGAATTCAGCGAAGGCCGTGACACGCTCTTCCGGATTTTGGAATGGATAGGAATACCAATCAAAATAAGCGCCTATCTTCTTGCGAAATACTTCGAAATCAAAATTCGGGACATTGCGCACCAGACGATGCGTGGGAAGGATCACGAGGCCTTTGGAATGCGTGTTGATGAATGTGGCCATGGCGAATTCGTGCGCGGCCATAGGATCCGTGACGCCAAGTTTCGCGCGGCATTCGTTGCGATACGCGAGAGCGGTCTCGTAGCGATGATGGCCGTCGGCGATGATGAGTTTCTTATCGGCCATTTCCTGCCGCACACGCTGGACGAGCGCTTCGTCGGAAACGGGCCAGAGGCGGTGGGTGACGCCGAATTCGTCGTGCAGCTCCAGGGGCACGCTCTTGTGCGATGCGTCTTCAAGCAAAGAGTCGATTTTTTTAGCGGCATCATCGTAAAGGAGAAAGAGCTGGCCGGTTTGTGCGCGGGTGTTGCGCAGAAGCTCGATGCGATCGGCTTTGGGACCGGAGAGCGTATGTTCGTGGCGGAAGACGATCTTCGCATCGTAATCCTCAAGCCGGGCGAGCGCGATAAAGCCCATGCGGACGCGGTGGGAATTTCGTCCGGGAACAAAGAAATCCTGGGAGTAAATGTAGATATTAGGCGCGGCGTCCTGCACAAGAATTTTTTCGGCGATCCATTCTTCGACTTTCTTCGCGGCGCGGGTATAGACATTATTTTCCGGCGTATCGCCCGGGAGGATGCGGCCCTTCTCCACGGGGATAAGGTTATAGGGGCTCGCAGCGTAGTACTGCTCCTGCATGGCTGGGGAGATCTTGTCGTAAGGCTGGGTGAGGACGTCCTTCAATGCGACGCGGTTCGTGTCGTAGCGGTAAGCGCGAAAGGGTTGAATGTCAGCCATATGTGCCTCGGATGAATAATTGTGAGCAGCGGAAAACGAACATTGTAGCAGCGAGAGCCTCTCGCGCCAAAAGGCCGTCGCGGAACACGGGGGACGCAAAGGCGCTGCGCTTACGAGAGCTGCAAATTCGCCCGAATGACTTCCGCAATCGCGGCCACGCGCTGGCGCGCGGCTGGCGACATTTCCTTTGCGGCGCCGCGCTCGCGCAGGACGAGCCAGATGCCGGGCCGATGAATAGTTTTGTCGTGGCAGATCGCGCCGGTGAGCTGTGCGATTTCCAGAGAGCTTCCTGCAAGCTCTCTATCGAGAAGGACGCGCGCTTCGTCGAGCAAGTCCTTGAATCCCTGCGACGCCAGCATGGGATCAACGTCGCGGGGGATGGGCGCTTCCACTTCGTCGAGATCGTAATCGGGGAGTGGATGCGTGATCATTAGCTCGATCGAAGCGGTTGGCTTACCGGAGTCGTGGGTGACCTTGATAGTCATGGTGTGGCTATTGTCGCAGAAGCGCGACTATTTCGAGTATGGGTGCCCATGCAAAATTGTGAAGGCGCGATAAATCTGTTCGGCGAGGACGACGCGTGCGAATTCGTGGGGCATGGTGAGCGTGGAAAGCGAGAGCTTTTGTTTTGCGCGGGAGCGGAGTTCGTCGGGAAAGCCTTCGGCGTCGCCGCAAAGGAAAACGAGTTCGCGAGTGCCCCGGTCGCGGAGATTCGTCATCCAGCGCGCAAATTGGGGCGAGGTGAATTGCTTGCCGCCTGCGTCGAGGAGAACCGTGGTCGAAACGGAATCAATTTTGAGTTTCTGAAACGCGACGGAAGACGTTTCGCGCATTTCGCTGACGGTGATGACCGCGTAATTTGAGATGCGGTGAACGTATTCGTCGAATAGAGAACGGATCTCATCGCGGCGCGTTTTGCCGAGCAGAACGAGGCGGATTTTCATTCGATTAGACCGTATTTTTTGCGTTTGTCGAGGAGCGTCTTGCGCGTGATGCCGAGAATTTGCGCGGCCTGGCCAATTTTGTAGTGCGTGGCTTCGAGTGTTGCCCGAATCGCATCGCGCTCGAGTTCGGATAGGCGGCGCAACGGGCCTGCGGATCCTTGCGGTACGCCTGCAACGCTGATGATCGCGGGAAAATCCTGCGGATGGAGCAGCGGCTCTTTGCAGAAGACGAGCGCGTGCTCGATTGCGTTTTTCAGCTCGCGGACGTTTCCGGGCCAGCTATAGGATTCGAGCATGTGCAGCGCGGTGGGATCAAGTGCAGGGTCAACGCGGCCGTGAACAGGCGCGAGGCGTGCAAGAAAATGCGCGGCAAGAACCGGAATATCGTTGCGGCGTTCGCGCAGAGGCGGGACGGCAATCGCGAGAACGTTCAGGCGGAAGTAGAGGTCTTCGCGAAAGCGTCCGTCGGCAACGGCTTTCGTAAGATCGGTGTTCGTGAGCGCCATCAAGCGGGCGTCCATGCGAATAGATTCGTTGCCGCCGAGGCGCTCGAACGTTCGCTCTTCGAGCACGCGCAAAAGCTTGGCCTGCATGCCAGGGGTAAGTGCGGCAATTTCGTCGAGGACAATCGTGCCACCCTGCGCCATTTCGAGGCGGCCGGGCTTGCGCGCGACGGCACCCGTAAATGCACCGCGCTCGTGACCAAATAATTCGGATTCAACCAGCTCCGCGGGTAAACTCGCACAATCAATTTTCAGGAAAGGCGCATCGTGGCGCGGGCCGCGCTCGTGAATCCAGCGCGCGAGCTGGTCCTTACCAGTGCCACTTTCTCCGGTAATCAAGAGCGTGGTAGCGGTCTCTGCGAGTTTTTCGGCTATTTCGAGGACGCTGAGCGAGGTGGGATCGACCGCAACCCAGGCGATAGCCGTTGCGTTCATTGGGGGGCTGCGCCGGATTCGGATTCCGACTCGCCCCGCGGTTCGGACGGCCGGTTGGGCGCGGGAAAATCCGTGCGCTCGGCGGAGCGCCACAAACGCTCGAGATCGTAAAACTCGCGCGCGCGTTCACTGAAGATGTGCGCAACGAACCAACCGTAATCCAGCAGAACCCATTCCGAGCCAGCCCTTCCTTCACGATGCACGTTGTTCACACCCTGGCGGCCGAGGCGCTCCTCGATAGCTCCGCCGATGGCGTGGATTTGCGGCGTGCTCTCGCCGGAGCAAAGCAGAAAATAATCGGCAAACGCACCCGCCCCGGTGAGATTCAGCACGGTGATGTCCACAGCTTGTTTGTCCTGAGCCGCTTCCACGGCCCAGCGAACTTCCGGACGAAGGGGATCGATGGTCACAGGTAGAGCGCCTGTCCCAGAATGTATTCCTCCACGGGCGCGGGCACAAGACCGTGGATGGATTGATGTTTCGCAAGGCGATGGCGGACTTCGGTGGAAGAAATGTGGCTTGAAACTGTAGTGAGCAAATGAATCTCCGATTTGCGAAGTACGATTTTGTGCGGGTCGCTGCTGCCAGAGCCCGCGGCACCTGTGGCGCGGCCGAGCTTTTCGGGCGGTATCACCAACCGCAGTGCATCCAGCTGGAAGCCAGGGCGGCTGGCGATGATGAAATCGCACGCATCCAGCAGCGATTCGTATTGCCGCCAGGTGGGGATTTCGAGGAATTGGTCCGCGCCGACAATAAAGTACAAGCGATCATCCGGATGTTCGCGGCGAAAACGGCGGACCGTATCAATGGTGTAAAAAATGTGCGATGAGGAGGACTCCACAGGCGCCTCCGCAAGTGAAGGAACAAACGCTGCATGCCCTGCGCAGGCGAGCGCGACCATCGAGAAGCGATGAATAAATGGCGTGAGAGCGGGCTTCGATTTATGCGGCGGGCGCGCGGATGGAACGAAATAAATCGCGTCGAGATGGAAACGCCGCTGTGCCGCTTGCGCGACGGCAATATGGCCCGCGTGGATCGGATCGAATGTGCCGCCGAATAATGCGACCGAACGCCGATGCGCGCCCGCGTGGGACTTCGAGGAGGAATGCGAACTCAAAGGTCCTCCGGATCCTGTTCCACGTAGCTGCCGATTTCGGGCTCAGGCTCCGGCGCGGCCTCGTGCGGGACGTGGTCGTCGGCCGCGCTGGGTGCTGCAGGTTTCGGGATCGTGTCGAGCTTATTGGCAATGGCGCGAACTAGCTCGATGACGCCTTCGCCGGTGACGGCGGAAATCGAATGAAATTCAAGGCCGCGTTTCGCTGCAAATGCACGCAATTCATCGAGGTGAGCAGGATCGGTTGTGGCGTCAAGTTTGGTGGCAACGACGAGCATCGGCTTTTCCGCAAGTGCCGGACTGAAGGAAGCAAGTTCATGCTCGATGATTTCGAAATCGTGGACGGGATCGTGGTCGTTCGCATCGCTGGTGTCCACAAGATGGGCCATCAGCCGCGTCCGTTCGATGTGCTTCAGAAAACGAATGCCGAGGCCGACTCCTTCGTGAGCGCCTTCAATCAAGCCGGGAAGATCGGCGACGACAAACGTGCGGACGTTGCCGGGCGCGGCGTCCGGATCAGCGGAGACGACGCCGAGGCTCGGCTCGAGCGTGGTGAATGGATAGGCGGCAATCTTGGGCCGCGCGGCAGAGATGCGCGAAATTAATGTGGATTTTCCGGCGTTGGGGAAGCCGACGAGGCCGACATCCGCGAGCAATTTCAATTCGAGACGGAGTGCGCGCTCTTCGCCGGGGCGGCCGTCCTCATGTTCGCGGGGAGCCTGATGCCACGGTCGAACGAATTTCGGATTGCCGTTGCCGCGCCCGCCGCGCCCACCGAGTGCCGCCCGGAATCGTTGGCCTGGCTCCGTAAGATCGCAGAGCTGCTCGCCGGATTCTGCATCGAAGATGACCGTGCCGACCGGGACTTTCAGGGTGATGTGTTCGCCTGAAGCGCCGTGGCAATCGGAGCCTTCGCCGTGGCGTCCGCGCTCGCCGCGGAATTCGCGATTGTAGCGGTAGCGCAGGAGCGTGTTGTCGTTAAGATTCGCTTCGATATAGATGTCGCCACCGTGGCCACCATCGCCACCGGAAGGACCACCGCGCGGGACGTACTTCTCCCTGCGAAATGCGAGGCAGCCATTGCCGCCATCGCCGGCCTTCACCAGAATTTTGGCTTCGTCAACAAACACAGGTCACTCGATCTGAGAGCGCAGCGGAAAAGAGCATACGCCAGGGTAGCGGCGAAAGACAAAAATCCCCGCTTCTGGGATTGCGTGTCTTGTGATACGGGGAATTCAGTTTGCGGCCGATGCGGCTGCAGCCTTCTTCTCTTCGATAACGGCAGCGGCTTCCTCGACCGTCAGGACGCTGATGAAACGGCCGTGGCCGCCTTTATCTTCAAAGCGGACAACGCCATTGATCAGCGCGAACAGAGAATCGTCCTTCGCGCGACCGACATTCTTGCCGGCCTTGTAGTGCGTGCCGCGCTGGCGGATCAGGATGCTTCCGCCGGTGACGAGTTGTCCGCCGAAACGCTTGATGCCGAGCCGCTGTCCGTGCGAATCGCGTCCATTAACGGAGGATCCGCCACCTTTTTTGTGTGCCATGAAAAACCCCTAAGCGATTTGGATGTCGCTGACTTCGACGGCCGTGTAGCCTTGGCGATGGCCGGTGCAAATCTTGTATTGTCCGCCCGTCTTAAACTTCATGACTTTGAGTTTCGGGCCGCGGACGTGCTTGACGATCTTGCCGATCACTTTGGCTTTGGCGATATGAGCGCCGCCAAGAATCTTTTTTTCGTCGGTGCGGACGGCGAGGACGTTGTCAAACGTGACCTTTCCGCCGACCTTTCCGTCGAGGAGCTCCACCTGAATGGTCTTGCCCGCTTCGACGCGATATTGCTTGCCCCCACTACGAATTACGGCGTACATGCTTCCTCCCCACCCTAGCGACAAACTCTGATTATACGGGGTTTCTGGAGATTTCGTCAACGACGCAGTCCTAGGTTCCTTAAGTTTAGGCAGGCAGCGGCTGAGCCCTGGCGCGTCCACGATTGAACGTCCGTGTTTGGAGATTTAGTTCGCGGCGGCGGAGGAACCTCGCTACAATGCGGCCAAATTGGCCTGCCATTAGCAGTTGGGCGCGGCAGTGTCGCGCATACCGAAGGAGCCGGTAAAAATGTCAGATCTGCTGGCAACGAAGCCACTCTACGCGCTGATGCGAGAAGCGGGTGATGATGGAGGCGAATACGGACTGCGACGTGCGTTGGGTCCCGTAAATCTGGTGACGTTGGGGATTGGCGCAATCGTAGGGGCGGGAATTTTCGTCCTTGCGGGGACGGCTGCTGCGACATTCGCGGGACCCGCAATCATCCTGTCTTTCATATTGGCTGGAGTGGGCTGCATTTTCGCGGGCTTGTGCTACGCCGAATTTGCCTCGCTGATTCCGATTGCGGGTTCGGCATACACCTACGGCTACGCGACGCTCGGCGAGATTTTTGCGTGGATCATCGGCTGGGATTTAATCATTGAATACGCGTTTGGCGCAGCGACGGTCGCTGCGGGCTGGAGTGGCAATTTCGTGGCGCTGTGCCAGACCTATCGCATCGCCATTCCTCCGCAACTGACGGCAACTCCCGGCGCACTGGTGGTTTTCTACAATGGCCTGTGGACGCCGATTGCGACGATTGGTCCGGCGCTGGACCGAGCGGGGATCGACCCGATGAGCCTGCCGCACGTGCGCGGAATTCTCGACCTGCCCGCCTACCTGGCGATTGCGGTGATTACCGCGATTCTGGTTGTGGGCGTGCGCGAGTCGGCAAATTTCAATTCGGCGATCGTGTTCATTAAAGTCGGAACGGTAATCACCTTCATTATTGTCGTCGCGGGATTTTTATTTCACCATCCCTCGATTGCGGCGGCGAACTGGCATCCGTTTCTGCCGCCGAACACGGGAAAGTTTGGCTCGTTTGGCTGGTCGGGAGTGGCGCGCGGTGCTGGCGTGATCTTTTTCGCCTACATCGGATTCGACGCGGTTTCCACTGCCGCGCAAGAAGCAAAGAATCCCAAACGCGATATGCCGATCGGCATCCTCGGTTCGCTCGCCGTCTGCACAATTCTTTATATTGCGTTGGGCGCGATGCTTACGGGCGTCAAGAACTACACGGAGTTGAATACGGCCGCTCCCGTGGCGCTTGGCATGCAAGCGACGGGCGTGCGATGGGGCAGTGTGCTCGTTATGCTCGGAACTTTTGCCGGGCTCACGACGACGATGCTCGTCATGCTGCTGGGGCAATCGCGCGTGTTTTATTCCATGTCGCGCGACGGACTCCTGCCGGAATGGGCCGGTCGTGTGCATCCTCGTTTTCGTACGCCGTGGATTTCCTCGATCATCGTGGGATTTTGCGTGGCGATTTTCGCGGGTGTGCTTCCCATCAACGTGTTGGGGCAGCTCACATCGATTGGGACGCTGCTCGCGTTTGTGATCGTGTGCGCGGGGGTGTGGGTGCTGCGCGTGAAGCGGCCGGACCTTCCCCGGCCGTTTAAAACTCCGCTCGTGCCGCTGGTTCCAATTCTGGGGATTCTGATTTCGTTGGGGCTGATGGCCAGCCTTCCGCTAAGTACGTGGATCCGGCTGATTGTATGGCTCGCGATTGGAATGGTGATTTATTTTGGTTACGGGCGCACCCACAGCCGCCTGCGGCAAGGGCGGCCAATCAGAAATTAAGGTAAGGTTTTCGTGGCTGGCAATCAGGAATACGCCTGGCGGCAGGTTTCGTGTTCGCGGCAAGTGGACGGGCAATTCGTCTTATCAATGAAGACGTAATTGTGGCAGGCAGCGCAGACAACGCCGTAAATCGTCTCGTTAAATTGTTCGTGGCCCGCCATTTTGGCGGTGTGCTCGTTGCGAGCTTGCTCGCGGCTCATGGCCATTGCGATAGATCCTTCCTGGTTACGGTTTCCACTTCGGCGAACTCGTGAATGGTATCAGCACGTACAGGTCGCGGAAAACTTTCGCGACGTCATTTTCAAATCCTGCCGTGCTCGCAGCTGCCGGTGCAAATTTTTTGCGGACGACCCATGCCCCCAGCTTCTTCCAGTCCTCTGATTCCACAGGCCAACCCTTGTGATTCGTCCACTCGCCTTTTTCCGTGGAGTACCAGTAGCTTTCGTATTTCTTTCCGAGGCGGCGGCTTTGCCCCGTAACCCATCTGCAATTCTCGCCGCCACGCACGCGGCCGATTTGTATCAGTGGCGAAGTCTTCTCTCCGCCGTAGATGCGAAACCCAGAGGTCACGGCCTCTGCTGAAATGCCCACGTACAGCTGGCCGCCCTCTCCGCCAGGCTCGGAGAAATAGAGATACATCTGGCTGCGATATGGCGTCTTATCGCGCGCGAAGCGAATATCGCGATTGATTCGCGAAAAATTGTCGCCGGTGCGTCCGCTGACTAAGAACTGGGGATTTAATTTTTGCGCTGCAGGAGCCATGCGATCGAGCAGCACGCGGAATGGCTCGACGACGGCGCTCCGATAGCGGTCGCGGTTTTCGTCCATCCACGCCTTGCTGTTGTTCCGCGCCAATTCGCGGAAGAACCGCACGGTTTCCTTGGTAAAAATGGGCGTTTGGCTCATGAAGTTTGTGTTATCTTCGGCGGCCACAGCAGAATATCAAACCGCCGTGCCATCTCCCCCGGGGGGATTCAAGAGGACCTCGATGAAAAAGTATAGCGCATGTTGCATCGCACTCGCATTGCTCTGTTTCGCGGCGCGCGGGGGGGGAAAGCATCCCTTCAACGGAGATGATTGGACCGCGCTACGCAGCGCCGCGGCAATCGCCGTCTCACCCGATGGCCACACGATTCTCTATCGCGTCAGCCATGGCGTTCTGAAAGGACCTACGAAGGATGAATGGCGGTTGATTGGCTCCGATGGAAAAGACTCTCGCGAGCTTAAGCTCCCGGAGCATTTCTCTCCCCTGGGATTCACGCGCGACGGCTCCGGCCTGTACGGGCCGCTGGAGCAGAACAAGAAAAAGCAGCTCGCCATCATTTCGATCGCCACGCACGACGCAAAACCGCTGATTCTGACGGTGCTTCCCGCGGGAATTGGCACAGCGACGATTTCGCCGGACGGGTCGCGCTTCGCCGTGGTGGCCGATCCGCGGCCCGAGGACGCGCTCGCAGAAGTCCACACCGTGGTCGAAAATGACGAGTCGAGCTTGTTTGTGGTGAACGCGGATGGAAAGGGAGGCGCGTGGTGGTGCCCTTCGCTTACGCAGATTGCGGGCATGGTCTGGGCGTCGGATGGATCATCCGTGGCCATCGTTTCGCAAACACCCATGATCGGGTATCACTACGTTCACAGTTCAATTGATGTTTGCTCGGCTTCCGGCGCGCGGCGCATCGCTGATATTTCGAATTCCGCTGCCGCCGAGGTTGCGGATGGCTCGGGCGAAATCGCGTGGACCGGCGGAGGGAAGGAACTCGCGTTTCTCAGCACGACCACTGATACGCTCACACCGGATCATGTGTGGACTGTTTCAATCGATGGTGGAACGCCTGTGGATCGCACTCCGCAATTGCAAGGCTCTGCCATGTCACTCTTCGGCGACGCGCACGGGCGCGTGTGGGTCGAGGTGGCGCGCGGGGTTCGCGGCGAGGTGGATTTGTTTGATGGTGGCAAGTTGAAGACGGCTTACAAGTGGCCGGGAGGCATTGTGAACGCGACGCCAGTTTCTTCCGAAATTGCCTCGGGCGCGGACACGCTTGCCTTCAGCGTCAGCGACCCCGAGCACTCCACCAACGTTGCGATCGTGAATGGCGGCGAGCTGAAGAAAATCACGCAGGAAGGCGATGAACAACTCGCGAACGTGGCGCTTGGCCCCGTGCAAGTGGTCCATTGGACTACCAAGGACGGCGTTCCGCTCGAAGGAATCGCCACTTTTCCCGCGGGATACGTGGCGGGAAAAAAATATCCCTTCCTCGTTTTCCCGCACGGCGGCCCGGAATCGAACGATCGCTTGAACTTCGACGCATTCGCGCGTCAGATATCGGGCCTCGGATATATTGTGCTGCAACCCGAGTATCGCGGGTCCACGGGCTACGGCACCGAATTCCTGGAATCGATTTATCAGCATTTTGGAGATCGCGCCTATAGCGATGTGGACAGCGCCACCGATTATGCAGTGGCGCAGGGTTTGGCCGATCCGAACCGGCTCGCCATTTTCGGCTGGAGCGCCGGCGGCTTTATGACCAGCTGGACCGTCACGCAAACGCATCGCTATCGCGCGGCGATTGAAGGCGCGGGAATCACGGACTGGCTGAGCTTTATTTGGACGAGCGACGTGGAGCAAATTGACTACGATGCGCGCTGGCCGGAGGAACACCCGGAAGATTTCCTGAAATATTCGGCGGTGATGCACGCGGCAAGCGTCACCACGCCGCTGCTGATCCTGCATGGCGCGGCCGACATTCGCGTGCCCACATACCAGGGCCGCGAATATTATCTGGCGCTCGCGGCGCACGGCAAAACTGTCCGCATGGTGACGTATGCAGGCTCGCCGCACTTTCCGACGCTTTGGCAGCAGCGGCGCGACGTCTTTCGCGAAGTGGCCGCATGGCTTACGCGATATAACCCGTAGCCGCAATTCGCTTCGCTGTGATAGCGTTTGCTGCGCATTTGATCCTGATTCTTTGGAGATACAACATGTCCGCAAAGCCTCTGCGTTGGTTGGCCCTTGCAGCTCTGTTCGTGATAATGGGCGGCGCCGCCCTGGCGACCGATGATGCGAAACCATCCGCGACGGCCAAGAAAACTCCGTGGAAACCCGAGGATTTTGTTTACACGGAAAACGCAGGGCAATTCCGCATTTCACCCGACGGCAAATGGACCGTGTGGGTGAAAAGCGTCACGGACAAGGAGAAGGATGGCCGCACAAGCAATCTTTACCTCACGAGCCTGACCGAGAAAAAAGAAATTCAGCTCACGCGCGGAACGGACAACGTCGGTAGCCCGCGGTGGTCACCATCGGGCGAAACGATTGCCTTCATGAGCAGCCGCGCATTGCCCAAGCCGAAACCGGACTTTGCTCCCATGCAGCTCTGGCTCTTGAACACGGCAGGCGGCGAGCCCTGGCCCGTGACCGAATCTGAGCGCGGCATCCAGCAGTTCGAATGGCTCGATAACGACACGATCCTTTTCAGCGCCGAGGAAGATTCTTCGCTCTACGAACACAACATGAAGGAAAGCAAAGATGACAGTGACGCCGTGGACGACGAAGCGCATGCCGCGCCCGTGCGGCTTTTCAAGCTTTCGGTGAAGGACAAAAAAGTCACGCGCCTGACCGACAACACCGATTGGATTGAAGGCTTTGAACCATCGTATGACGGGAAAAAGGCAGTTGCCGTGGCGCGGCGCGAATTGAGTTACGCGTGGGATGAAAAAGTTCCGCCCGTTACGTACATCGTTGACCTCGCATCTGGCCAACGCACGCAGGTTTTCCCAGGACGCAAAATCCTCCCCGGCCGCATCCGGTGGACGCGAGATAACTCGGGCTTCTACGTAACCGCGCCATTTTCGGATTCGCCTCGCTTTTACACGGCCTCGATTGAAAAGCTTTATTACTACGATCTCGCGTCGGGCACAGCCACGGAAGTGAATCTCGATTGGGAAAGGTCCATCGGCTACAACCTGGAAATCACAGGCGACGGCGTGGTGGCGCTGCTGAATGACGGCGTGTACACCAAGCCCGCGCGATACACGCGCCACGGCAATTCCTGGACGCGTGAGTGGATCACCGGCGACACAAACAGGAATTACTTCGATTTCATCCTTGGCGACGACGATCACACGCTGCTTTACGAATATTCCACCGCCAGCATTCCCACGCAGTGGTATCGCGCGCGTCTAGACGGCGCAAAGGTCACCGCGCCTGTGCAAATCACTGACCTGAACCCGCAATACAAAAACAAGACCATCGCGAAAACGGAAGTGCTCCACTGGAAGGGTGCGAATGGAGATGACGTCGAGGGCATTCTCTTTTACCCACTTAATTACGAATCCGGCAAGAAATATCCGCTGATCACCGCGACGCACGGCGGCCCGGCTGGCGCCGACAAGGACGCGTGGAGCGAGAGCTGGGCCTATTCGCAGGAATTGTTCAATCAGCGCGGCGCTTTCATCCTGAAAACGAATTATCACGGCAGCTCGGACTACGGCCTGAAATGGGTGGAATCCATCTGCTGCGGACATTATTACGATCTCGAAATCCCGGACATCGAAAAGGGCGTGGATAGCCTGATCGCGAAGGGATTGGTGGATCCGGACAAGATCGGCGCGCTCGGCTGGTCGAACGGCTCGATTCTTTCCATTCAACTGACTGTCACCAATCCGGACCGCTACAAGGCTGCGGTGGTGGGCGCGGGTGATGTGGAGTGGATCAGCGATTGGGCCAACGTGGATTTCGGTGAATCGTTCGACAACTATTACTTCGGCAAGTCCCCGTTCGAAGATCCCCAACTCTACATCCAGAAATCTCCCCTCTTCAAAATGGATCGTGTGAAGACTCCCACGCTGATTTTCCACGGCACGAATGACCGTCAGGTGCCCACGGCGCAGAGTTGGACCTACTACCGCACCCTGTATTGGCTCGGCAAAGTGCCCGTAAAACTAGTGCTGTTTCCTGGCGAAGCCCATGGCCCTCGCAAACTCTCGCACCAACTTCGAAAAGTGACGGAAGAAGCGGCGTGGTTCGACAAATATTTGTTCCACTCGAATCCGCCCGAGAATGAAGCGTTCAAGAAGGGTTCGCCTCTCGACGCCGCGCTGCGCCGTCAATCCATTAAGAAGGTGGCGACATATTACGGGTACGAGCCCACGATGGCCCACAAGTACAACATGAAAACGGGAATGATCTCGCCGCCACAGATGCTGTTTCCGGAAGTGGTGAAGCGCGGCGAAATGGAAATCGGCCGATTTGAAGTGACGCGCGCTCAATTCGCTTCGTTCGACGAAAAATACAAATACGACACCGGCACGGCTAACTTTCCCGCGAATGGAATTTCGTTCGAGCAGGCGAAATCGTATTGCGAATGGCTGAGCAAACAGACCGGTGAAGTTTACCGCCTGCCGAACGAGAGTGAAGTCGCCGACCTCTATAAAGATCGCTCCGGCGAAAACACGCTCGACTATTGGGCGGGTTACTCGGTAAACCCGGAGGACGAACAACACATTGCGGAAAAGCTAAAGCTACTTCCGGGCAATGCGCCCTTGCTGCGCGAAGTGGGCACTTTTTCGGGCCAAGGCGAAGAAGGGGAAGAACTAGTGTTCGATCTCGGCGGCAACGTCGCGGAATGGGCAATCGCCAAGGACGGGACCGGCAAGACGCTCGGCGGCAGCGCCGCCCACGCTTCCGATTCAAAAGGAAATTATCGTGCGGCCGATCCGGCGTACACCGGATTCCGCGTGATGCATGGTTCGCCACAAGCGGCGCAAGCAAAATAAAGGCATGCGAATCCAAATGACCCGGCCAGATTGGCTCTTGCTGGAACACGCGCGCGGCTCTAGGCTCGCTAGATGAACCACTTCACGCCCACTGAACGTACTCAAGTGAAGCGCCTGCCCGACCGCGGCAAATACGACGCTGAGACGGTCCACGCAATCCTTGATGCCGGATTCGTTTGCCATGTGGGATTCGCGGTGGGCGAGCAACCTTATGTGATTCCGACGAATTATGGCCGCGTTGGGGATACGCTTTACCTGCACGGCTCGTCGGCCAGCCGCATGTTGAAAATGCTGACTGGCAGAATTCCGGTTTGCGTTACGGTGACTCTGGTGGATGGCTTGGTGCTGGCGCGTTCCGCATTCCACCACTCGGTAAATTACCGCTCCGTGGTGATTCTGGGCAAAGCCGCACTCGTGGATAAGCCGGAGGAAAAAATGAACGCGCTCGAGGCATTTACCGAACATGTGATGCGGGGCCGATGGAAAGATATTCGCCCGCCGAACGACCAGGAATTGAAAGCTACCACCGTGCTTTCGCTGGCGCTCGCTGAAGTCTCCGCGAAAGTTCGCACCGGTCCGCCAAAGGATGACGCGGAAGATTATGCCCTGCCAATATGGGCCGGCGTTTTGCCTCTGCCAATCGTTCCCGGCGCGCCCATTCCGGACCCGAAACTGAATGCTGGCCTTGAGCCTCCCGAAAACGTGCGCAAATACTCGCGCTGATTTTTTCCCGCCGCTCCGCAGCAAAATCGTGCGAGAGTAATTTGTCCTATGCGCGCTCGTGACAGATTCCCGTGCGGTTTTGTTCTCCTCCTTTTTCTCGCCGCGCCCATTTTCGCGGCGCAACACACCCAGAAAGATCCTGCCGAAGGATTCGTCGCGGGTTCGTACCATAGCAAAACCGGGGAGACGATGCGATACCGTCTGTTTGTCCCGCCTGGTTACGACCCCGCGCGAGAATATCCGCTCGTTCTGTGGCTGCACAACGCGGCCTCGCGCGGATCGGACAATTTGTTGCAAATTAGCGGCAGCGATTACCTCGGCTCGCACATTTGGATCACGCCTGGGAATCTCGAAAAATATCACGCGTTCGTGCTGGCGCCACAGGTGTCCGACACAAAGGGATGGTCGCGGCCGCACGCAAACACGCCGCCTGTTGCGATTCGTATCGCGCTCGAAATCCTCGATAAGGTTGAAAAGGACTACACGATCGATCTCGATCGTATCTATGTGGCAGGCGAATCCATGGGCGGCGAAGGAGTCTGGCGCGCGCTCTCGATCGATCCGCAAAGATTTGCCGCAGCGATTGCGATGTGCGGGTACGGGGAGACGTGGCAAGTTCAACGAGTGGCAAAGGTTCCCGTGTGGGTATTTCAGGGCGAGGCTGACCCGCTCGTCCCCGTCGCGCGCGCGCGCCTTTGGGTGGCAGAATTGCGGACTGCAGGCGGTTCGCCAAAGTATTCCGAGTACCCAGGCATCGCTCACAACGTGTGGGACGTGGCCTTCTCCGAACCTGGTTTAGTGGATTGGCTTTTCAGCCATCATCGCGACGAAAAGTAATCTGTTCGACCGTGGGGAGCGTCTCGGAAAGGCTTAGGCGGGTGCTAGTGGCAGCCGCATCCACCGCCGCAGCAACCGCCACCGCCGCCCGAACTGGGTCCCGAAGAGGAACCAC
>Ga0265338_10003820_pt1 | contig 20923 bp, 13 predicted proteins | sample 42126metaG_FD_193579 | JGI IMG/M metagenome (GOLD analysis project Ga0265338, IMG submission 193579) | Rhizosphere microbial communities from Carex aquatilis grown in University of Washington, Seatle, WA, United States - 4-21-26 metaG | ecosystem: Host-associated > Plants > Roots > Rhizosphere... | reverse complement strand
CGTGTTCCCCCCCCCCCCCCCAAGTGAAAGTGCACGGCGGCAGCCAGCCTCACGACGACCAGCTCTTTTATCTCAACGCGAAAGGAAGAGGGACAATGGCCAGCGACAATACAGCTCCACCAACAAAGCATGCCTAATCCCAGCATTGCAGTACAGCAACGAGTAAAGAAACACGATGGAGATGGCAGTCCCGCTCGCAAGGACATCCGCTGCCGGCGAAGGCAGCCCGAGCAAATGAGCCGTCAGCGTCAGCACTGCAGATCCGCCAAGGAGCAGAATGCTCGGGCATATGGGCGGCGGTCGAGACGCCGACGCGGGCTGTTCGACCGCAGATCGCGGATCCCACCAGTCACGGTGCGAGGCGATGAACAATGCTTGGTACGAGAGGTTTATCAAGAGAATCGGCCACGACAGCAGCCAGCACAGGCAGGTCACACCCACGCCGAAGCATTGCGCTTCTGCACGCAGCACACACCGACACGACCCCATTGACGCACAGAGAGAGAGAGAGAGAGAGAGCACTCCGTCGCTCACGCTTACCTCTGGTGTGAGCTCCGGGGTAGCGGTGCATCATGGCGCAAAAGACTTGTACCCAGAACTCGCTCGCGTACGCCGACAAAAACTCGACATACCGCGCGTCGTCGAGCGACAGAACTACAGATCCGAAGTAGGCCATGTTCGCGAGAAGAACCAAAAGGAAGAGCCGGTCGCCTGCCGGTTCTGCGCGGAGGACCGTCGTGTCTTCGAGCGCGCATGCCGCGTAGGCGTAATCTAAGCACGTGGCGAAACTGCTCGAATTAACAGCAATCAGCAGGACGAGGAGCAGTCTCAAAGATAGAACCGGGTCGCCCACGCAGACGAGAACGGTCGCGGTACTCAGATATACAGCGAGCAGGAACGACACGCATTGCGATAGACCACCGTACATCGCGATGGACCGAGTTGTTCGGAGCCGCGAAAGCGAAGGCCCCGCGAGTTCGCTGCGAATCATGATTGGTTCGTCTCCGGGATCGCATATCGTATAGTAGGGACACTTTGTTCGAAAATTGTGCTGAGGATGTGTCCCTTGTATGGGGTGCCGAACCGACGGCCGTTCGCGATGCGGCCGCCACGACTGCGCCTTCGCCGACACGACAACTACCGTTCGCCAGCTTGGTCCATACGGCCCTCTCAAATATTCTTCTACGCACGTTAACGGTCCTCCGAATCCTGAAAAGCGTAGTTCGGCCATTACTTATCGCCCGGAATATTTCGGAGGGGCCTAACTTTGTCTGCTTGGAAGAGCTGGCAAGTTACGTTCGCCGCGCCGAGGCCGGCTGGCCGGAGGCGGCCGGCTTGTCCTATCCCATGCCCATCTCTTGCGCGTAGGTGGGCTATTACTTTTCGCCGGAATATTTCGGAGGGGCCTATGTAACAAAACAGGAGCCGCTCAGCGGACAGTCGCGCTTTCGTTGCGTCGCGCCCTCGCCGCGGAGGCGCGAGAGCGAGTCTTGCTGACACGCGGTTCGGGTGAGCCACCCATCAAGTGTGCGCCGCACCTTCACACCGGTTGGGGTGCCCGTAGAGCGTTAATCGAAAAGCATTTACCGGCAGCAAAACGCGTTTGCGCGGCTCCGTCTCGCCAGTGTCAATAACCAATGAACGCCGTACGGGTTTCCCAATTACACACACCACCGCAGGTCCAGATCCACAGAGAAAACTGGTGTCGCACTCGAGAAGAGGAGGGAGGAAGGAAAAAAAAACAAACGGAAGTGACGCTCACGGCCGCGTGAGATTTTGTCGGAAGCTCGGGATGCAACTGGCGAAAAAAGATGAGGGAAACCCGGCAATCGAGCGCCCTGCTCCGTCGATCGTCGGACGGTCATCGCGACGCAATCAGCTAGACGTCAAGTCGCGGATCTGGATCGTCGATGAGGAGGCCCTGGTGCCGCACGGAGCGTGCCCGGCGCTGGCGGAACTACTTGGCGCACGTCCGTCGAGCGACCGTGTCGGCGTGCTGTCGCGGTCGTCGCTGACGTCGCTCGTTCCCGCCTTGGCGTCCAGCGGCCTGTCGCCCCTCTCGTGCTTTGACTTTGTGTTTGCCGAGAACGGCCTGGTCAGGTACTACCCGACCACGGACGGGCGGGTCCGCGCCTCGGGCAACGAGCCGGTTCGCGTGGCTGCGCTGCTGCAGCGTCTCCCCAACCTGCTGGCCAAGGCCGTCAACCGCGGCAAGAGAGTTTTCTCGACCGACGTCGGGACCGTCGAGGTCGACGACCAGAGGCTGAGCTACGTGTGCAGGAAGCAGGTCGAGGCGCTCCTGCAGAAGCATACGGCGCCGGCTGCAGCTGGCGACACGACCAACCCAAAGGCTGCGACGACGGGCAGGACGTCGTCGATCGAGGTCCGGCTGGCCTCTGGGGTCGAGAAGGACCGTTTCCTCGCAGGGTACGACGAGGAGATCGGTCCGGGCAACTGCCAGCTGGAGGTCGACGACGAGCGGCAGCGCGCGTACCTGTGGCCGGCCGGCGTGCGGCGCAACTGCTGCGTCGGCCTGCTGCTCCGGCACTACCTGCACGAGCAGGAGAAGCCCTACGCCTGGCCCCTGGGCGTCCAGTACCTGTCGGCGGCCGCGTGGAGGCAGCACGCGAACTGGGCGCTGGTGTGCGACGAGAGCATCGAGGCGTCGCACGAGACGCTGGAACCCACCGCCGTGCGGGCCGTCCTGTCCCGCGCGTGGCCGCCTGGCCACGCGGCGGCGGCGGCGGCCGCGACCACGCTGCCGCGGCGCATCGACACCAGGACGACGGTCAACGGCGGCGACGAGACGCCTCCGTCGGCCGCGTGCATGCGCACGCGCTGGCGCTCCCTGTTCGTCGATTGGGACGCGCTGCTGCTGCCAGGGGGCCGCCTAGGTGCCCGCGTGCTCTCGTGCCTGGAGCGCCTGCGGGCGTGCAAGAGGGCCGGTCAGTGGTGGGTGCTGGCGCCGAGGCTCTCGAGCCACGAGGCACGGCTCGTCCTGTCGCTGCTGCCGGTCGCGGGCATCATTGCCGAGGGCGGCCTGGAGACGATCGTCGCCGCGGGAGCCGGCCGTCCCGGCCACAACAAGACCAGTGGGCCGCCGCCGTCTCTCGGAGGAAAGCCGCAGCAGCGGGCGACGCCGACGACGGGAAGCCCGGTGGTGGACGCCGTTGTGGCTCTGGCGGCCGCCGAGGAAGGCGATCTCGACACAACGTTCTGGCCGTCGGTGCTGTACGTGGGCCAAGACGAGGACTGCTGCAAGTGGTTCCACCACTCGATCTGGGTCGCCGCGGCCGCAGCGGGCCCCGAGGCCCATCAGCCCAAGAAAGCGCCAGCGCGCTTCTCGCCCAGGTACCTGTATCCACGAACCGCCGTCAAGGTCCAGGGGGGCGCGGCCGAGCACTCCATCGTCACGGTGCTCAGGCAGCTGGCGGTGGCCGCGGCGGAGGCGCCGCTGCCGCAGCAGGCGTCGACCGCCAAGGCCTCGGGAGGCCTCGTCGAAGCTGGCGCCTTGATCATTCTCCTGGCCCAGAGGGAGCTCGCGGCCAACGAGCGCGAGCGGACGGCGGCGGCCCTCGAGGCCGCGGCGCGGCATCTGTCTGCCGCGTGGAGCCCGACAGTCGTCGCGGCGAACGTCGTTCGCAGGGAGCGTCGCGGCGGTGACGCGCCCGAGGGCCGGTGGTCGCGTGTGGTCAGAGCGAGCGTGGACCTTGCCGGGGACCCGCCGCATCAGAGACAGGTGTCGGCCGTGCTCAACGCGGCCGTGCTGGTCGGCACCATGCTCCGCCGCGGAGCAGCCGATCCGCCAGCAGCCTGGATCGTGTTCCTGGACGCGGCGAGCCTCGTGCCCCCGCAGTTCTTTGTCAACCTGGACATGCACGTGCGGCAGGTCACGCGCGGCTTTTTTCTTGGCGAGTTGGTCGGCGTCGACGCGTCGCGGACGTCGGCCGACGTCATCGCCGCGGCGCCGTGGTCCGTCCTGGCGTTGCCCCGCGTGCCCACGAGGCCGGCGACCGACGAGCTCAAGGATCCGCGGTTCCCAGACATCCTCAACGTCGAGGCGCACGAGCACCCCTGGGGCTTCGCGCGGCTCGAGAACCTCACGGTCAGCTCGGGCGAGCTCGAGGCGGTCGGTGGGTGGGACGAGCAGTTCGACCAGGGAACCGACGGCGGGCACGACGTCGATCTCGCCTACCGGCTCGCCAAGAAGCGCAAGCTGGTGCCAAAGTTTCTCCCGGGGAGCGAGGTGTACTGGCAGCAGCCGGCCAGGACAACAAAGGCTGCGGCGGCGGAGAGCCAGCAGCGCGGCCAGACGACGCGGCCAGAAAAACTGAACAGCGCAGCGTCCGGCAGCGACCAGCCGGTCACGGGAACCGAAACGGCAGCCACCGACGACGACTCTCGCCGCAATTCCAGGCTGCTGTTCGCGCGCATCCCAAACTACCAGAAATTTGCGTCGACTAGCGACCAGCGGCTTCCCACGCCCTCGTACGACGTCCACGTCCGGGGCAGCCCTGGTGTCAATCGTGATTAAGGTGCGCCGGAGCGCCCCCCCCCCCCCGGCCCCCCCTCCACAGGGGATAAAACCGTTTGTTCTTCGCGAAATCCGTGTCTCTCCGGAACAAACACGACAAAAAAGATGAAGCTCAGCCTGCTGAGACCGTGCAGAGCAGTGGAGCCACCTGCACACGCGATGTCCTGTCCGGGCGACCACTGGCCATGCGAGGGTTCGCCCGCTTGCACCGTGGCATTCTGCTCCCGCGCCAACCCGTCTGTGGAGGCCGAAGGCGAGCCTCCCGCCGCCGCCGAGATCTCGTGGTGGGTGCCCTCATGCATTAGCTGTGCTGTGCAGCTGGGCCACAAGGTCGATCCAGCGTGCGGCGGCGGCGCCAGTGCCCCGGCGCTCCTGTGCGTCTCGTGCCGTGGCGTCTGCCACCGCTGTCGCCGACACAAGCGACTGGCCTGCGGGAGCGCGTGCCCAGGCGGCGGCGGCGTTATGTGTGTCGTCTTCTGGTGCCACGACTGCCTCGTCGAGTGCGCGGGCGCGGATCTGCGTCACCCCGTGACTCTCGGCCCTGGCGATCCGCGCAGGTGCGTCACGTGCTGTCGGGTCACGTGCGCGGCGCACGTCGGGCTCAGCTGCTGCCTGCTGTGCGCGCCCGACGGCCACGGCAACCGCGGCTTCTGCACCGTGCACTGTCGCGAGTGCGCCGGGCTGTGCAGAGCCAACCACGCCTCGCGCTGGCCGGTGGCGAGGGGACCGTGCGGACAACCTGAAACGCGCGGTGCCTGTGTCGGTCTGTCGGCCTCGGACCGGTCTGGAGGGGGCTGCGCGTCGCTGCGGTCGTTGATGCGTCGGCTCACGCCGCTCGCCGCCGATCTGGTCGGGCTGTGCGCGTCCTACGCCAGGGCCGTCGTGCAGATAGCCGTGTGGCGCGACCAAGGTCGTCCTCCCCAGCTCCTCTGCGTCTGCGCCTCGTGTCGACGCGGTCCCGGGTTTGAGTCGCGCTGTGCACACGTCGCGCTCTCCTCCCGCGGACCGGTGTCACACGTCGGTCCATGTCTGAGGTGCGGCACGTTCTTCCGCGACGCCACCGTTGAGGCGGCTCGCCCGCGCATGGTGTGCGAGGCGTGCGGTCGACCCGGGCACGTGCGCTGCGAGTGCCTCGGCCTGCGCCAACTCCTGGCCCTGACGACGACTTTCCGGCGCAGACGAACGGTCACGCGGATGGTCGTTGAGGCGTTGGGTCAGGGCACGGTCGCTGCCAGCGTACAGGAGCTCGGATGGACCTCATCCACCGCGTCACCAGGCGCCGCACCTGCCTAGCAGCGAGAACACACAGTTTTGTCGAGGGTTTTTTTCACCGCGGTGGGTTCAGTGCGTTGTCGGAAGATGGCTATCCTGTTTCGAGTGATGCTACCGTAAAGCACAAAAGAGGGGGTGTATCTTCTATTCCAACGGCGGCGGCCTGTTCTTGATGCTCTGCTCGAAATGAAAGACGTCGTGCGGGTCGTATCTGGCCTTGACGCGTCCCAGCCGCTCGGCGCTGTCGCCATAGTACTCCTCCTCGTAGTTGGAGATCTCGGCGCACAGAACATTGACGTAGCCACCGCTGAAGTACGGCAGCATCGCCAGGCGAAACTTTTCGATCCACGTCAGGGCCTGCGGCGTGATGTCCGGGTCGCTCCACTCGGCCCCGCACTCGGTGTACATGATGGCCTTGCGGAAGGGAAAGGCGGCACCGCCGCTCGGCAGCTTCCTAGCCGCGGCGCCGAGAGCCAGGGAGAAGAAGTTCGACTTGGGCGACGGCGCGACGGCCACGAAGCTCCGGATGATCTTCAGGGCGGCGAGGGGAAACACGCGGTGGGCCACCATCGGGGAGAACTTCAGGAAGGGTTCCTCGGGCGGCGTGGTCAGGTGGTAGAAGGTGGTGAAGGGCACCTGCGTCACGGTGGTCGTGGCACCGGGGACCCCGGTGATCGGGGACAGCAGGTCGTCGAGCTCCGCCGCGGTGCCCATGAAGATGCCCTTGATGTCGACGCCCGAGCCAAGGACCGTGCAGTTGGACGACAGGCGCCCGTCGGCGAAGGGCGCCCACTTCTGCCAGGCGTCGTAGGCCACGAAGAAGCTCGCGAACGGGAACGTCACCTCCCACGTGGTGATGAACCGCGGCTGTCGGTACAGGCGCTTCGTGTAACCCGTCACGATGCCAAAGTTGCCCCCGCCGCCCCCGCGGCTCGCCCACAGCAGGTCCGGGTGGCACTCTTTGTTGGCGGTGATCAGCTTGGCGCCGCAGCGCCCGCTGGTGACGACCGTCCGGACCTCGAGCAGCGAGTAGCAGCCTATCCCCTTGATGCGCGACAGGAGGCCGATCCCGCCGCCCAGGCACACGCCGATGAAACCCAGGATGCCCTCGTTGCCCGTCGCGGTGAAGAAGCCCGAGTCGGTCAGCGCGTTGGTCAACTCCGCCTGCGTGAGGCCGGCGCCGACGCGGACGACCATCCTGTCCGCGTCGATCTCGACCTTCTTCATCTCGCTCACGTCGATCGTCACGGCATTGTCCAGGCCGCAGTAGCCCTGCGTGCTGCAGCCCCCGCAGCGGATCCGCGGCGTGATGCGGTTCTCGCGGGCAAAGCGCAGCGCGTTCAGCACGTCTCCTTCCGACTGGGCAAAGACAATCGCAAAGGGGTCGGACCTATACAGTTTGATGAGGTTCTCCTTGGCTGCAGCGTACGCAGGATCGTCCGCATAAACCACGCGACCCGTCAGCTGGGTTCGTTGGCTGCACTTGGCAGCCCCGCGACCGCGGCACTCGGACGTACGACCGGACATACTCCCGCCTCCCAAGATGATAATTTTTCTTGCCTCGCTGGCGCTCGGGTGAGGTAGAGTGGGCAGCCGGCAGGCGAGATCAGCCGTCTCTTCTTTTTCCTTTTCGGCCGGGAACACACAGCGCGAGTTCGAAACATAGAAACGGAACTGCGCACGAAAAAAAATCTGACGGACGCGATCTGCGGCAGCTCAGCCGTCTGTTTAATACATATCACGAAACGAGATCTTACTGCGAGGAACATTCCAATGGTCGCACAACAGGGTGGAGGAACGGGTCCAGCTCCTCCCGGGGTGTTCGTCGACCCGCAACCCGAGCCCGGAAACTCCAAACCCGAAACCGGAACTGCCGCAGTTTCCGCTCCCAGTCACCGGTGCTCGCGGTCTCTTGATCGGAGGTCGAGTTTGGACAGGGTTCTGGTCCACGGGCGATGGACCTCCAGAGATTTGATGTTTCTCCATCGGGTGACCACTTGATGGATCCGCACCGTGTCTCGTGGAAGCGAGGAAGGCAAGGACAAAGCGGGTCGAATCTTCTCTAGCCGTATCGAAACGCATTGCGGGCTCGATCGGTGCTACTCCGCGACCTCTCGCGGGTCACATGGTCCGCGGTGTGGCGCAGCCGCATCAACGCCTCCCGCTGTGACCGAAACACATCGGGGTGATCGACCAAGCACTGGTCGACTCCTTGCCTGACATAGTCAGGGTGGAACTTCACGCCGCAGACATCGTCGTCGAGCGGGTCGTCAGGGTCCATCTGGTAAGTCTGGAGAAATCGGTAGACTTTATCCACTTCCTGCCACCGACGCTTCCGCGCCAGCATCCCCGTCCGCGTGGCCTCTGCGGCACGACTGTGGCAGAGCCCCAGCCGCCCGACGTCGCCCCAGGTCAACAGTTCGACGATCAGCATCAGCAGGCACGTCGGTAACGTGTGCAGCGAGGACATTGCCTCCGGTCGGTGAGAGCAAAGTCTACCGGTTACTCTGGCACTTGGGTTGTGTGATTCTCTCTCTCTCTCTCTCTCTCTCTCTCTCTCTCTCTCTCTGTCCGCCCCTCTTCAGAGTTCGGACTCCCGACTAATCGCTCCTCGCGCTTTTACCAAAAAACCACGATTTCGGTACACAGTTCAAGAACCTTGCGGCCACCGCACGAGCATGGCGCGACGGTGCCTCTTCTCCCCGCTCTTGCTCACTGTGAACCCACGCTCGGCCAGAGAGCGCCTGAAGACCGACAAATTGTCCGGCCAGCCGCGACAGCGGAGGTGGTCCATCGACAGCGGGAGCGCCAGGACTTGAGCGACCGAGACGGGCTCGGGTGACTGCAACTCGATGCAGCGCAGGCGCTTGAGCGGCGCCAGACCCGCTGCCCACGCGAGCGCCGGGCGCGCGTCGGTCGAGAGCACGCTCAGCAGGGGCACGAGGCCGGCCAGGCGGCAGAGCAGCCTCCTCGTGGCTTGGGCAGGCTCCCGACCAGCGATAGGCTGGTCAACGAGGGAGGGAGCTCGACCCCCATAGGCGCGTCCCCGGCAATTCCCGAGTGGTCGAGAACGAGCGTCCGCAGAGATGTCAGCGTGTCCAGGAAGCCGGCGGTGGAACCCTCGAATCGGAAACAGCCGCAGTGCTCCACCGACAGTGCCGTTAGGCCGGGGCAGTGTCGACAGAAGTCTTTGGCGTCGAGCGACGGAGCGCGGACTCGCAGCGACGTCAGGTGCGGGAGCGGCGCGTCCAGCCGAATGGCACCCGAACACACCACGTTCAACGTGCGCAGCCGACGGCCGACGACGTCGCACAAGGTAAACCAGTCGACGTCGAGAGACAGGGCCGTCAGGGACGCGAGGCGCTGCAGGACCCCGCGCAGCGAGTGCTCGCAATGGGTGGGTACGAGAGCTCAGGTCCAGGCTTTCCAGTCCAGGCGGCAACAACGCCAGCACCTCCCGGCCGTTCCATCCCCTCAACGAAAGGGAGGTGAGCGTGTGCAGCAACGCAGGACTGCTAAAGAAGGCAAAGTGATGGTGCCCATCGGCATCGAGCGTCTCCAGTGGGCTCACCGCCGCGGCATCGTCGACCGTGAGCACGACAGAGGCCGGCACGCGCAGACATCGCAGGTTTCGCAGGAACGGCAGACCGCTCAGACGCAAGGACCCGTCGAGACAACAATCGATGCTTAGCGATGTCAGCGAACCGAGCGCGGCGAGGGCCAGGAGCAGATCCGCTCTTCTGAGGATACCAACCGTGAGCCGGCCGCACCGCTCGCGGCGCAGAGTCAAAGACGTCAGCTGCGCGAGGGCAGGAGAACCGCACGACGCGACACGGCGCAGCATCTCGCCGAGGCCCGAACAGGACCGCGAAGCCAGTTCTAGGGTCGCCAGGCGAGGCATGTCGGCGAGCAGGAGCGCGGAGAAGCGATGAGAGAAGCCGCAGAAGAGCGCGCGTACGCTTCGCAAGCGGGTTCGCTGGAGCCAACCGGCGCCGGGGAAGCGGCGTACCGCGTCCACGAAGACTGGACCGACGACGGACGACACGACTCTGGACCAGCTGTGGCTGGCGACGGCGCAGACCGCAAAGAATGCGGAATCCAAGAACTCGACGAGGGTGTACACGAGAAACGCCGGTAGAGCGCCGAGAACAGGTGGTCTCGCACCGCGAACCGCCGGCACACTTTCTCCAGACCGCATGTCACTGCCGCGGCGACATCAGCCGCGTGTCCGTTGCAGCACGGGTCGGATCACGATATCATAGATACACCCTCTCTGTTTCTTCTTGCGCTAAATCTCGGAATGGTAGTGCCAACTGTGGAGTGGCACGGTTGTCCACTAACAAAAAGCGGGCCTAGAACCACGCGCTGGTGCTTCAACACTTTTCAGCGCTCACTGCAAGCTGCACGGGCCGCATCCAGGGGCGCGGCGCGGCGGGTGGCTCTGCTCGATGTACCGCAATCGGTTTTGCAGCTTCCGACCCGTGTCAAACCCGTCATCGAGTCGGAGCAATTTCAAGAGGGCCGCTCGCTTTCGGGACTCGTACGCCGTCAGGTCTCCACTGTCGCGCGTCTGCTTCATGCGGTCGACGATCCGTGGGTCGTGGAGTCCAAGATCGCCGTCGAACAGCGGATCCGTGGATGCCGCCGCCAGGGGCTTTACTGTCTCGCCCAGCCTGCCAATCCACAGACCGTCGTTGGCGACGGCCAAAGCGTCTGGGGTGCCTCTTCCTGTTCTCGACAGGGACGCAGTGAATCGCAGAGACAGCGGATCATGGGTTCCTCCTGGGCTCTCCTCCCGAGCGGAGTCGAGGACCACCGCTAAGGCGGAAGACCGGGCCGCCCCTTCACAGTCGAACAACTTTGCGCTTCATCGTAGTTGATGGGGTTCGGTGCCCCACTCATCGGATCGATGAAACGTCGGCGCGAAACTCTCCGGGCGCCTCAGTCAGGGTGCCGGTACTGGTGTTGGCGGGCGGCATGTCCTGGGGTGCCACATACAGCACGTCGTGGGAGACCGTCTCGTTGTACACAATGTCGCCCTCGGTCTCCGGGGCGTTGCTCTGGTACGTGACCTGCCTCATCACGGGATCGGTCAGCACGTAGAAGCCGCAGCCGTGCGGAAGCAGCACCTCGCTCTCGCGCGGGTAGACCGAGTGCCGTCCGATGATGAGGACCCGGCTCCCGGCGGGCACCTTGATCGCAAAGAAGCAGCAAGGCGCCAGGGGGTCCCAGTGCGGCGCAAAGTTGTGCTGGTTGTCGTAGGTCGTGGAGTTGAACGCCGGCTGCGGCTCGAGCGCTTCGCGCCGCAGGTCGGCGTTCGCCTGCCTGCACGCCGCCTTGGTCGGGCCGACCCTGGTGATGACCAGGTACCGGGCGACCTTGTAGACCCACGCGTCGCGTCGCAAGGGCGGCGCCCCGAGCACGATGTCCTGCAGCTCGCGCACCTCTGGCGGCAGATCAGGCGGCGCGGGATCGCCCTCGGCGAGCGCGCGCGCCCGCTCGATCAGCGCGACGTTCCACGGCCCGGAATCCTCGTCCGTGTAACGGCGGACGAGGTCCAGCTGCTCGCGCGTCAGCGCGTCGGCGAGGTACCTGTCGTGCGCCGCGACGTCCCCCCTGGAGATGCGCAGCCGCGGCGGAAACCGGCGCAGGAACAGAGGATCCTGCGGTCCGCCGACCGTCTCGTGCGCGCAGGCCGCCATCTCCCGGCCGAGCAGCACCTGCGGGTGGCCCGGGAGACCGCGCGCCGCCGACGTGGCCTGCGCGCGGTAGTAGGAGCACGACATCCAACCGCCCTCGGCCGCCTCCTGCAGTACCGCCAGTCGGCCCCGGGCCTTGAGCTTCTTCTTGTACCCCGGGAGCGCCAGAACGGCGCGGAGGTTCCTCTCGAGTGTGGCCGGGCCCGCAAAACGCACTCCGTCAATGACCGCGTCGGTGTAGTCGTCGTCGTTGTTGCCAGCCGCGAACGTCGACGGCACCGGCGGCACGGGCACGAGATCGCAGAGACCGACGCGGCGCAGGGGCGACCCTGCGGCTGCGTCCGTGACCGCCTCGACGTGGCCGACCTGGTAACGGTCGCCAAAGGCGCTCTCGAACCAGACCGTGTTCACCTCGTACACGAACTCCGTGACGCGCACGCCGTGGTCGAGCTCGAGCGGCGAGAGCTGGAACGCCCGCGCGTCGGCCAGGGCCGCCACACGTTGTGCCAGACCCCGGCCGAGGCGGTCGCGCTGCTCGGCGTGCGTAGCCGCGCGCCTGTCCGCATGGCTCTCGGGGTCCCACACCTCGAGGTCCCAATCGATGCTGCGCACGCGGTAGGGATCGCGGAGCACCGCGTCCATGGCGCGGCCGCCGACGACGCGTAGACCCCGGGTCCCGTGCGACTGCAGCTCGAGCACGATCGCAGGAACCACGACGCTCATGAGACCTTCCTCGAACTCTTGCTCCCGGCCCTCGGACTCGCTGCACGTCGGAAGCCCTGTCGACATTTGACTCCCCTTTTTCTGACCCAAGGAAGAGGTATCCGTGCTTCGAGTGTCTTTTTCTCATCGCAAACATGCACAGTCCGTGGTTGTGCAATGTGTTGTGCGGTTTGTACGTGCCCTGTTTTTTCTGCTCCTCTCGCTCCCTGCTGCAGCACAAATGCAATCGAGAATCGGCGGCGAAGTCCTCCTGGGCCGTGCCTGGGGAGCAAAGCGTCTGCCTTGTCACCAGGCCCAACCCGCGCTGTTGGCCTTGATCCAGTCCTTGGTAATGGCGGACCAAATGGCGCGGGCGTCGGAAGGCCCCGACACACCGAGAGAGCGCGACCGTGACTGGTCCTCCTCCGGGATCCAAACCACGCCGAAGCCGCGTGCCTTGTACTTGTCGAGTCGCAGGTAGACGCGTCCCGTCGGGAAGACTGGGACCTGCACCGATGGCCTCTCGGCCAATGGCAAACGACCCCAGCCGAACGACCACCCTCGGCCGTCGGCGAGCTGTTCCTGGAGCTCGACGCTCCAGCCGCCCACCATTCGGGCAGCGACGCAACCACATTGGCCTCCAAGTCCCTGTCCGTCACAGAGTTTAGGCGAGGCTCAGAAGTGCGGAGCACGCGCATCATCTGGTCCATGTCGATCCTCGTGCAGTCGACCGCTCGCTGGAGCATTGACGATTCTCGATCCATTCCCTCCCCGCGTCGTGCAGCGATCAGCTCGCACAGGAACAGGCACTCGAGGAGCTGCCGCGGCGTGGGCAACGCCAAGGTCACCGGTCCGCTTGCCTCGCCGTCCGCGCCGAGCGGCGTTGTCACGTCCTGCGGCGCCCGGTACCCGAGAAGACCACCATCGTCCCCGTGGCACCGAAAAATCACACCCCGTTGCCGCTCGGGGTGCAACACGGCGGGCAATCGCATCTCTCGGCGGGCGCAGGCGCCGAGCGCCTCAGCCGTCACCCACCACCTCGTCCCGTCCCAGCCGGGGCCCCAGCCGACACGCGCGCACGGAAGGTCAAAGTGGCGCAGCAGACGACCTGGGCACGAGGAGCGGAGCCGCAGCAGCCGAGGGTGGGGCCCGTGCTCGTACTCCGCCTGGGCATCCCAACACCACCAGTCCTCGTCGTTGGGCACCCACCGCGAGATCGGCGGGTAGAACCGCCGCTGGAAGACGCAGAGAGACGCGGAACCAGCGAGCAGGGTCTTGGGGTTGGTGCCCGAGACGGTCCGACTTTTGGTCGGAGCCCACGCCGCTAGTCGGAGCGGCACCACTGCGTCCGCCGCGATGGCGACCTGAGCCGGGAGCGCGTTCCAGGAGGCGAGAAAGCGCCCCAGGTCCACATCACCGGGAGGACGAGACGCGAGGTCGCCGAGGGCCGAGCGCGGTGCGCCAGGGAGCGATAGCAGTCGACGCAACCGTGGCAAACGTACTCGGCCGCGAGACACGCTAGATCCCAGGGGCACGGATGCGCCAGCAGGCAGCCGAGCACCGTCTCTCTGTGCGGAGCGCCTCGCCGCGCTCGGCATCGACGTTGGTGACGCGCAGGGAGCGACAGTGGCGTCGTGTTCCTGGGGTGGGGCGCGGGTAGGTCCGCACGGGTGGGGTACAGTCGGCAAATCGTGTGTTGCAGTCGACGCGTGGCTTTTGCCCGGGATGTGGTCCTGCGGCCCGACAATTGCGCCATCACCCGCGGTGCGGAATTGTGCGGACTGCGGGTCCGTGCTGCGCGAGGTCCGCGTCGACGACGAGAATCGCTTCGACGTCGCGGCTCGCGACGTTCTGTTCCAGCTGCTTATGCGAGGCGACCAGTGGATCGGCGTCCACAGTTTGCAAGAATGCGTGCAGTTCGCGCCACCGGCGCCACCACGCCCGGCTTCTCCGCCTTTTGCGGCGGTGGAACGGATTGCTCCTCACCGGGAAGATCCGGCTGGAATGGTCATCGGGCCGCGACTCTGTCCTGTTGGAGTGGTGCGCGCGGTGTTGCTGCTGCTTTGGATTATACTGCCGTTGTTGTGTGGGTGTGCGCCCCATACCACCGGGCGATCGCGACCATCCGTGCGCGGCCTGCACCTCGAACCTGCGCGCTGACCTCGATCGGTCGCTCGGTCAGTGCAGGCTGGTGACCCAACTCACCCTGGACTACTGCGGGGCGACGGGTACGCAATAGGCGGCGAGAAGTAACGGGAGTCCGAGCCCGACTCCGTCGCAGACTTCTGTCCAAGGAACGCGCGAAGAAAAACAATCCGTATTTGCCGCGGCGGCCGTTCATAGTCGCCACTCCAGCTTGAGCCGCTACCGGCCAAAGCCCCTTTCTTCTGACTTGTTTCACGAGGAAATCCGGACTTCGGGAGGACGAGTCTGCACGGGACTTGCCACACAAAGTGTTTAGGAGGCACCAACGTTTCTTTTTGACTCTGCCTCGACAAACGAGACCGCGCGCTATCGGGCTCAGGGCAACAAGCCCCCGCCGAGAGCAAAGTGGCTCGGGACGCACCACCACCACAACCAGGATTTCGACATGGCGTCGAACAAGGCGCGTCGCCTCTTGGGGTCGGCTACGATGAAGTAACACCAAAGATTGTGGGTGTGAGCCTCGCTTTTCAGACAAGGTGCGGCGGCCGCCCGCTCAACTGCGGCGCTCTCTTTCGTCACAGAATGCAACGGTCCGCGCGGAGACCTCGATCCGGTCGCTCGCTCACGGTTCGGGGAAGTATTATTCGCCCGAGTCGGTCAAGCGAGGCTTCTCCCTGGAGGAGCGCGAAGAACAGCGCGCGCAAGACGTCGCACTTTTCGCGACGACACAAGGCGAGGTACAACGTGGAGCGTTTCGCGCCTTAGGCCTTTAATTCCGTTTCAGTCGGGCGCGACGAGGAGCGAACGCTCAAGACGTTTTTGCTTCAGGCAAAAAACTCTTTTGCATCTAAGTGCGTGGAGCTTCGGATCGGGAGAGCAGCGCAGAGGCATCATCAGTTTTCCGCTTGCGTCCGCTCTCCGTGTCGAGCCCGGGTCGATTGGTTCCACGAGGCCCGACACCATCGCGCGCGCCACCGCCATACGCCAGACTGCGCCGACGAGCATGCTCGTACGCGTTGCTGAACCCGCGCAGTTCCATCTCGGAGCCGCACAGAAAGGCAGCCTGCGTCACCCGGTCAAAGGTCTGTTCCGACATGCCGCCCAGACCCTCGTCGTCCACCGGTGGCTGAAAGACGTTCAGCATCCCCTTGACGTAGCTCGTCAGCCCGAAGCAGCACTTGCGATCGCACACAAAGCAGGTCGTGGGTCGAGGCGAGGGAGCGCCGGTAACCGCGCTGGCATCGATTCCTTCCACAAAATGCAGCAGCCTCTGTCCGTTCCCGGAGCCGTGCACTGCAAAAGCGAGCGAGACCTCCGTCGTCAAGACGTGACACTTGGGACGCTGGATCAGGCCAAGGCGGTAGGCCGCGATCGAGTAGCCGCCTGCGCACGGCAAAAATGCATCGGGCGTGACACGGATCCGGCCGCGGGCCGTACCGGAAAGCAGCGTCAGGGGGCCGTCCTCCGAAGGGATGCTGCAGCCGGGAAGCCACGGGTGCGACGGGTGCTCGGCGCTCATCGTCATCAGCGCCGGGCAGGGGTAGTCATAGGCCGAGAGGGGGCGCGAGGCAAAGATGACCGGGTCGTCCAAGAAGGAGCCATCCGCGTCGTCGTTGTCCTTGCCGTCGGCGGCGGCCGCGGCCCGTCTGTGTCGGGCGACGCAGCGAACGTGCTCGGCGTGGTGGGGGTACATGGCTGACGTGGTCGGCGTCCACGGCTGACCCACGTCCTTACGCTTGTCCCGCCAGTAGAACGAGAGGCAGCGGTCCCACCATTCCGTCAAGATCTCCTCGGCCTCGGCCTCGTCCTCCATCACGCGTGAGCGTTCGAGCATTTCCCGCTGGGAACCAGCCCATCCAAGGACACCGCTCACCAGGAACGAGATCTGAGAGAACCGAGGGCCCGAAGGCACCGCTCATGATGGCGAGCGGCGGCGCACGCACGTAGATAACAATAAAAACCAACAACGAAGCAGAATTAAACACCAACGAGGATGGATGGATGCCCCTGACCATGCGCTCGCCGCCGCCGACGCCACCGCGGAGCTTCTCGTGCGCGCACTCGCTGCACCCATCAGCCATCGTCTGTTGTTGTTGCTGCTGCATGGACAAAATAAGGCTGTCTGGTATGTGCTGTGCAGACAGAGAGAGGAGAAGGGAGAACCACGGGAAACCAATCATGATTGAAACGGGCCAACTCGAGGAGCAGCGCGGGGCCGGTCCGGTGGCCGGCTCGATCCGAACCGCAACGCGTGCGCCCTCCCCCTCTCCCTGCTCACAGAACACAACAGCCAGCTCTGGCGTGTCTCCGGCTTCGCCCCCCTGGACATATCGCGAGGCGAGCTCGACCACTGGCAGCCAGCGCCGGCGAAAGCACGAGGGCGATGTGGTCGATGTTGGGAAAGCCGTACGGCGTTAATTGGTGTTTGACACGGTGTCGAATTAAGCGAAACGAGCCGCGCAAACGCGTTTTGCTGCCGGTAACTGTTTTTCGCAACTCTACGGGCACCCCAAGGTCGATGCGGGTTTTGGGGTCGATGGAGGGAAGGCTGCCTCTTTTCCTCCCGCATGCCGCGGCTGTCCGCGCCGCATTTCCGCGTCGTCATGTTCAACGCCATGGGTTGTCGCTGTCAGGAAGCACAGTCGCCACGCGGGCGGCATTCTCTACGCGCCGCGCGCGCACGTTCGCATATTCGCGTGGAGTCAATGACAGCGACGCGCTTTGTGCTTGCACTCCGCGAGGGTGCCTCGAAAAGGCGAGACCCCGCGTCGACCACGCCACCTCACGCATACTCAGTGAGGGCTGTTCCTTTTGGTGCAACATGACTTTGCCGCCCGGATTTTCGCAGCACGACTTGCTGCCGCGCCGGCCACGCCGAACCGGCGAGTCCTAACCAGTTCCTGAGCACTGAGAGTCATTCACGGCCGGCATCGGTTGTTGCGCGGCGATGGGTAACGCCAGGAGTTCTGTGGATGCGTGGCTGAGCCGACTCTGCTGGTGCGGCAGTGCCCCACACCTGGCGGCAGAATTGGACGCCATCGTCATGAAACCCCTCGACCAGTTGACAGACAGGTCCGAACCACACAGGGACAAGGCGAGTCCACAATCCATCTCGTTTCCGGTCGCTGTCTCGGTCGACGGCAAAGAAGCGACGACGCGGCGTCGCGTCTGCATTTTCATCGATGGAGACAACGCTCCGCAGGCCGTTCACCGATTGCAGGCTGTGTTGCACGGGCGCGCACGGCGCACGACGACTACCGCCGACAGAGCAGCATCGCCGCAAGAAGAGACAACGGTGCACTACGTCGATAACGGGGTGGCCTTGTACAAGTGCACCGTGTCGGAGGCCATCGCTCTCCAGCAACTCTGTCGCGCGGAGGGAGTGCGCCTCGAGTATCACCGCACGAGGACCACGCACGCCCAGGCGGCGGACATGTTGATTTGCTGCATGATCGGAAGCGAGCTGAGTCGTGTGCCGGCGGCGGGCGGCGGGCACTGCATCATCATCTCGAACGACAAGGGATTCCAAGAGCTCGTTGCACCCGGCGTAGAGGTGCTGTCCTTCCAGGAGACGGCGGCGGCGGAGTGCACAGAGGCTCCCCCGGGTGCCAACGCCGCTGTTGTCGATGCGCCGCGAAACAGCGCACAGCAGAGCGGCGAACCCTGTCCACCGGCGGCACCGACCACGCCGTCGAGGGCAACACCGCCTGCGAAACGTTCGGCGACCGGCAAGTGGTCTCGCTCGCCTTGGAGATGCGACGAATGCGACCTCCCCTGCAACTCGGCGCGACAGCTGCAGCAGCACACACACTCCCGGCACCCGGCACGGCGCTCACAGGGGTCCACGCGCAGTTGGCGCTCAACAAAGACGACACCAGACTGTTCGGCCGAGGCGCCGGCCAAGACAGCGAGCGGAGCTCCAGCGAACACGGAGCGTGGGGTATCGCCATCGGTCCAGAAGGGGCCCACCGCCGCAGGCAAGTTGGGCACCGACTCGCGGCCTGTGGCGGAGGTCACCGAGATCCGCGGGCCTGATGGACAGCAGCAGCCGCAACCACGGCAGCAGCAGATTCTGCAGCCGACCAACACCACCAACAACGCTCCCAACGCCAATTATCAGACTCAACCCGCATCGTGTAACTGCATTGTTTCCTGAAGCTTGCGGGTGATCTTGCATGGCTGCAATGAGGTGTTGGGGTAACGCTTTCTTGGTCGGTACTGTACATTCTCTCGTCGTCGGTAGACTGTAGCGAAACGCGTACGCTCACGTCCCTCGCCCTCCATTGGCGGTTGGTGACTGTGACACCTCGGGTCGGCGACACATCAATCGTGATCTCACACAACACGGGTTTTCTGGGCTCTCATGAGCGGCCTACCTCCGGCCCAAGGCGCTCCTCTTCCCGCCTCGGGCGACGAAGCTCCCGCTGTCCCCTCGCCCAGAGGGCAGAAGAAGCCGCCGGGGTTCTGCTGTCGCCTGGCGTCGTGCTGCTGCGACTACGTGCACTTCATCTGGCTCTCGCGCTTCCTCGCGACGGCGTCGTCGCTGCTCATCGCAGTTGTTACCTGCTGGGCCGCCGTGGCCGCGGCGTCAGGCGCCGGGTCGGCCGAAGTTGCAGTGGTCGACGTTCTCTTTGACGGCTTCCTCGGGATTGTGGCGCTCGGCCTCGGTCTCGCGTCGCTCGGGTGCGGCATAGTCCTCGCGCAGTGTCAGTTCCTGGAGTCGTGGCTCGGTCTGGGAGTGAGCCAGATATTCCTGGCTGTCGCGGCCCTGCAGGACGTTTGGCGCACGTGTGCCGTCCACCGGGACGGCGCCGAGGTGTTCCTGACGGTCGCGTGCTACGTTGTCGGCGCGACGGGCCTCTTGTTCGGCGTGATGGGAGCCTGCGGAGGCAAACGCGTGCTCGAGCGTGCCGTCCAGCGGCAGGCGAGGGCGGACGAAGGCACTCTGCTCGTTGCCGTTTAACCGACGTTTGCACTGGGGTCGCGCCGATTTTTTTGGTGGGGTACTACAGTAGTATAGAATGCCGGCACTGACTGGCTCGGGGTAACACGGTCAGAGAGGCCCGGGACCCCTGCGTAAACACGAGTTCGACTTCCGTTCCGGACCGTTCGCCGCCCACCGCTGCGCCGAAATCTGGCAGCTCAGGAGGGGACGCTGTCGTCGCTTCCTCCTTGATTCTACGCCTCCCAGACAGTACCGCGGTAGAGTTTTTGTTGTGCCTGTGCACCAAACGCAACCCGAGCGATGGTTTCCGCAGACGGTGTGTGGGGCTCGGACCCTCTCACCACGCGACTCGGGGAACCCGAGAACCGGGCGTCCACACCTCGCATGCCCCGCCGACCGACTTCTCGAACCATTTGCTTCCGGGCAGCACAAAGAACCGGAGAAGTTTGTAATTCTGATGTAAAGTACGTCTCGGCGATTCACCTCTGTCACGCCTGGCGACCCGAGCTCTCCGTGTGCTCAATGCCGAGGAACGAAGACGCGCAGCCTCCCGGGAGGGTGGCTTCGATGACCAAACGGGTTCCAGGTGATGCGTTGATGTGCACCTGTCCCGCGCTGCCAACGAGCACTTCCCGGCGAACCACCATGTCCTCCGGCTGGCGGGCTGTCGCCGCGCCCTCGCCTTTCTTTTCCTCTCCGCGGCTGGTCGACCCTGCGACACCACACGCACACTGAAACAAAACCGGGCGCGCGAACGGGGCCGTACCTGGAAAGACAAATTGTCCAAATTGTCCACTCCCGAAGACAGATCCTGGCTGCCCGGGCGCAGTCGGGGCGGAGGCTCCGTTGCTGACGCCACCACCTCCGAAGACAAATCCTCCCTGGCCGGACGACGGAGGCGGCGTCGGTACGCTTCGCACCCCAGAGAACCAACCGCCGCCACTCTTGCCATCGGCCGAGGCCCATGAGCCGCTGGTGTCATCCGGGGCGGTCTGCCCGAACATAGGTGTGGGGGCAGAGGTGGCTGCCTCGAGGTTGACAGGATCGATCTGAGCCATTTTTTACTGAGAGGGAGGGTCTGCTGGACTTGTGCCGTTCACGATTGCGTTGTGTTCCGAGACGGAGGATTTTTGCGTTCAATCCACGATTGGAACGGGAGCCCGACTTGGCAGAGGAGGTGTTGGCCCTCGGCGGAGGATATTGGGCCTTGCACGCCCCGGGCTATCTGCACGAGACGGACGATTTCAGTCTGGGCGCGTGTCAGGATTTGCCGCCCTGGCAGAACCCCACGCCGCAGCAGGCGCAAGACCTCGAGAGGGGGCTGTCGGCACCCTCCATCCGCCGGCGCATGGCCGGGCCCGCTGGCGTCATACGTTTCGATCAAATGGTGGGCAATCTCTAGCTCTCTAGCTCGCGACGACCTCCATCCGAAAGTGCACCCCACATCTTGACATGTACTCGGCGGTGCGACGACGTTGACAGAGGATTCTGTACTACTTGTGGCGTGCGGAAAGTAGTCTGCGCCGCCGCTCTGAACTTGCGCAGGAGGCAGCGCGGCCGGCTAGAGATGAGCTGAAAGAGTGGGGAGTGGGCGCAGGGGGAGCAGGTCCCGCCGCCCTCGAGCGG
>Ga0265338_10003819_pt1 | contig 20932 bp, 23 predicted proteins | sample 42126metaG_FD_193579 | JGI IMG/M metagenome (GOLD analysis project Ga0265338, IMG submission 193579) | Rhizosphere microbial communities from Carex aquatilis grown in University of Washington, Seatle, WA, United States - 4-21-26 metaG | ecosystem: Host-associated > Plants > Roots > Rhizosphere... | reverse complement strand
CTTCTCGTGGGAGTCGAGGCGCAGGGCATCTTCGAGAGCCGCGACAACGGCGAAACGTTCTCGCTGCTCTCAACCCTCTCGGGCCAGCACGGCAGCGAGGCCTGGGACGACCCGGCGAACCAGGCTCCAGGGCACCTCGGCATATCCGGCTTCGTCACCGACACGGACGACTCCGACAGCTTCTTCACGATCGTGCAGGGCGTCGGCGCCTTCGAGACGGATGACGGCGGCTCGTCGTGGACGCCGCGCAACGTCGGCCTCCGGCGCGACTGGCCGGCCGATTACGAGGACGTCGGCTTCTGCGTCCACAAGCTCGTCCGCTCATCCAATCCGCAGCGGATGTACCAGCAGAACCACGTCGGCGTGCACCGCTCCGACGACGCGGGGCAGTCGTGGACAGAGATCACGGAAGGACTGCCCGGCGACTTCGGCTTCGCCGCTGCCGTCCATCCCCACGACACCGAGACGTTCTACGTCATTCCCGTCGACGGCGGCCACGGCCGGACGATGCACGACGGGAAGGCGACCGTCTGGCGCACGCGCGACGCCGGCTCGAGCTGGCAGCCGATGCGCGAAGGACTGCCGCAGAAGGACGCGCACCTCGGTGTGCTCCGCCAGGGCATGGCCATCGACAAGCACGACGTCCCGGGCCTCTACTTCGGGACGAGCACCGGCCAGCTCTTCGCGAGCGTCGACGAAGGCGGGACGTGGACCGAGATCGCGAGCTACCTCCCGGCGATCTCGTCCGTCGACGTCGCGATCGTCGACTAGCGGCGGATGGCCGACGTCCGCCTGCCGGGCACGCTGTCACCGCTCTTCCCGGGACTGCCGCGCCGCCTCGAGATCGAGGCGGCGACGGTTCTCGCCGCGATCGACGAGCTCGACACGCAGTGGCCCGGGATCCGTGACCGTCTCGTCGCCGAGGGCCCGACGCTGCGACCGCACATCCACACGTACGTGGACGGCGAGCGCTCGGGCCTGGACGCTCCCCTCGCGGCAGGCTCACGCCTCGATGTGATCGCCGCAATCAGCGGAGGCTAGGCGCGCGGGCGCCCGACTACGACCAGAGTTCAGCCCGGCGCGACCACCAAGCCTCGGCGGCTGTCATCGCGGTCTCGGCCTCGCAGATGCCGTCGCCCACGAGCCCTGCGGTGGCAGCCCAGTGCAGCGGTACAAGGGCTAGCGCCCCCGGGAGCCAACGGTGCTCGTCGCGAGTCAACGGTTCCGGTGCTGTGCCTTCGTAGGCGTCGAGGAGTCGTCGCGGTTCGAGCAATTCGCCGGTCTGTGCGACGTGGTGCAGGCTGGCCGCGACGTCGTACAGCCGCTCCCTTACCCTCGCAAAATCCAGGTCGAAAGTGACCCACGAGCCGTCTGCCAGTTCTCCGACGTTGCCCAACTTGTAGTCCCCATGAATCGGAGCGCAGGGAAGTTCGACCTCCTTCCGGAGCTTGGAGAGCTCGACGGTCAGTTGGCGCATCCGCTGCACGACCGGCTCGCTGCCGGCTCCGAGCCTGCGGCGTGTGAAGCCGATCGAGTAACGCAGTTGGCCGAAGGTCTTGTGATCGTCGAGAGGTTCGGGCGGGCTCGGCTCCCAGGCTGCTCCGAGAGCCGTGTGAACGCGTCCGAGTTCCTCGAAGAGGCGGACGTAGGAGTCCTCGTCTGCACGTGGCTTCACGTGATCGATGAACTCCTCGAGCTCAGCCCAACGATCACCGACCCTCTGGAGGTCGCAGCCCAAAGTCGGAATCGGCCGGGCGACGCGGACGTGCGTCTGCTGGAGCCGCTCCCGCAGGCGCCGCAGTCCTGCTACCCGGCCGCGGCGGACCCAGGGCCTGTGAACGCGGAGGACAACCGGCGGATCAACGTCTATCCGCATGTTGAGGTTGAACTCGCCGCCAATGTCTGCCCAACGGGTTCCGTACGCGACGCTGCCGATGAAGGCCGAGACGGCGGGATCATCTGGGTCGGCCCTCGGCCCAAACCAGCGCGGCAAGGCAGGGGGTGACTCTCGCCTGCCCACCGGAGCCCCCTACATGCCCATGGCGTGGTACCCAGAGTCGACGTAGAGCGTCGTCCCGGTCACGTTCACGGCGCCATCGCCGAGGAGGTAGGCGGCAGCAGAGCCGACGTCCTCCGCGGTGACGTGGCGGAGGAGTGGCGAGCGCTCCTCGACGATGTCCTCCATCGTCGTGAAGCCGGCGATCGAGCGCGCCGCGAGCGTGCGCACCGGGCCGGCAGAGACGGCGTTGACCCGGATGTTCTTCTCGCCGAGATCCCACGCGAGGTATTTGACGCAGGAGTCGAGCGTCGCCTTCGCCACGCCCATCACGTTGTAGTGCGGCACGGCCCGCTCCCCGCCGAGGTACGTCATCGTGAGGATCGAGCCGCCGCCGGCCTTCTCCATCAGGGGCTCGGCGGCGCGGGCGCAGGCGACGAGCGAGTACGCGCTCACGTCGACGGCCATCCAGAAGCGATCGCGGGGCGTATCCGTGAAGCGGCCCTCGAGATCCTCCGCGGCGGCGAAAGCAACAGAGTGGACGAGGATGTCGAGCGTCCCGTCGAACGCGTCGGAGACCGCTTCGAAGACGCGCGCGACGTCCTCGTCCGAGCGGACGTCGCACTCGGTGACGAGCGGCGAGCGCACGGTGTCCGCCAGCTCGCGCACCGACTTCTCGATGCGCTCGCCCTGGTACGTGAAGGCGAGGCTCGCGCCGCCGTCGGCGAGCTGCTGCGCGATCGCCCACGCGATCGAGCGCTTGTTCGCAACGCCCAGGATGAGCCCGCGCTTGCCTCGGAAATCGCCCGCCATGGGCCGATCCTAGAGGTTGATGGAGTAGCGTCCTCGCATGCAACGCGTTGCGGTCGTCACAGGCGCCTCCTCCGGATTCGGAGTCGAGATCGCGCGCCGGCTCGCCGCGCGCGGCGATCTGTGCGTCCTGCTCGCCCGCCGCGCCGACCGGCTCGAGGCGCTCGCGGCGGAGATCGGCGGCGAGGCGGAGCCGTGCGACGTCTCGGACCGCGCCGCTGTAGACGCGGTGGCGGCGCGCGTGCTCGAGCGCCATCCGCGGATCGACATCCTCGTCAACAACGCCGGGATCCCCGGCCGAACGAGCTTCATCGGCGGCGATGTCGAGAAGATCGAGCGGTTGATCCAGACGAACTACCTCGGCGGCGTCTGGTGCCTCAACGCCTTCCTCCCCGGTCTGCTCGCCGCAGCGCCGTCCCACGTCGTGAACGTCGTCTCGGTGTCGGGCGTCGTCGCCGGCCCGCCGAGCGGCCCGTACTCGGCTTCGAAGCACGCGCAGCTCGCGTTCTCGCGCACGGTCGCAGCCGAACTGCGGAGCCGCGGCGTCCGCGTCCACACCGTCAAGCCGGGCTTCGCCGAGACCGAGGGATTCCCGCAGAAGTGGCTACCCAAGCTCGTCCAGCGGATCGTGATCGGGCCGGAGGAAGTCGCCGATCACGTCGTGCGTTCGATCGAGCGGAACCGCGGTGAGACGACAGTGCCCTGGTTCTACGGACCGCTCGGCGCGCTGCAGGACCTGCTCCCGAACGTGTTCACGGTTGTCCTTGGCCGCACGCCGAAAGCTCCCTAGAATCGCGGTATGACCCTAGAGGCCGACCCCGGGCGGCCGTCGGTGGCCGACGTGATGGCCGTCGCGGACTTCCGCGCTGCGCTGCGCCGCTTCCTGCGGCAGAGCGAGCGGATCGCACGCCAGTCGGGCCTTACGCCGCAGCGTTACACGCTGCTGATGATGATCAAGGGCTCGCCGGGCGGCAATGAGCAGTCGACCGTGACCGAGCTTTCCGAGCGGTTGCAGCTCGCGCAGAGCACCGTCACCGAGCTCGTACGACGCGCCGAAGAGGCAGGGCTCGTCGAGCGAGAGCAGTCGCAGAGCGACGCGCGCGTTGCTCATCTCCGGCTGACGGCCGAGGGTGAGCGGCGGCTCATGCAGTCGTTCACCGAGCTCGCGACGGAGCGCGACCAGCTTGCGGCCGCGGTCGCGCACATCGAAGGCGGACTGACCGGCTAGTCGACGGTGCGACGGCTCGCGCGTTCGGGCGAGCTGTTGATCCCGCAGGCGATCTCGTAGCCGATCGTCTCGGCCTGAGCGGCGTGGCGCTCGATGAGGAGCCCGTCGCCGACGATCGTCACCGGCGTGCCGACGACGAGCTCGCGGTCGAGCTCGACCGCGAAGGCGTCCATCGAGACTGTGCCGACGGCGCGGCGCGGCTCGCCGTCGACGAGGACCTCCGTGCCGGTCATGTCGCGGCGAAAGCCGTCGGCGTAGCCGAGCGGGACCACTCCGATCCACGTCGGGCGCTCGGCGACGAAGCGGCGCCCGTAGCCGGTGCTCTCGCCCGGCTGGAGGAGCTTCACCTGCGCGAGGTGGCTGTGCCACGAGAGCGCCGGGCGCAGTCCGTCCTCCGCCGGGTCGGTGTTGAACGGTGAGATGCCGTAGAGCGCGATGCCGCAGCGCGCCGCGTCGAAGCGGGCGTCGGGGATGCGGAGCGCGGCCGCGCTGTTCGCCGCGTGGCGGGTCAGGTGCGCATAGGGCTCGGTCGCCGCGCGGAAGCGCTCGAGCTGCTGCGCCGCGAAGGCGGCGTCGCTGTCGGCGGTGGCGAGGTGCGTCATCAGGCCGACGACGTTCGCGGGCGGCTCCGGTAGCTCCGCGAGCCCCCAGCGTCCCATGCCGGAGTCGAGCTTGAGATGGACGGTAATGTCCACGGGGATCTCACTGCCGCGCGAGACCGTGATCTCGAGCCGCGCCTCGCGCGCCGCGGCGACCTGGTCGGTCGGCCCCATGACGAGGATCCGCGCCTCTGGCAGCGCGCGCCGCAGCGCGACCCCCTCGTCGACGGCGGCGACGCAGAGGACAGACGCGCCCGCCTCGAGCGCCGCGCGCCCGGCGTCGGCCGCGCCATGCCCGTAGCCGTCCGCCTTGACAACCGCCCAGAGCTCGGCTCCACCGAGCGCATCGAGGAGCCGCGCGGCGTTATGCCGGATCGCCCCAAGGTCGATCGTGATCTCGCTGCGATGCATTGGCGCCAGCCTAAAGGGGGCGTAGGTTAGCTCCGGTGAATGCGCGGCTTTCGCAGCTCGTGATGCTTGGCAGCTCGTTCGCGTTCGTGGCGAGCCTCTACCTCACGTGGGTCTCGGCGACGCCGCCGGCTGGGGAGAACACGGGATCCGGTACGGGCCTCAGCGGCGTGCTCGACCTGCTGGACGCGTTCTCATTCAGCGGCTGGGGGACGTTCGGACAGGCTGCGGCGCTCGCCGCCATCGCGCTGATCGTCCTCGTGGTCGTCGGGTTCGTCCGGCCCGAACTCGCCGACTCACTTCCGTTCGGCGGCTGCGCGATCGCCCTGGCCACGCTCGCGCTCGTCAATGCCGCTGCGCTCCGGACGGACGGCATCTACCGCCTTGGATACGAACACGCCTCGGCGCGTCTCAGCACCGGGGCGTATGTCGGAGGAGCCGCGGCCTTCGTCGCGCTTCTCGGGGCCGCCGCCGCGAGCCGCGACCGGTTCGCCGAGCTCGGCAGCGCTACCGTCGCCGCCGCGACGCTCTTGACGGCCGGACTCGTCGCCGCCTACGTCCTCCCCACCCTCAACGTGCACACGCACCCGCTGACCGGAGCGAGCGGCTTTCAGTTCATCTCGGTCGGAACCTATGGCACGGCGATCATGCTTCTCATCGCGAGCTTCGGCCTGACGTTCTGGCTCGGAGCGGAGCCGCCGCTCAGACGCCTCTCGGCCGCTGCGGTCATCCTCGTTCTCGCGGTCGGAGGCTTCAGCACTCTCGGAACGCATATGCACTGGCCGTACGAGGCGTGGCTTGCTATCGGCTGCGCCGCGGGACTCCTTGCGCTCGCCCTCGCGACGAACGGCCGACCCCGCCTCGCTCGGCCGACGCGTCAGGACGCGCTGGCTCTCGAAGGCGCGTTCCTCCTGTTCGCATCTCTCTTTTTCAACTGGGAGAGGTCGTGTCCGACGAGGGGCGGGGGGACATGCTTCGTCTCGAACGGCTGGAGCGGCGGGCTCAGCGGCGGGCTCGTAGCGATCCTGGTCGTGCTGCTCGTCGGCTTCCGGCGTCTCTCGCCGGAGCTCGCCATCGCTGTCGGGATCTACGCGATGGGGACGGGGTTCGCGATCACCGCCCATGGGAGCCTGAGCTACGGCGCGTTTCTCGGCTTCGCCGGCGCGGCGCTTCTACTGCTCGCGGTGGCCATGCAGCTCGGGACGCTCTCGCCTCCGCGCTTTCGCATCGTTCCCATCGTGGCATCCCTCGCGTTTGTCGCCATTCCCGCCTTGGCGGTGACAAGCCGGATCGAGGAGCTCTCGATTTGGCGGCCGTGGATACTGTTTCTGTTCGAGGCAGCGGCCGTCGTCGTCGGGCTCCGGCTATGCGGGCGTTGGCTGGCCGGCCGCGCCAGAGACGCCGAAGTGCTGCTCCTTCCAGTCGCGTTGTTTGGGCTGACCGGGCTCAATCTCGGGGCGATCCAGGACGTCTTCGTCATCCACTGGGAAAGCTGGCTCGCCCTCGCGCTCTGCGCCTTCCTGATCGTGTGCGGCCTGGTCGACCGGAAGGGCGGGACACCCGCGGAGATCTGGCGCGTCGACCGGATCTCAGCCGGCGAGAACTGACGGCAGCGCCTCGATCACGTCGCTCGCGACCAGGCCGTAGCGCTGCGAAGCCGCCCGTGACGCCAGTTGTTGCGCCGCGCACGCCGCCGCGGCCGCGCGCTGCGGCTCCATTCCCTTCGCGAGGAACGCGGCCGTGATGCCGGTCAGGACGTCTCCGGTGCCCGCGGTCGCGAGCGACGGCAGGCCGAGTGCGCAGACGAGGACGCCGCTTCCCGGCGTCGCGATGAGCGAGTCCTCGCCCTTGAGGACGACGACTGCGTTGAACTTCTCCGCCGCTTCTCGGACGGACGCGAGCCGGTGCGCGGCGATCTCCTTCGAATCGCGGCCAAGCAGGCGGCCGAGCTCGCCCTCGTGCGGCGTGAGGACGCGCGGCGCGGGCCAATCTCCCGGCTCGAGCTCGAAGAGCGCGTCGGCGTCGACGACCGCAGGCAGCGCGACCTCGGCGAGCACTCGGAGCACGAGCTGCTTCGCCTCCTTGTCGCGCCCGAGTCCCGGCCCGACCGCCAGGGCATCCGCTCGCGACGCCGCCTCGTCCACGTGCTGCAGCGGGCGTTTCACCGCCTCGACCACGAGCCCCTCCAGCACCGGAACGGACTCCTCCGGCACGCAGACCGTGACGTAGCCCGCGTCGGCGCGGAACGCTGCGCGGGCGGCGAGCGCCGCCGCGCCGGTCATCCCACGCGAGCCTCCGACGACGAGCACGTGGCCGGACGTGTATTTGTTGTCGCGCGACGAGCGGCGCGGAACCTCGTCGAGGATCGCTGCCGTGACGAGCGCGTGCCCGGTCTCTCCGGAGATGAGCCCTATCTCGGCGACGACGACCTCGCCCGCCAGGAAGCGCCCAGGCGCGACGGCGAGGCCGACTTTCCGCCCGTGCATCGTCACTGTGACGTCGGCGCGAACCGCAGCGCCCGCGACCTCGCCGGTCGAGGCATCGACGCCCGACGGGATGTCAACCGCGACGACCGGCACCCCAGAGCCGTTGATCTCCTCGATGACGCGAGCGGTCTCGTCGCGCGGCGCGCCCTTCATCCCGGTGCCGAGCAGCGCGTCGACGATCACGTCGGGCCGCTCGTCGACAACCTCGCGGCCCGCCGCGACCAACAGCTCGCCGGCGATCCTCCCGTCGCCGCCGTTCGCGCCGCCCCCGGCGTGGATCGCGATCCTCCGCGCGTCCGGCCACCGCCGCATGACCTCGTCCGCCACGGCCGCGGCGGCGCGCTGCATCATCGCGTCGACGTCGTGGCCCGCCTCCGCGGCGCGCATCTCCTCGGCCGTGTAGAGCGGCTCAGTCGCCGCCATATGCAATCGCCACCGCCTGCGCGAGCTCGCGCGAGTGCGTCATCGAGAGATCGACCGCGCCGGCTCCGATCGCGGCCGCGCGCTCGGCGAGCCGCCCGGAGAGCTTGACCGCCGGCTTCGGCCGCCCGACGATCTCGATCTCCTGCCAGGCGAACGCGCGCGCGACGCCGAACCCGAGCGCCTTCCCGACTGCCTCCTTGCCCGCGAACCGGCCCGCGTAGCTCTCCGCCGGGTTCGGCCGGGAGTCGCAGTACGCGCGCTCGGCCGCGGTGAAGCACCGCTCGCGGAAGCGCTCATACCGCGCGAGCGAGCGGCGGATCCGCTCGATCTCGATGAGGTCGGTGCCGACGCTGACGGCCACTAGACGTGATCCTCGATCCAGTCCGGCAGGTGCGCGATCGAGGAGACGATCCCGTCCGGCTGCACACGCGAGGCCTCGACCGCGTCGGGGCGGAACTTTCCCGTGCGCACGAGCACCGCGCGCATGCCGACCCCGCGCGCGCCGACGACGTCGGTGTCGAGGTCGTCGCCGACCATCCACGTCATCCCGGGCTCGGCGTCCAGCGCCTTGCACGCAGCGTCGAAGTAGGCGGGGTTCGGCTTCCCGAGGACGACCGCCTCCGTCGCCGCCGCGTACTCGAGCCCGGCGACGTAGCAGCCCGAGTCGAGCAGCGGCCCGCGCTGCGTCTGCCACCAACGGTTGCGGTGGAGGCAGTAGAGATCGGCGCCGAGCTCGAGCTCCGCGAACGCACGCGCAAGGTTCATGTAGGAGAAGACGAGGTTCGTCTCGGGCGAGTCGTCGGCGCCGCCGATGAGCACGGCGTCCGCGCCCTCGCCGACGATCTCGAGCTCCTCGAGGTCGCCGATGAGCGCGTGCATGACGAGGGCGACGACGCGCTTGCCCCGCAGAGCCGCGACCGCCGCGTCCGCCGTGGTCTGCACCTCGGATTCGTCGAGCTCGATCCCCATCGCCTGCAGCTCGGTCGCGAGCTGCGCCTTCGAGCGCGTCGTCGCGTTCGTGACGAAGCGAAGCCGGTGGCCTGCTGCCCGCAACTCGCGCACCGCCTGCGCAGCGCCGGGGATCGGCTCCCCGGAGACGTGCAGGACACCATCCACGTCGAGGAGAATCGCGGCCATGGCTATGGACTCTATTCGCGTCACGCGCTCGGTCGTACTGCCGCTCGCCGAAGTCGAGCTGCAGTACTCCCGCTCGAGCGGCCCGGGCGGCCAGCACGCGCAGAAGTCCGAGACGCGCGCGGTCGCCGTCTTCGACGTCGCGGCGTCGGCGGCGCTGACGGAGCGCCAGAAGCAGCGCGTGATCGCGCGCGTCGGGCCAGTGCTGCGAGCCGTCGCGCAGGACGAGCGGAGCCGGACGCGTAACACCGAGCTCGCGCTCGAGCGCCTCGTCGCGCAGCTGCGCGAGGCGCTCCACGTCGAGCGAAAGCGCGTCGCGACGAAGCCATCGGCTGCGGCCCGGGAACGGCGGCTCGAGGGAAAACGCCGCCGCGGCGACGTCAAACGGCTGCGGCGTCCCCCGGACTAGGCGCGGCGCTCTCAACCGACTCGACCTCCATGTGCGGGATCCACTCGAGCCAGCGGGGCAGGTACCAGCTCCGCGCGTCGAGGAGGCCAAGCACGCTCGGTAGGACGACCGAGCGGATCACGGTCGCGTCGAGCAGCAGCGCGACCGCAACACCGAAGCCCATCTGCTGGAACTGCACGAGCCTCCCCGAGGCGAAGCCGGCGAACACGGCAACGATGATCAGCGCCGCGCCGGTGATGATCCGCGCGGTCGACGCGACCCCACACGTCACCGCCTCGCGCGTCGAGCCGCTCACGTCGTACCGCTCCTTGATCCGGCTCATGAGGAACACCTGGTAGTCCATCGAGAGGCCGAAGAGCACCGAGAACAGGAACAGCGGTACCCACGCGTCGATGTAATGCGTGTGCTGGAAGCCGAAAAAGCGCGCGCCATCGCCGTAGAGGAACACGAGCGTCAGCAGTCCGTACGCCGCGCCGACCGAGAGCAGGTTCAGGAGGACGGAGACGAGCGCAACGACGAGCGACCGGAACGCGATCGTGAGGAGGACGAAGCTCAGGCCGAGAACGAAGAGGAGCACGTACGGCGTCGGCGCGCTCACCGCGTCGAAGTAGTCGATGTTCTCCGACGTCACGCCGCCGACGTAGACGTGCATGCCGGGAAGAGAGAAGCTCGTTCGGACGTGGGCGCGGAGCTCGCGCACCGCCGCGATCTGCGCACTCCCGACAGGGTCGCCGCGAAGAGGGACCACGAGCAAGACCGTGCCGTGGGCAACGCTCATGTCCCCGGGGCCGAATAACCCTTGGCCGTTCAGCCATCGCTGGAGATTCCGCATCTCGAAGATGCCGGCCTTCCAGCCATCCCCCACGACGACGATTCGCACCGGTTCCGGGTTCTTCGTCGGGAAGGCGCGTTGCACCGCGAGATAGCCCTGCTTCGACGGCGCGCTGTCCGGCAATGTCGTGATCCCGTTCGCGCCGATGTGCATCCCGAAGACGGGAATCGCCAGCGCGAGCATCCCCGCGACCGAGACAGCGAGCGCGATCGCCGGGCGCCGCAAGACGGCGTTGACGATCCCCCGCCAGAAGCGGCCCTCCGCAGCGTCGGCGCGCCCGACATTGCGACCGATGTACGGAACGCGGAGCCGGTTGACGCCGTCGCCCCACATGCTGAGCAGCGCAGGCAGCAGCGTCAGCGCCGCGGCGACGGACGTGATGCCGACGAGGATCGCGCCGAGCGCGAGGCTCCGCATGATCGAGGTCGGGACGATGAACATCCCGAGCAGAGCCACGATGAACGTCGAGCCGCTGAACAGCACTGCGCGGCTTGCGGTTGCGCCCGACCGCGCGATCGCGTCCTCCTTCGCGAGGCCGCGCGCGCGTTCCTCGCGGTAACGGGAGACGACGAAGAGCGAGTAGTCGATCCCGAGCGCGAGACCCATGCCCGTCAGCATGTTCACGATGAAGGTCGAGAGCGTGAACTCGAGCGAGACGATCGCGACCAAGCCGAGCGCGACGATGATCGAGACGATCGCCATCAGAAGCGGCACGAGACCGGCGACGACCGCGCCGAAGACGAGCAGGAGGATGATCAACGCGGCCGGCAGCCCGAGAGCGAGCTCGCCGCCCTCGAGGTCCTTCTGCGCCTGCTGTCCGAAGTCGTAGTTGACGCTGCGGTAGCCGGTGACGACAGCCGAGAAGTCGCCGCCGGCGCTCAGTCGCGCAAGCACGCTCTCCACCTGCTTCGCTCCCGCGTCGCTCTTGATCAGCAACGACACGAGCGCGGCATGGCCGTCCCGAGACACGCCGACCGGCTGGACGTGAGTCACCTGGTTCGTCGCGTACAGCCCGGCGAGGAGCCGGTGCGCGAACGTCTGCGCCTCGGCGGACTTCGCCGTGTACCGCGTCGAACTGATGAGGATCACGTCGCCTTTGGTCTGCGCGGCGATCTGCGGGAACGCCTTCGCAATCGCGTTCGTCGCCGCCACCGACTGCGGATTGCCGACCACGTGTGCCTGCGTGCTCAGGCCGTGTAGCGACGTCGCAACGAGCACAAGCGCGACGACAACCGCGACTCCCCAGAGCGCCAGCGTCCGGCGCGGATGCGCCGCACACGCCCGTGCAAGCCGCTCGGTCACACGCCGAGCCTACGCGTACCCGACGCCTTCGCCGCTCGGACGAGGAAGACACCTCCGGCCCAGAGGAGAGGAGCGAGCCAGAGGACGTGGAGCACGAGGCAAAGGATCATCACGGCGATTGCCGCGGCGCTGATAGCCATCGCGGCGATGGCACCCCGGAAGCCAGTGCCGGTGTTGACCCCCGGTCTCCGCTTCCGCAAGCGTCGGAAGTGGAGAACTCCTGCCCAGCAGAAGAAGACAAGGGCGAGCTCGTAACCGACGTGCAGTGACACGTCGTAATCCCCAATCGAGAAGTAGATCTGGAGCAGAGATCCTAGTCCGACGACAGCGCACCAACCGCCGCCGACGAATCCGAGCAGCCCGAGCACGAGACCGACGAGCGCGGCGGCGAAGGCGATCTCGGCCGGGAACGCTCCCGCCTTCTCCACGTCGCTGTTGATCTCGGCAGAGCGCACATCCCTTGAAACACCGTGGCACGGGGAACAGCGTGTGTCACGAGCTGAATTCCGGTGAAGCTCGTTCGCGCTATGAGGGTCGGCTGGTCGCCGCCGTCACACCCGGTCATCAAGCTCACGGTCGCGAACGGCAGCACGAAGCAGAGGGTGACGAGCGTGAAGACCGACGAGGAGTGCAAGCGGCGGAGAGGCGGCTCGGTCAAGCGCCGAGCCTACGCCTACTCGACGGTGACGGTCTTCGCGAGATTCCGCGGCTGATCGACGTTCAAGCCGCGCAACCGGGCGATCTTGTACGCGAGCAGCTGGAGCGGCATCACGGCGAGCGGCGCCTGGAGGAAGTTCGGCGTCCGCGGCACGTAGATGACGTCGTCGGCGTGGTGCTGGATGTCCTCGTTGCCATCGGTCGCGATCGCGATCACGTGCGCGCCGCGCGCTCGCGTTTCCTGGATGTTCGAGACGATCTTGTCGTAGACGTGGATGTTCGTCGCGACGACGACGACCGGCGTCCCCTCGGAGAGCAGCGCGATCGGGCCGTGCTTCATTTCGCCGGCGGAGTACGCGTCGGTCGGGATGTACGAGATCTCCTTCAGTTTCAGCGCGCCTTCGAGCGCGACCGGCAGGCCGATGTGGCGGCCGAGGTAGAGGAAGAACGGCGCGTCGTGGAAGCGCTCGGCGATCGCGTCGATCGGATGGTCACCGTCGAGGAACTCCTGCATCTTCTCGGGCAGCTCGTGGAGGCGGTCGAGGATGAAGTCGATCTCGTCCTGCGGAAGCGTGCGCCGGATCTCGGCGAGCTTGAGCGCGAGGAGGCTGAGGAGCGCGACCTGTGCCGTGAACGTCTTCGTCGCGGCGACGCCGACCTCCATCCCGCAGCGCGTGTACAGCGTCGCGTCGACCTCACGCGTGATCTGCGTCCCCATGAGGTTCGTGATCGCGAGCGTCCGCGCCCCGGCCTCGCGCGCGAGCTTGACCGCGTTGACCGTGTCGCGCGTCTCGCCCGATTGCGAGATGCCGATCACGAGCGTGTCCTTCGTGAGGACGGGGTTGCGGTAGATCCACTCGCTCGCGATGTCGGGCTCGACCGGGACGCGAGCCCACTCCTCGATGATGTACCGCCCGACGACAGCGGCGTGGTACGCGGTGCCGCACGCGACGACGACGATGCGGCGGAGGTTCCGGATCTCCTCCTCCGTCATCCCGACCTCCTCGAGGAAGAGCTTGTGCCCGCGGACACGGTCGCCGATCGTTTCCTGCACCGCCTCGGGCTGCTCGTAGATCTCCTTGAGCATGAACGTCTCGAAGCCGCCCTTCTGGGCGCTCTCGAGATCCCAGTCGATCTCCTGCGCGGCCGGCGTCTCGATCTGCTCGCCGTCGACGAAGACGCGGACGCCGCCCGGCGTGATCTCGATCACCTGGCCGTCGGCCGGATGGATGACGGTGCGCGTCTCGCTGAGGAAGGCGGCGATGGACGACGCAAGGAAGTTCTCCCCGTCGCCGACGCCGACGACGAGCGGCGTCTGGTGGCGGACGCCGACGAGCAGGTCGGGATGGTCGTGGTGGATCGCGACGATCGAGAAGTGGCCTTCGAGCAGCGGATAGACGCGCGAGACGGCCTGCGCGAGGTCGCCGTCGTACTCCTGCTCGAGGAGGTGGACGACGACTTCAGCGTCGGTATCGGACGTGAACGTGTGGCCGGCCGCCTTCAGCTGGTCGCGCAGCTCCATGTAGTTCTCGACGATCCCGTTGAGGACGATCGCGACTCGGCCGGCGTCGCAGCCGACGAGCGGGTGCGCGTTGCGCTCGGTGACGCCGCCGTGCGTCGCCCAGCGCGTGTGGCCGAGGCCGTGATGGGAGTGCGAGCCGTTCGATTCGACGGCGGCGACGAGGTTGTCGAGGTTGCCGACGGCGCGGACGTATGAGAGTTCGCCGTCCTCGCGCAGCGCGATGCCGGCCGAGTCGTAGCCCCGGTACTCGAGATGACGCAGCCCGTCCAGGATGAGCGGCTTCGCTTCGCGTGACCCGACGTATCCGATGATCCCGCACATTTTCCCTCCAAGAACAGCAAAGAGCCCGGCTTCGGAACCCGGCCGCAGCGTCGCGGAGGTTCAGCCGAGCTCGTGTGTCACCAGCGCGGCAAGGCTAGCACAGAGGCTTTCCGCCTCTTCGGAGCTCTCGGCCTCGGCGAGGACGCGCACGACCGGCTCCGTTCCGGACGGCCGCACGAGCCCGCGGCCGCGGCCCGCGAGCTCCTCGTTGACGGCTGCGACCTGCGCGAGGAGAGAGTCGGGGAGCGGGCCGCGGCCGGTGCGCGGCAGGTTGCGCACAACCTGCGGGAAGCGCGGCATCACCGCGGCAGCTTCCGAGAGCCGCCGGCCGTCGAGGGCGCGACAGAGGAGCAGCGCGGCGACGAGGCCGTCGCCGGTGACGTGGCCGTCGAGCCAGAGGATGTGGCCCGACTGCTCGCCGCCGAGGAGGGCGCCCTCGCGGCGGAGCGCCTCGAGCACGTAGCGGTCGCCGACGTCGGTCGTGACGACACGGACGCCGCGCTCCTCCATCAGGCGGTGGAAGCCGAGATTCGTCATCGACGTGACCGCGACGGTGTCGACACCGAGCGCGAGGGCAAGGATCGCGAGGATCTGGTCGCCGTCGAGGGCCGCGCCCGTCTCGTCGACGGCGAGCATCCGGTCGCCGTCCCCGTCGAAGGCGATTCCGAAGTCGAGGCCTCCCTCGCGGACGACCTCGGCGAGCGCGCGCAGGTCGGTAGCGCCGCAGCCGACGTTGATGTTCGTCCCGTCGGGCGCGTTTCCGATCGCCGTCACCTCCGCGCCGAGCTGCTCGAACGCCTGCGGTGCGAGACCGGCGTACGCGCCGTTCGCGCAGTCGACCGCGATGCGCAAGCCGCTGAGGTCGGTGCCGAACCGCTCGAGCACGTGCTCGAGATAGCTGTCGGACGCGACGCCGATGCGGTCGATCTCGCCACCGCCGCGAGGCGGCTCGTCGAGGAGCGCTTCGATCTCCTCCTCGGCGGCGTCGCTGAGCTTGCCGCCCATACGGTCGAAGAACTTCACGCCGTTGTACTCCGGCGGGTTGTGGGAAGCCGTGATCACGACGCCGAGGTCGAGGCGGAGCAGGGCGACCGCCGGGGTCGGGAGCACGCCGGCGAGCACGGCGGCGCCCCCCGCGGACGCGACGCCACGCGCGAACGCCTCCTCGAGCTCGACGCCCGAGGCCCGCGTGTCACGCCCGATGAAGACACGGCCGCGACCGCACCAGAGCGCCGACGCGCGACCGAGCCGCTCGACGAGCTCAACCGTCAGCGATTCGCCGACAACACCGCGCACGCCGTCCGTTCCGAAGTACTGCCGCGCCACGCCGCGGGACGATAGTGCAACGGAGAGCTCACGCGGCACGGGCTCGTCCGGGGATCCGGATACGAGTGAGGCGGGGCTCCCAGCCGGTGTACGCGAGATAGACCGTGAGAGCGACCACGACGAGGACGTGCGCTGCCTGGAGCGGCGAGATCGGACTCGTACCGTTTGCGCCCCAGATCAGGCACGGCGCCGCCCACGCGAGGGAGAGGCGCGGTCGGTAGAGCGCGACCAGCACGAGCAGCATGGAGACGTAATGCATCTCGACCAGCGGTGTGAGCGCAAGCACGGCGAGGAGGACGAGGGCGAACGCGTCGCGCTCCCGGCCGCGGCGGCCCGCCACGAACGCGAGCGCCACGATGGCTACGCCAACGACCGTCGCGACGGCGACCGCCGCCGTCCAGCTCGACAGGATCGAGTGGAGCAGTGCGGCGAGCGAGTAGCTGTGCGCTCCCTCGACGCGCGAGAGCGTCGACAGCCTCCCGGGATAGTCCCGCAGGCCGGCGAACCCGATCCCCGCCCACGGCGCGAGGACGAGGACGGCCGCCGCCGCCGCGGCGAGCGCGGCGTTCCGGTACCGGCGGGTCACGACGAACCAGAGGAGCAACGGCCAGAAGAAGAGCTTCAGCGCGACCACCGCAGCGGCGGCCAGCGGCGCGATCACCGCTCGGTCGCGGTAGCGCCAGACGAGCGCAACGCCGAGGAGCATCGGCAGCGTGAGGTTCGCCGTCTGGAGCCCGATGATGGTCGGCGGCCAGAGGAAGGAGACCGCGTAGCAGCGCCAGTCGCGCACGCCGAGGAGCCACAGGACGGCCGGCACGGCCGCGGCCGCGAGCGCCACCGCAAGGATCTCGGCCGCCAGCGTCGGGAGTGCCGTGAAGGGGACGACTAGGTACGCACTGAGCGGCGGATAAAGGAACCCGTTCCACGACACACCCGGGTGCGGGCCGAGTGCGTGAAAGGGCGATGCCCCGTGCAGGACGGCTCGCGCCGCAGGCAAGAACGCGTGGTGGAAGTCGAGCGCGAACGACCCACTGAAGCCGGCCGCGATAAGCAACCACAACGGTGCGACGACGGCCCAGAACGCGAGTGCGTGCGTCAGCGCCCTGCGCAACGGATCGTTCGGCGTGGCGATCTCGCTCACGGCCATCGGCGCAAGGTACGGGAACCTGAGCGTCCCCGCACCGTCCGAAAGGAGGATGGCTAGATCGTCAGGACCAGCTTCCCGCTGACGTGGCCCCGCCCGAACTCGCGCAGCGCCTCTGCCGCGTGGTCGAGGTCGTAGGTCCGGTCGATGACCGGCGTGACCGCGCCGCTCTCGAGCAGCTCGGCGAGTGTGCGCAGATCCACCTCGAGGAACTTCGCAACGAAGAAGCGCGCCGTGCCCAGGGAGGCGACCTTCATCGCAACGATGTGCGCGAGCGGCCCGAGGAACGGAGTCCCGGTCGGCGCACCAACCACGACGACGCGTCCGCGGGGAGCGAGCACTCGTCGTACTTCGTGCCAGGAGCGACTCCCGGCGACGTCAATCACCAGGTCGTATCGGTCGCCCGAGCGCGTGAAGTCCTCATGCGTGTAGTCGATCACCTGGTCCGCACCGAGCGCGCGCGCCTGCTCGACGTTGCGGGAGCTGCACACCGCCGTCACATGCGCACCGAGCGCCTTCGCGACCTGGACCGTCAGCGTCCCGACGCCGCCGGAGGCGCCGTTGACGAGCACTCGTTCGCCGGCCTGGAGCTCGCCGCGGTCGCGCACAGCCTGGAGCGCGGTCAGTCCTGCGATCCCCATCGTGCCGGCCGCCTCGAAGCTGACATTTGCGGGCTTGTGCGCGAGCGTCTTGGCTGCGACGTACTCGGCGTACGCGCCGTCGCGGCCGCCAAACACCTCGTCGCCGACGGCGAACCCGCTCACGTCCTCTCCGACGGCCTCAACGACGCCTGCAAAGTCCGTGCCGAGCTCACGGGACTTCGGCCGCCGGATCCCGCCCATCATCAGCCGGGCCAGCGTCGGGCGACCGAGCAACCCGTACCAGTCCGCCTTGTTGATCGAACTCGCCCGCACGCGGACGAGGACATCGTCATCCTCGAGCGACGGGGGCTCGACTTCTTCGATGCGCACCACCTCAGGGCCGCCATACCGGTACCGCACAAGTGCCTTCATCATTCTGTCTCCTCCATACGCCGTAAGTTTACGCTGTAAGATTACATACGGCGTAAGCTATGTCAATGGCAACAAAACGGAAGCCCCTCACCCGGGAGCGTGTCCTCGAAGCGGGGCTCGCGCTCGCCGACGAGCAGGGAATCGACGCACTGTCGATGCGGAAGCTCGGCCAGCAGCTCGGGTTCGAGGCGATGTCGCTCTACAACCACGTCGCGAACAAGGACGACCTTCTTGACGGGATGCTCGATCTCGTCCTGGCCGAGATGGACGCACCGCGGCCTGAGGAAGGGTTGGACGGGGTCCGGAGAGCCTCGATCTCGGCGCACGACGCGTTGACGCGCCACCCGTGGGCTGCCGGTCTCTTGATGACGCCCTCGCGTGTGCGGCCGGCGCGGCTCGAGCTCATGAACGCGCTGCTCGGGGCGCTGCGCGGGGCCGGGTTCTCGCCCGAGACGACGTACCACGCCTACCACGTGATCGACGCGCACATCATCGGCTTCTCGCTCTGGCAGTCGACCCACGACTTCGCGCTGCCGGACGAGGTCACCGGGGACATGCGCGGCTTCCTCGACCGGATGCTGCCTGAGGACACGTATCCCGACCTCCACGCGCACGGCCTCCAGCACCTCGAGCCAGGGCCGCTGCAGGACACGAGAGCGTTCGAGTACGGGCTCGACTTGCTGCTCGAGAGCTTGAAGCGAAAGCTCTAGCGTTTCGAGAACTGGGGCGCCTTGCGCGCCTTGTGCAGGCCGGCCTTCTTGCGCTCGACCTGGCGCGCGTCGCGCGTGAGGAAGCCCTCGCGCTTGAGCGGCACGCGCAGTTCCGGATTCGCCTCGACGAGGGCGCGGGCGATGCCGTGCCGTACGGCGCCGGACTGTCCCGTGAGGCCGCCGCCGTGCACGCGCACGCGGAGGTCGTACTGACCCTCGACGCCCGCGACCTTGAGCGGTGAGAGAGCGATCGTCTGCCAGACGGCACGCGGGAAGTACTCCTGCAGCGTCCGGCCGTTGACCCACGTCGTGCCGTCGCCGGGCTTAAGGATGACGCGCGCGACCGAAGTCTTGCGCTTGCCGGTACCGCGGTACTGCGCAACGGCGCTCACGAGTCGAGCTCCAGCGGCTTCGGGCTCTGCGGGCCGTGCGGATGCTCGGGGCCGGCGTAGATCTTGAGCTTCGTGATCTGCTGCCGCGCGAGGCGGTTCTTCGGGAGCATCCCCTTCACCGCGGTGCGGAGCACCTCGGTCGGACGCCGGTCGAGCTGCTCGCGGAGCGTCCTGCTCTTGAGACCGCCCGGATAGCCGGAGTGCCGGTAGTACCGCTTCTGGTCAAGCTTGTTGCCGGTGACCTGGATCTTCTCCGCGTTCACCACGACGACGAAGTCGCCCGTGTCGACGTGCGGCGTGAACTGCGGCTTGCGCTTGCCACGGAGGGTGTCGGCAATCTGCGTCGCGAGACGGCCCAGGGTCTTCCCCTCGGCGTCGACGAGATACCACTCACGCGTTATCTCTCCGGGCTTGGCGCTGTACGTCTTCATAGAAAGCGACGGGCACCGGCCCGCCGGCGGCGGATTGTAGCGAACGCGCGCTCCAATCCTTCCTCGAATGCGGCCGCGCCGCCGTGCGAAGGATGCCGGACGTACGCGGCGCCCGTTGCGTCCGCGGCGACCCGCCCGACTGCGATCACGGCGCGCCCGCGCAGGACCTCGGCGAGAAACGGCGCCGAGGCTTCGACCTCGTCGCGCCGCGGCACGCGGTTCGAGCTCTCTGTGCCCGGATGCGTCGGCACGACGTTCCACAACAGGACGTCCTCCTCGACCCCGAGCCGCGCGAGGACGCGGTGGACGATGGTCGCGCTCGCCTCCGCCGGGCCGGAGCCCGTGAGCTGCCGCTCGGACGTGAACGCCAATCCGCTCACCCGCGCTCCGCGGTAGCCCGCCGCCTCGCCTACGAGGACAACCTCTGCCCCGGCTCGCGCCTCGAGGTATAGGCGAAGCCGCTCCTGCCGGAGCGTCGAACGGGCGTACTGGTTGAACGTCCCGCCGATCCGGGCGCTCGCCAGCCGCCCGACGAGATCCGCGTCCATCCCGCCGCTTTAGCACACCGATCCCTCACATGAGGGAGCGCGACAACCCGCGCACGGCCGATCTGAACCACGAGATGAAGACACCCCGCCTCCTCCTCGCAGCCGCCGCCGTCGCCGCTCTCGCGCTCGTCGGCGGCGTCGCCACCGCCAACGCTTGTGGCACGAACGGATACTCCTACGCCGGCCTCGGCGCCCCGACAGTGGGCTCCGGCATCTCGGCGATCATCACCGGACTCGGCCCCTTCGCGATCCCCAACGGCCACGTTGCCGGCTGGGTCGGCGTCGGTGGGCCCGGCGAAGGTCCCGGCGGAACCGACGAATGGCTGCAGATCGGCCTGAGCGGCTTTCCCGGCCTCTCTACCGACATCTACTACGAGGTCGCGCGGCCGCACCATTACCCCGTCTACCACGAGGTCTTGGCCAACCCGCTGCCCGACCACCCGTACCGCGTCGCGGTCCTCGAAGAGCGGCCGAACTGGTGGCGCGTCTGGCTCGACGGAAGGCCCGTCTCGCGGGCGATCCATCTCCCGCAAAGCCACGATCAGTTCATGCCGATCGCAACGGCCGAGAGCTGGGACGGCGGTACCGGCGGCGCCTGCAACAACTTCCTCTACAGCTTCCAGCGCGTCAAGATCGCCCACAAGCCCGGCGGCCTGTTCCACAAGTTCGCCGGCGGCTACAAGATCGCTAGCGCCAAGGCCACGGTTCAGCGCGCCGGTACGGCCTTCATCGCGGCGGAAGGCGCTCCTTCCGTCCGGACGCTCTTCTTGCGCTCGCTTCTGCTGCTGAAGCCTTAGTCCTTGATCCAGATCGGCGTGCCGATCGGCGCCAGTCGCTTGAGCCCCGCCGCCGTCTTGTTCGAGACCCGGACGCAGCCGTGCGAGACGGCCTGACCAAGGAGCCAGGGCGCATTCGTGCCGTGGATCCCGGGTCTTGATAGGGAATGAAGGTCGCAGCGACGTAGTAATGACCGAGCGGCGTCTCCATGCCGGGCGCTCCGACCGCAACCTTCCCGTGCAGCTTGCGCTCTCCGTTCCGGTAGACGTCGATCGTGCGACGGCCGACGTTGACGACGATCTGGGCCACGGTCGGCTTCAGGTCCACAGCGGCGGCCGGCATCCAGCCGTACCGGCCGTTCGGCCGCATGGGAAGGCTGATGCGATACCACGACGTCCCGTTAGGGGCTGCAACAACTTCCTCTACAGCTTCCAGCGCGTCAAGATCGCCCACAAGCCCGGCGG
>Ga0265338_10003818_pt1 | contig 20936 bp, 20 predicted proteins | sample 42126metaG_FD_193579 | JGI IMG/M metagenome (GOLD analysis project Ga0265338, IMG submission 193579) | Rhizosphere microbial communities from Carex aquatilis grown in University of Washington, Seatle, WA, United States - 4-21-26 metaG | ecosystem: Host-associated > Plants > Roots > Rhizosphere... | reverse complement strand
AGAAGCAATGCTCCTAAAGAACGCAATGTAATATCGATCCTCATCTTGCTTGCCTTGCGGTAATGGTACTGGGAATTCTAATCCGGATTGCGGCTAGCGAAGTGGCTTTTGTTAGTTGTTTCCAGAGGCTATGTTGAAACCAGAAACCCACAGGAAGTTGCAGGATTCAATATATGAAGTGGCTCACCTGAATTAAATCAAGTGTACGGAACTGAAAGGATAGAATCAAAAGCAATGAACCGTTTGAAGGTCTAAAAGAAATGACCCTTCCGAATATGGAGAAGTTAATCATTGCCAAACAGGGAGAGTATGCTCAATTATTAAATGTAGTGCTTCAATATCCGTTTTGTCAGGTCAAGCGCGACACCTAGATTCAAGATTGAAGTGAATCAAGATTATATAGTGATTTCCTCATCATTTCGATCTTCATCACCCAATCAAATTGTGCAAGCCGTAGCCGCTCTCCCCCAGTGGCCGCCGACTTGCACAATTCTTTCGACACAGTAGCTTCTCATCTGGCCCCGAGCGCCTCTATCTCCCATGAGAAACACACTGTTCGTTGATTGGGTTATCTTATATGCATATATATATCCAAGAGCATGGCATTCTGGAGATTATTTTTCAAAAATATTTCGATTTTTCTTTTGGCCAGACGCATGAATTATCTCGAGACTCAATCAAGCAGGGCTATTATAAGGATAAATACCTTGATCCTGTGCAGATTCTCGTTTTCTCAGGTTCTCCAGAACGTTCTTTATGGACCGGAGACATGTGCCACGCAAAGCAGCAAATCATGCGAGAGATTTTCACGGATCGTGATTTGAAGAAACACGTGCAGAACCAATCTGCAATTCAAGAAATGAGATTTATGTCTTGTGTTAAAGGAGAATATTGTCTCTCATCAAAATCTCCGTTTTACAATAGACCATCCACCCCAACGCACATTTCCTCCTCTTCACATTCCTAAATTTTGTTTCTTGGCATTGACAAGAGATCGATTTTTTATTATTTTTGATGCCGTTAATTTTGATAGATGAAAGAAAGCTCGATCGGCGGGAACAAAACGGTCGATGCATTCGTCCAAAAATAGATTGATGTAATTAGAATATTCCCATTAATAAAGCCTGAAGTTCATCCCTGTAATAACCACTTCATTTTAATAGACATAAAATTCTACAGAAGAACAATGTCCATTACAGTCCGCAATCTAACAAAGCTGTACGGCGAGGAAAAAGCGATCGACGATATTTCGTTCGACGTGAAAACGGGGGAGATTCTCGGTTTCCTCGGACCGAACGGCGCCGGCAAAACGACGACCATGAAGATCATCACCTGTTACATGCCTCCGAGCGCAGGGACGGTGACTGTGAACGATTGCGACATTGCCAACATGTCGATGGAAGTGCGCCGCAAGATCGGCTACCTGCCGGAGTTGAATCCGCTCTACCTCGACATGAACGTTCTGGAATACCTCGAATATTCGGCCCAACTCCATAAGTTAGGCAAGACCCAAATACGGCAGCGGCTGCGGGAGATGGTGGATGTCTGCGGACTGGCCGACGTCCGCCACAAAGATATCGGCGAACTCTCCAAAGGGTACCGCCAACGCGTCGGTCTTGCGCAGGCGATGATCCACGACCCCGAAGTTCTTATCCTCGATGAACCGACGAGCGGCCTCGACCCAAACCAGATCGTCGAGATCAGGAATCTCATCCGCAAACTCGGCAGCGCAAAGACGGTGATCCTCTCTACGCACATCCTTTCCGAAGTGCAGGCCACGTGCGACCGGGTGATCATCATCAACGACGGCAAGATCGTGGCGGACGGTACTCCCGACCAGCTCCAGCATGAGTTCCGTGGCTCCGACATTATTTCCCTGGAGCTGAAAGCCGACGTCGAGAACGGTATGACCGACATTTTTCCCAAAGTGAAAGCGCTCGCGTACGTCGAGAACGTTCAGTACCAAAATCCTTCCCCCGGAATCCATCGTTTGCTCATCACGGCGGCAAAGGGGTCCGATATCCGCGAGGAAATCTTCCGATTGGCGGTGAACGACAAGTGGATCTTGCTTGAGATACACAGGGAAGCAACGAGCCTGGAAGAAGTGTTCCACAAACTCACGAGGGTGAACTGATCAGAATCAATTTGTAGAGCGGACTCAGGTATGGGATCGGAAATACACTGCTCCATGATAATCGGTGGAAAGGTCTTTAAGGGGAAGGCGCTCCTCGAGACTAACGAATTGATATTCCGGGGTGAACACCCGTTGACGATTCCGTTCAACAAAATGAAATCGGTCGACGCAACCGACGGCGAGTTAAACATTGTCTTCCATGGCGGCACAGCGTCGTTTATTATCGACAAAAAAGCAGAATCATGGCAGGAAAAGATTCTGCATCCCAAATCAGTGCTCGACGAACTTGGCATCAAGGGAGATTCGCGGGTGAGTGTGGATGGAGTGATGGACGAAGAGTTCCTCGGTCAATTGAAGGCCAAGACGGATAACGTGTCGGTGAAGGGGCTGCAGCAGGAATCCGATTTTATCTTCTATGCGGCGGACAGCAAGAATGAACTCTCGAGAATCAAAAGTTTGAAAAAATTCCTCAAAAGCACAGGAGCCCTCTGGATTGTCTCGCTAAAAGGGAAGCGCGCGACTCTCAAAGATACTGATGTCATGGCCGCCGGCAAGAAGGCTGGCCTCGTCGACACTAAAGTTGTCGGCTTTTCTGCCACGCACACTGCTCTAAAGTTTGTGATACCGGTAATCAGCAGGTAGAAGAGAGTAAACAGTAGACAGTAAACAGTAAACAGTAAACGGTAAACAGAATGCAATGATTCAAGTTCAGACCTAAGAACTAGGATCTAGAACTCAAAACCTAAAACTTAAAACTTACAACCTAAAACCTAACACCTAAACTAACAAACCATGCAATTCGATTTCAAAAAGTTTCTCAGCGAGTATTCGAACATCGGACCGATATTCCGGAAGGAATTACGTTCATACTTTAATTCGGCGGTCGCGTACGTCGTCATTGTTGTCTTTCTGGCGATCGTAGGTTGGTTTTTCACGACGAACCTGTTCTTGATGAACGTCGCCTCGATGCGCACGATGTTCGAGGTCGTCCCCGCGGTTTTTCTCTTTATCATCCCGGCGATCACGATGCGGCTCCTGTCCGAAGAAAAAAAGAACGGCACGATCGAACTTCTGACGACTAAGCCTCTTTCAGACTCCGAGATTGTTCTTGGAAAATTTTTTGCCGCATGGGCGCTCGTCGGCATCGCACTCCTTCCAACGCTCCTCTATTACATTACAATCGCCTCCCTCGGCAGCATCGATAATGGACCCGTTGTGGGAGGATATTTTGGGTTGATGCTTATGGCCGGCGTGTATGTCGCGATCGGACTTTTCGCGTCGAGTTTGACGGACAATCAGGTGGTAGCCTTTATCCTCGGATTTGTTTTCGTCTTCGCGATCTATATGCTTGATAAGATTTTATTCTATGTGCCGGAATGGATGACCACGACGGTCGAATTTCTCGGCATCGACTTTCATCTCTCCAACATCGCGCGCGGGGTGATCGATACGCGGGACGTCATCTATTTCTTCTCGATGCTCGGATTCACGCTGCTGCTTTCTGTCGGTTCGCTGCAGCGGAGAAAATGGTAAACAATTTGAACCTCGTACACTGAAACGGTATAGACGATAATGAACACAAAGCGAAATCAGGCATTGGTACGGGCACTCCTGGTGCTCGGCATTCTCATCGCGGTCAACTTCATTTCGATCCGCCTCTTTGAACGTCTCGACCTTACGAAACAGGGAGTCTACACCCTGTCGGAGGCAAGCAAGAAACTCGTTCGGTCGTTCGATGACCGGGTGACGGTGCGGGCGTATTTTACGGAAGACCTTCCATCGCCGTACAACAATAATCGCCGAGAGGTCCTCGACATCCTGAACGAGTATAAAGCGTATGCCGGCGGTAATTTGCAGTTCGAATTTGTGAACCCGGAAGGAGAGAAGGGAGAACAGGAAGCTCAACAGCAGGGGATTCCGCCGGTCGAAGTGCAGGTGGTGAAGGAAGATAAGCTCGAAGTAAAGCGTGCGTACCTCGGACTGATAATGATGTACGAGGATAAAAAGGAAACGCTTCCGGTCATCCAAAACCTTGGTTCGCTGGAATACGATATCAGCAGCGCGCTGAAGCGATTGACAACGCGGCAGAAGAAACGCATCGGTTACACGCTCGGCCACGACGAATCGGATTTGTCGTCAATGAAGCAGGCGTACCAAACTCTAACATCGCAGTACGAACTTGTACCCGTCAACTTGCCCGCAGCGGGGAGCATCCCGTCCGACCTTGCTGCACTGCTGGTGATCGGTCCGCAAAAGAAGTTCAACGACTCTTCGAAATTTCAGATCGACCAGTACGTGATGCACGGCGGCAAGATTGCATTCCTCCTGAACAAGGAAAATGCGAGCCTCCAGTCGCGGTACGCCCAGCCGTTGGACCTCAATCTCGACGACCAGCTCGCACAGTACGGCTCGCGCATCAATACCGACCTTGTGCGCGACGCGCAATGCGCCAGCGTCAATGTCGTTCAGCAGGAGGCGGGTTTCACAATGCAGAGTCAGGTACCGTTTCCGTACATGCCTATGGCATCGGCCTTCAACAAAAATAATTTGATCGTGAAAGACCTACAGAGCGTGATCTTCTATTTTGCAAGTTCGCTCGATACGAGCTTTGCCGCCGCGAAAGGATTAAAGGAACAAGTTCTCGTGACGACATCAAAAAGAAGCGGACGTCAAACCGGTTTCCTCATGATCGAACCGATGCACGCCTACACAGCACAGGAGCTTGCGGAATCAAGCATTCCTTTGGCGGCTGTTGTGGAAGGATCATTCAAGAGTCTCTATGCCGGCAAACAAATGCCGGAAATCGTCGGTTCGGCTTCGCCCTTGTTGTCAAGCCCCGATTCACGCATGATTGTCGTCGGAGATGGAAATTTCATGAAGGATGATTTTACCAGGAACCCTGGAAACCTGACATTCTTTGTGAATATGGTCGACTACCTTGCTGACGATGCCGGGTTGATCACGATCAGGTCGAAGAATGTCGCGATGCCTCCTCTGGATCAGATCTCCGACAGCACAAAGAAGACGCTGAAGTACGGCAACCTCATCCTGCCGCCGATCGCTGTTATTGGGTATGGTCTCGCTCGGTGGCGGAGACGTTTGTCGCGAAAAAAAGCATTGGAAGCTTCACTATAACATTTCATTCGATAGGCATGAAAAAGAATCTCTATATCCTTGTTGGCGTTCTCGCTTTCTTGATTGTGATCGTGTATATCCTGATGAATCGGCCGGGCGAGACGGATATTTCCGGCGCAAATTCTCAACTCCTCGTCGATGTTGACTCTCTCAATGTCGACAAGATTCAAATTATGTCGCCTGCGAACAAGATCGTGTTGGAAAAAAGAGGAACCGATTGGTTCCTGACAGAGCCGGTTGACTATCGTGCCAATCAGGCGAGCGTGACTGCCATGATCCACCAGCTGAAGAGTCTGGCCGTGAAGACAATTATCTCCAGTAATCCGGAGAAGCGTTCGATCTTCCAGGTAGATTCGACCGGGGCTCTAGTTAAAATATTTCAGGGAGGGCAGGAACATGCCGCGATCGTGGTCGGAAAACGCGGACAAAACTACGCCGAAACGTATGTCCGAAAGGAGCAATCCAACGACGTCGCTGTCGTGGACGGTTCGCTGACCGGTGAAGTTACCAGGACGGCGAAAGATTGGCGCGACAAAACCGTCTTGAATCTCCCGAGGGAAACCGTCAAAACAATTTCATATCAATATCCCGGAGAAAGTTATTCTCTTGTCCTGCATGACAGTGTTTGGATGATCGCAGACAACTATGCAAAGGCTGCTGAAGTAACGTCGCTGCTAACGTCGTTGTCACATGTTGATGCCGATGATTTCGTCGATTCGGTTATTACGCCCTCTCCCAAGATCTCTGCAACGATCTCAGTGGCGGACGTCCAGATCCGGTTTTCAGAAGTCAAAGACAAAGATAAGTATTTAGTACAGACTTCAAACTCACCCCAATGGTTCGAGATTCAAGGATGGCATGTAAAGCAGCTTCTGAAACATAAGAAGGATTTGATCTGACTACGTTCAATGGCTTTTGCCTTCTAAGAGGCTCTGATTGGGAAGTCCAATCAGAGCTTTTTTTTAGAACTAATAATCCGAAATCTCCCTTTTTTAATAATTGAGAAAATAAGCCGAGAAAGTTCTGTTACCAGCGAATTAAGGCCGTTTTTTATGGAATGAAGGTTGCGTACTGGTAGAAAACGTGTTACTTGAATGATAAACTGAGTATCCCTCCGGTTTGATCGCTCAAAGTTAACACCTGTTATTTCTCAAATCGTCTATTTGAAAGCATGCCTCCCCGGCATGCTCCTTCCGGCTCGTCAGAGAATTATCGGAAGCTCTTCACCAATGGAGGGTTCAAAATGAATGTAGACAGATCTTTCCTTCTTAAGAAATTCCAATCCAAATATTCAATTCTTCTCCGGCTCGTCTTGTTGCTTTGCATTATTTTCGTTTGCATCCCCGGGTGCAAAAAAAATGAGGCGAAAGGACTGAGGCCTGAAATTACGCTTCAGAATTTGAAGACGGCGTATGCGCGTGAAGCGAGAATAAGCCGTGAATACGGATTATTCTCAATCAACGCCGAGAAGAGCCGATACAGTGCCGTCGCAAATTTATACAGGGCCGCTTCTCGAACTGAAGCAATTCATGCGGAAATGGCGGCTGCGCTGCTTCAGGGCAAGGGAGTTGTGGTCCCTCCCATTGTCTCTGATTCCATTGCCGTCGGCACAGTGATGCAGACGCTTCATCTCGCGATCAGCGATGAATCTCTGGAGACCGAATCGATGTACCCGAATCTGGCACGCACGGCCGACTCGGAAAAATTTCCCGAGGCGGCAGCGTCATTCCGTCTTGCCCTAGGCGCAGACAAGCGGCACGCTGAACTATTCAAGTCGGCGATCGACAAAAGCGGATATATCGACAAGATCCAATATTACGTCTGCGCGGCCTGCGGATATATCGTTACATCGGATACGGCGAAAGAATGTCCGAACTGTCGCGCAAAAAGAGAAAAATTCGAAAAGATCTGACGTAATCGGCAGAAATAAATTCCACAGACAAACATCGCAGGGAGCGGTGTCCCCAGTCGGAATATCGTCCCTGTTTTCCAGGAGAAGAATCGCAATATACCTTCCCTCACTGAAAGCGCAATTCTATGATCATCATACAACGGAATGATTTCGATGGTCTCATTGACGCTTTGAAAAAGCGCGAGTATACCATCATGGGGCCTCGGTTACGCGACGGCGCAATCGTCTACGACGAAATTGGCTCGGCTGCAGACTTTCCCGAAGGCTGGACGGATGAACAGGAAAAATCACAGTATCGGTTGAAAGCGCGTTCCGATAAGGCGCTGTTCGGCTATACGGTCGGACCCCAATCATGGAAGAAGTTTCTTTTCCCTCCTCTTGCCAAAATATTAACTGTTGTGAAGAAAGGAAAAGCGATGGAGGTCGAGCCGGGAAATGCAAATGCGCCACCGGAACGGTACGCCTTTCTCGGCGTTCGGTCGTGCGAGATAAATGCCGTCGCGATTCAGGATAAAGTGTTTATGAACAGCAAGTACTCTGACCCTGGATATAGTGCTCGCCGAAATAATCTCTTCATCGTTGCGGTGAATTGCACGCAGAGCGGGGGGACTTGCTTCTGCAGTTCGATGAATGCCGGTCCCAGAGTCACGGGAGGATACGACATCCTCCTTACAGAGGTTGCCGGGGACAACGTTCATTATTTTGCGGCGGAAGCGGGGAGCGACAAGGGGAGTGAAGTGTTGAAAGACGTTCCCCACAAGAATGCAGAACCAAGCGAGGTCAACGCTGCGATGGGGTTGGTAGAATCTGAAGGGAAGACAATGAAGAGAACGCTTAACACGGAGGGCCTCAATAAGATCCTTGCCGACAATGCTGAAAGCAGTCAATGGGATGACATCGCCCGCCGGTGCTTGATGTGTTCCAACTGCGCTCTGGTCTGTCCCACGTGTTTTTGCTCGGCGGTTGAAGATGTCACCGACCTTGCAGGAGAACGGGCAGAGCGGTGGCGGCGTTGGGACGCATGTTTCACGATGGACTTTGCAAAAGTGACAGGGGGAAATTTTCGGCTGTCGCCCAGAGCACGGTATCGTCAATGGATGACGCATAAGTTCTCGTCATGGATTGAACAGTTCGGAACGTCCGGATGTGTCGGATGCGGGCGATGCATCACCTGGTGTCCAGTCGGTATAGACGTGACTGAGGAGTTACAGGCAATGCGTAATGACGGTGATCGAAACGAAATCTAGAATTTTGCAGGAGTCAAAAATGCTGAAAGAGAATCTCAACGAAGTTCTTCGGAAACATCCTTTTGTCGGAGACCTTGACGAAACGTATCTTCAGATCCTCGTTGGTTGCGCAAAGAACGTTCATTATCAGGAAGGAAGTTACTTGTGCCGTGAGGGAGAGGCGGCCGACTTGTTCTTTCTGATCCGTACCGGCAGAGTTGCGCTCGAAATACATGCGGGGCACAAAGGGAAGCGGAGAGTGCAGACGATCGGGCCGGGAGAGGTTCTCGGTTGGTCGTGGCTGATTTCTCCCTACCGCTGGCATTTCGACGGTTGCGCGGTTGCCGAAGTGCGTGCGCTGGCGCTCGATGGAAAATGTCTCCGCACCAAATGCGACAAGGATCATGATTTCGGCTACGAAATGCTGAAACGGCTTTCTGACGTATTCCAAAGCCGGATGGAAGCGACACGCCTTCAACTGCTCGATGTCTACGGATCACGCTAAGGAGGTAGCTCATGCATCAATCTGCTCTGGTTGAAGTCGATGGGCTTGTCGACCCCATGGTGCCGCAACTGCACTCCATCAGGCGAATTGTGTGGGAGACGGACGACACGTTCACGCTGCAGCTCGAGAACACCGGCCGCGATGCGGCGGAGTTCTCCTTCTTGCCCGGACAGTTCAATATGTTGTACGTTTTCGGGATGGGCGAGTCGGCAATCTCCATCAGTTCCGATCCGGCGAAGCCGAATGCACTCGCTCACACGATCCACCGCGTTGGAACAGTGACCACGGCTCTGTCGCTACTGAAGCGCGGCGATGTCATCGGACTAAGAGGACCGTTCGGGAGTAACTGGCCGATCGAAAAAGCGAACGGCTTGGATGTCTGTATCGTCGCCGGCGGTATCGGCCTCGCGCCCCTCCGGCCGGTGCTCTACTCCCTCTTTCGGAGGCGGAGAGATTACGGGCGGGTGTTGCTGCTCTATGGTGCCCGGAGTCCGCTTGATCTACTTTATAGAGTAGAGCTCGAACAATGGAGTAAACAATACGACGTTGAAGTGTTGGTAACTGTTGACCGGAGCGACTCGACTTGGAAAGGCTATATCGGCGTCGTACCGAATCTCTTCTCGTATATCAAACTCGACGCACGAGCAACAATGGCGATGGTCTGCGGCCCCGAAGTGATGATGCAGTACACCATTGCTGAGGTCTTGCGGTGTGGAGTCCCCCCGGAACAGATCTATTTGTCGATGGAGCGTAACATGAAGTGCGCTGTCGGTTTCTGCGGCCACTGTCAGTACGGATCGAAATTCATCTGCAAAGATGGGCCGGTGTTTGCCCTGCCTCAAATCAGCGAATTCTTTGGAAAGAAGGAAATTTAACATGAATGCCCGCAAGCCCAAAGTCGCGATATACAAGTTCGCCTCGTGTGACGGATGCCAGCTTTCGCTCCTCGACGCGGAGGACGAACTGCTGGCTGTTGCCGGCGCGATCGAACTTTCATACTTCCCGGAAGCCAGCCGCAAATTTATCCGGGGACCATATGACCTGGGCGTCGTCGAGGGAAGTGTTACGACGCCGCACGATGTGGAGCGTATTCGCGCGATCAGAAAGGAATGCCGTACGCTTATCACGATCGGTGCCTGCGCGACTGCGGGGGGGATCCAGGCGTTACGGAACTGGAAAGATGTGAAGGAATTCGCGCGGATTGTCTACGCGAACCCGGAATACATAACAGCTCTCGACCGGTCGCTTCCGATCGGATCGTTTGTCCACGTCGATTTTGAACTTCGCGGCTGCCCGATCAACAAGTATCAGCTTATCGAGGTGATCGTCGCCTACCTCCACAAAAGAAAACCGAATATTCCGTCGCACAGTGTCTGCATGGAATGTAAGATGAAGGGGAACGTTTGCGTGATGGTGGCGAACGGCATGCCGTGTCTCGGTCCGGTGACGCAAGTTGGGTGCGGTGCGTTGTGCCCGTCGTTCCGTCGGGGGTGCTACGGATGTTTTGGCCCGATGGACAGTGCCAATACCTCTTCCCTCGGCAGGCGATTTGTGGAAACGGGTTCGACAGAAGAAGATATAAAACTCGTGTTCCGCAATTTCAATGCATACGCGGAAGCGTTCAGAAGGGAGAGCGACTCCCATGAATGATAAAACGATTAAGGTCGATTATCTTGCCCGGGTTGAGGGGGAAGGTTCGGTCTACGTGAAGATCAAGAATAACGAAGTAGCGGACGTGAAATTCAAGGTGTTCGAGCCGCCTCGTTTTTTTGAGGCGTTCTTGCGGGGACGGAAGTTTTCCGAAGCGCCGGATATCACTTCGCGGATTTGCGGGATCTGCCCCGTCGCATACCAAATGAGCTCAGTCCATGCGATCGAAAACGCTTTCGGCGTAACTGTTGATGGACAACTGCGCGACCTTCGCCGCCTGCTGTACTGCGGGGAGTGGATCGAGAGTCATGTGCTGCACGCCTATCTGCTCCACGCTCCCGATTTTCTCGGCTTCGAGGATGTTCTGGAATTGGCCAGAGACCATGCCGCTGTTGTACAGCAGGCGTTGAAGATGAAAAAGGTCGGTAACGATCTTGTTGCTGTGTTGGGCGGCAGGGAAATTCATCCGATCAATGTGCGGGTCGGCGGTTTCTATCGCGTTCCATCGAAGAAAGAACTCCTTCCGATCCTCGAGAGATTGAAATGGCTGCGCGATGCGTCGATCGAGATGGTGCGCTGGAGCGCTGCGCTCCCGTTCCCGGAGTTTGAATATGACTACGAGTTTGTCGCGCTGACTCATCCTCTTGAATATCCTTTCAATGAAGGACGTTTGATCTCGAACAAGGGGCTCGACATCAACGTCAAAGAATACGAGTTCTATTTCCATGAGGAACATGTCGCATATTCGAATGCGCTCCAGTCGATGTTGAAGGAACGGGGAGTCTATCATGTCGGTCCTCTGGCCCGGTACAACTTGAATTTTGAAAAACTCACGCCGACCGTGAAAGAACTGGCGCGCGAGATTCATTTCCTCCCAATCGTCCGAAATCCGTTTAAGAGTATCGTGGCGAGATCTCTCGAAACGCTGTATGCCTGCGAGGAGGCTCTGCGCATCATTGAACAGTACGAGGAGCCTCAAAGACCTGCCGTCGACGTTGCGCCGAAGCCCGGGCTCGGTTTCGGCTGCACCGAAGCGCCACGGGGAATATTGTACCACCGTTACCGGATCGGCGAGAACGGGATGATCACCGACGCCAGGATCGTTCCGCCAACGTCGCAGAACCAGCGCTCCATTGAGCTCGACCTTCGCAACGTTGTTGCCAAGAACATCTCGATGTCGAAAGAACAACTAACGTGGCTCTGCGAACAAAGCGTCCGTAATTATGATCCCTGTATTTCCTGCGCGACGCATTTTGTCAGCGTGGAATTCGAAAAATAATATCGGGGGGTGACCGAAGCACCAAATTTCAAAGAACGGAAACGTGATGGATTTCTCGCACTCTCCGCCACGATCATCGATTCGTAAAGAACACCAAGCGGCGATAAAGGGGCGAAAGCTCCGCAGTATCGCGTCTTGGTGTTCTTATTTATGGATCGAGGTGATAGTCCGGATAAGGAAGCACGATGAAAAAGACGGATTCATCGATACTGGTGATAGGGATTGGAAATGAGTTTCGGTCGGATGATGGCGTCGGTATTCTTGTCGCCCATGCTATAGCTGACAGAAATCTTCCGGGCGTCGATGTGATCGAGCAATCCGGCGAAGGGAGTGCGTTGATGGATGCCTGGGGAAAAGCCGACCGTGTTTTCCTGGTGGATGCCGTGTCGTCTGCCGGCTTGCCTGGGGCGGTCTATCGTGTTGACGTTCGGACCGAACCACTGCCGAATGGACTTCACTTGTTTTCGAGTCATGCGTTTGGTGTTGCTCATGCTGTAGAATTGGCGCGGCGATTGAGAACTCTGCCGTCAAGCTTGATCCTCTTCGGAGTGGCGGGGAGGAGTTTTGATTCGGGGAATTATCTATCGCCTGAAATTGAAAGAGCAAAGCTCACAGTGACAAAAATGATGATTGAGGAGATACGTTTGATTACAGTAAGGAGATCTCCTTGAGATGTCTTGTGATGCAACGATGGATCGTTAAGAGCTGCAGGTTCATCGTACGATAATGTATATTTTCTCAATGTTGATTAATTCTTCGGCCACATAGATGGATTTTCGCAGAAAATGGAGTATTCAAATCTCAGAAGTGGGAAATGCAATTTCGATTCCTGTCAGAAATTGCGCTTTGGTCAAATATTTCTGGTATGATGCTTGCGTTTAGCTCTCGTGATTTGATACTGCTTCTAATGCGGCTTTATGTGGCATGGGTTTGAGGGCTAGAAGAATTACCTCCTCAATGCTTTTGTCTACGCTGAGATACTCTCCCGCGGAAGTTTTTCGTCGCAACCAAAACATTCTTGAATTTCATGTCTCAACAAACTACAACTGCCAAGAACGCACATCCAAGCGGCGACAATCGATTTAAGCTGCTTGACCGTTCCATCACAAAAAATCATTCCCGCGGAGACGCACTCATCGAAGTGCTGCATGCCGCGCAGGGAATTTTTGGATTTCTTGAAAACGACCTTCTGGTGTACATCTCCCGCTCCCTGAAATTACCACTCAGTACGGTGTTCGGGGTGGCGACGTTTTATCACTTCTTCAGATTGAAGCCAAAGGGCGAACACACGTTCGTCCTTTGCATGGGAACCGCCTGCTACGTCAAGGGGGCGTCTGGAATCCAAAAAGCAGTTGAAGATCACTGCAAATGCAAGCTTGGAGAAACGACAGCCGACAACAAGATATCTCTTATTCAGGCGCGGTGTGTTGGTTCGTGCGGTCTTGCTCCGGTCGCAGTGCTTGACGACAATGTTGCAGGAAAACTGACGCCGGAACATGCGGTAGAGCGGATCAAGCAATGGCAGTTAGTAACCGAACAGGTGACGGCATGACAATAGAAGATCTCCATGAATTGGCAGAAAAAGAAAGAACACGGCAGCAGGATCGTAAGAACCGAATAATGTATTGTTCGGCGGCCGGCTGCAATTCGTGCGGCGCGGATGCCACGAAGGCTGCGCTCACAAAATCGTTAAAAGAAAATGGGCTCGATGGGAATTGCGAAGTTCTCGGGACGGGATGTATGGGATTATGCGGTGAAGGGCCGCTCGTCAAACTTCAGTCGGACGATACGCTGTATCAACGCGTTGACGAAGGAGCCGCAAAGAGAATTGTGGAAGAGCATATTCTCAAAGGAACAAAAGTTAAAGAGAACCTCGTCGATACAACCTCGCCGTTCTTTTCATCTCAACTGAAAATTGTTCTTGAAAACTGCGGCAAAATAAACGCTGAAAGCATCGAAGAGTACATCGCCGTCGGAGGCTACGACGCACTTGCAAAGGCTCTCACCGAGCTCCAGCCGACCGAAGTGATAGAAGAAATCAGGAAGAGCGGGCTGCGCGGCAGAGGGGGCGCCGGTTATCCCACGGGATTAAAATGGGGAATCGTCCACAAGTCGAAAAGCGAACAGAAATACGTCATCTGCAACGCCGATGAAGGAGACCCGGGTGCATTCATGGACCGGAGTGTTCTCGAGGGCGATCCCCACAGAATTCTTGAAGGGATGGCAATTGCTGGCTATGCCATCGGCGCGAATCAGGGTTTTATTTACATCCGCGCAGAGTACCCTCTTGCGATCGAGCGGTTAAAACTCGCCATTAAACAGGCCGAGCGTCACGGCCTTCTCGGAAACAGAATTTTTGAGTCTCAGTTTAATTTTAGGATAGATTTACGTATCGGCGCGGGAGCGTTTGTCTGCGGCGAAGAAACAGCGCTGCTTCGGTCAATCGAAGGACGCAGGGGCAGACCCAGACCCCGGCCTCCATACCCGTCGGAGAGAGGCTTATGGGGGATGCCTACCCTTATCAATAATGTCGAGACGTATGCGAACATCGCTCCGATCATTGTTCGCGGAAGCGCGTGGTTTGCATCCATCGGCACGCCAAAGAGTGCGGGCACAAAGGTGTTTGCTCTCGCGGGAAATATCAAGAACACCGGGCTGATCGAAGTTCCCATGGGCATCCCGCTCCGCAAAGTGATCTTTGACATCGGCGGCGGAACGCTGGATGGTACCGAATTCAAAGCAGCCCAAACCGGCGGACCATCGGGAGGATGTATCCCGAAAGAATATTTGGACCTGCCGGTTGACTACGAGTCACTTGCGACCGTCGGCTCTATCATGGGAAGCGGCGGAATGATCGTGATGGATTCGACGTCGAACATGGTCGAAGTCGCGAAATATTTTATGGAGTTTTGCAAAGACGAATCGTGCGGCAAATGTATTCCGTGCCGTGTGGGGACGGTGCATATTCACGGATTGCTCGACAAGATCTCCAAAGGTGAGGCAACAAAGGAAGATGTTGCATTGCTCGAAGAGCTTTGTGCAATGGTTATGAAAACGAGTTTGTGCGGACTGGGACAAAATGCCCCAAATCCGGTTATCTCCACGCTCCGGTACTTTCACCAGGAATATGACCGCGTGCTCACCGAACCGGTAACATTCGTTTCTTCTTCGGCTGCAAAAGGCGAAAGCATTCACAAGTAACAGGAATTTTTCATGGCAATTATCACATTAACGATTGACGGCGAACAACTGAGCGCTAACGACAGCGACTCGATCCTCACCATCGCCCGCCTGCATAAGATCCATATCCCGACGCTGTGTCACCTTGACGGACTGTCGGATGTCGGAGCATGCCGCTTGTGCCTGGTCGAGATTGAAGGATCTGCCAAGCTGTTTCCGGCGTGCACAACCCGGCCGCAAGAGGGAATGATCGTTCGGACGACTTCTGAGGCACTAAAGAAATACCGCCGCACAATCATCGAGCTTCTCGCGTCAGAAGGCAACCACCAATGCGCCGTGTGTGTCGTCAACGGCAATTGCGAACTGCAGAATCTTGCGTACGAAACAGGCCTCACGTATGTCCGTTTCCCGTACCTCTATCCGAACAAGTCGCTTGATGCGTCCCACAAGGACTTCGTCATCGACCGTAACCGATGCATCCTGTGCACCAGGTGTGTCCGGGTCTGCCACGAGGTCGAAGGAGCGCACGTTTGGGATATTGCCTATCGCGGAGTCAGCTGTGAAATCATTGCGGGATTGAATCAACCCTGGGGCGAAGTGGACGCTTGCACTTCGTGCGGAAAGTGCGTCCTGGTCTGCCCAACCGGCGCCTTGTTCGAAAAGGGATCCTCCGTTTCTGAAATGAAAAAAGATAGAAATTTCCTCAAGTACATTGTTACCGCTCGTCAGAAAAAAGAATGGATCAACGTTGAAAGCGACGACGAATAGACGCGCATTTCCTGCGTTACACGAAAATAGAAAAAAGAAAATATTCTTATGAAACCAAAAGTTGCAACAGTGTGGCTCGGCGGATGCTCAGGATGCCATATGTCATTTCTCGACCTCGATGAGAGGCTGATCGAGCTGGCCGACAAAATCGAGCTGGTCTATTCTCCCATCGCGGATGTCAAGGAATTTCCGCACGATGTCGATGTGACGCTGGTCGAAGGAGCGGTGGCGAACGTGGAGCACGAAGAGTTCGCGAAAATAATCCGCCAGAATTCCAAATGCGTCGTCTCGTTCGGAGATTGCGCCGTTACCGGCAACGTGACCGCAATGCGCAACCCTTTCGATCTCGAAAAAGTGCTCAATCGGGCCTATGTTGAACTGGCCGACATCACGCCGCAGATCCCGCGTGATTATCCGACGATCGCGGAACTCATGCCGAAAGCGCGGCCGCTTCACGAGCTGATCAAGGTTGATGCTTTTCTTCATGGTTGCCCGCCGACTGCCGATCAAATCTGGTTTGCGGTGAATGAATTACTCCAGGGAAGGATGCCCGCTTTTTCTCCTCTGTATCTTCGGTTCGGCTAAGAATTCGCGGCACAAGTAAAATGAAATTAAATGATTTGGTGCAGTTTCAAATGAAGGGTAAAGGTTAAAAACAGCGTATGTCTCAGACAATTACAATTTCTCCGGTAACGCGGATCGAAGGGCACGCAAAAATCACCATCCATCTCGATGATCAGGGAATCGTTGAAGACGCGCGCTTTCATGTGAATGAGTTCCGTGGCTTTGAAAAGTTTTGTGAAGGCCGCCTGATGTCGGAAATGGCCGGCATTACTTCGCGCATCTGCGGAATTTGCCCTACAAGCCATCTCATTACGTCGGCAAAGGCCGGCGATGACATCCTTGCCATCGATATACCCGAGACCGCAGAGAAATTGCGCCGGATCATCACACTTGCACAATGGATGCAGTCGCACGCTCTCAGCTTCTTCCATCTCTCATCTCCCGATTATTTGCTTGGCTTCGACGCCGAACCGGGTAAGCGCAATATCTTTGGATTGTTGGATCAGCACAAGGATTTCGCAAAACGGGGGATCCGTTTGCGAAAATTCGGGCAGGAGATCATTGAAGCGCTGGGCGGGAGAAAAATCCATACACCCTGGGCGGTGGCCGGCGGAGTGCGTGAACCGTTCGAAGCTTCAAAAAAAGACTATCTGCTCAACTGGATTCCAGAGGCAAAGGAGACGGCGCTTCTCGCCCTCTCGGAGCTGAAAAAAATTCATTCGAAATTCAGCAAGGACATTCCGAACTTCGGCAACTTCCGTTCGCTCTTTGTTGGACTCGTTGCAAAAGACGGCGGCCTTGAGTACTACGACGGCCTTCTCCGCGTGATGGATGCCGCCGGCAATACCATCGCCGACAAAATTGACCCGCGCCGGTACCGTGAATTTTTCGGCGAAGCGACGGAGCAATGGTCGTATTTGAAATTTCCGTATTACAAACCTCTCGGTTATCCCGATGGGATGTACCGGGTCGGCCCGCTGGCTCGCGTGAACATCTGCGATCATATCGATACGCCGCTGGCGGAAGCTGAACGAGTGAAGTTCAAAGCGCTCGCGGGCAACAGAGGGGTCGTAAATAATTCGTTCTATTTTCATTACGCCCGTCTTATCGAGCTCCTTTTTTCTGTGGAAAAGGTCGAGATGCTTCTTAAGGACCCGTCTATTCTTGGCACGCATATTCGCTCCAAAGCAGAGATCAATCGAAACGAAGGCGTCGGCGCGAGCGAAGCTCCTCGCGGTACGCTCTTCCATCATTACTGGGTCAACGACGACGGCGTAATTCAAAAAGTGAATCTCGTTATCGCCACTGCACAGAATAATCTGGCGATGAATCGAACGGTCAAGCAGATCGCCATGAGATATGTCGACGGGAAGAAAATTACTGAGGGAATATTGAACCGTATCGAAGCGGGTATTCGATGCTACGACCCGTGCTTGTCCTGTTCAACGCATGCGATCGGCCAGATGCCGCTGCAGGTCCAGCTCATCAACTCGAGCAACGATATCATCGACGAGATACGCAGATGAGGAAGGTACTCGTCATCGGATACGGCAATACGCTCCGATCGGATGACGGCGTCGGCGTGTGGGCTGCCGACCAAATTGCAGCCCTTCATCTCCCGGATGTCGATGTCAGAACCTGCCACCAATTATTCCCGGAACTTGCCGCAGATTTCCAACCGTACGACATAGTCATCATGATTGACGCATCTGCCGACGGTGAGCCGTTGACGGTGCGTGAGAACATTCCCCCGCCCGAACATTTTCCATCCTCAAACCATAATGTTACTCCCGAACTTCTTCAACAGATTGCGCGTGAGATGTTCGCAATTCAAGTCAATCTCTCCGTTTATACCGTGCGCGGCGAGACATTTGAATTCGGAACGACGCTTTCTGCGCCGGTGAAAGAACGGGCGATGCAGACCATTGCTTTGGTAACCGCTCTTCTCGCTGGACCCCAAAAGGAACTCGACTCGGTTCACGCTGTGTGCACCTAGGACCCCTCGTGCTCGTGTTGTTAACATTTTTCAATCCGCATTCCTGTGATCCACCGATGCTCTATTCCATTCGCAGAAAAGATGCCATTAAGGTAGCATGATCGAATGATGATCAATAGTCCGGCGAAAGCCCGCTCGTCGTATTCACTCAAGAGAACCGATCTATTGATTCTCCTGAGTATTTCCACATCCGTTTTGCTGTATCATATCCTCACGAGCGCCCTCTCCGGTTACGGGTACTTCATTGATGAATTCTACTATATAGCATGTTCGAAACGGCTCGCGTTTGGATATGTGGACCATCCTCCATTATCTATTGTTATCCTTGCTTTCAGCCGGTGGCTGCTGGGTGATTCGATCGTGGCTGTCAGGTTCTTCTCTTCCCTTGCCGCATCGGCGACCGTTTTTGTTACCGGGTGTCTCGCTCGTCGTCTTGGAGGAGATCGCTATGCAATCGTGATCGCCGCGCTGGCAGCATTTGTCATGCCGGTGAATCTGTTGATGGGGAGTTTCTATTCGATGAATGCATTCGAACCTCTCATCTGGTCAGCCATTCTCTATTGCGCGATCGTGATGGTCCAGGAAGAAAATCCGAGGTATTTTCTTCTGATCGGGAGTCTCATGGGTGTGGGGCTTGAGATGAAACACACGATGGTGTTATACGGAATTGCGCTCGTCATCGGAATGCTCTTGACCACGGGCCGGCGTTTCATATGGAATAAATGGTTCGTCTGGGGATTGGCTGCTTGCGCGCTTTTGGTGATACCAAATCTTGTCTGGCAGTACCAGCACGGATTTCCATCCTTGGAATTCTACAAGAACGCGATGCAAAACAAAAACATACCGACAGGACCGCTGGCCGTTGTTTTTGGGCAGATAATATTCGCGAATCCCCTAGCGCTTCCTCTCTGGCTGATTGGATTGGGATATTGTTTTTTCATGAAAGAAGGGAGGAGGTATCGATTTTTAGGATGGGCGTACCTTTTTCTTTTGGCGGCAATAGTATTGACTCAATCGAGCCGTCCGGATAGGATTGCGGCGATCTATTTGTTTTTATTTGCCGCTGGAGCTGTGTCGATCGGGAACATTCAAACGCCTGCTGCAAAGCGCTGGATTCAACGTTCTGTTGTAGCGATGCTCTTCCTCGGTGGAATCCTTGCCGCGCCAATATTCACACCATTGCTTCCTCCTCCGATATTAGCAAAATACTTGTCAACTCTGGGGATCTCATTCAACCTGGAAAATGGCAAAGTAGATGAGCCCGTGCCGCAATGGCTCGCCGACCGTCTCGGTTGGCACGAGTTAGCAATGGATGTGTCATCAGTCTATCATGCTCTTCCTGCGGAAGAACAAAAGAACACCGTTATCATTAGTACGAATTACGGCGAGGCCGGCGCTCTCGAGCTCTATGGTCCCGAGTTTGACTTGCCGCCGGTTTTTGCGACGCACAACAGCTATCACTCCTGGGGCCCCCCTCCAGATTCCGTTACGATGTTCATTGCCGTGTTTGTTGAACGACGCGACCTTGAGAAAAAATTCTCCAGCGTCGCCGAGGCTTTGGTTCACACATGCCAGGACTGTACGAGACAACAACGCAGCATTCCAATTTACGTAGCTCGCGATCCAAATTTCTCCATGTCCGCGGAGTGGCAACATTTCAAAATCTTCAACTGATATCTTCTGAATTCCAGTCAGTCAGAAATTCAGATCGCAACAAATCTAGCCGATCGTAGACCTGCTTTCTTCCCAACTCATTTCTATCGCTGCGAATCTCCCTCTGAAATTCCCATTTATTGGAATAGTTTTGTCCATTTGTGTAGAGAAATTCGACAATATCAACGGCACGCTAGTTGAAGGTTAAGGGGAAGCCGATAACTGAAGAACTATCCTTATGCACGAACTTTCAATAGCCCAAAACATTGTTGAGATCGTGGGAGAACACATCCCCGCAGGGTCATCCCGCCGGGTGAAAACTGTCAGGATCGAGCTAGGCGAAAGCGCAGGAGTCGTAGCGGACTCGCTGGAATTTTGTTTCAACACTATTACATCTGGGACGGAGATGCAGGGAGCGGTCTTAGAGATCGAACGAGTGCCGTTTGTCGTCGAATGTAATTCTTGCGGAAAGACATCCACGAATGAACGCGAAGTTTTTCTCTGTTCTTTCTGCAATGGAAACGATGTAAAGATGATTTCAGGGAACGAGCTTCAGGTTAAAGCGATCGAGCTGTTCGACGAAAAGGAATTGGTTGTATGAGTGTGATAACGATTGAACGAAAAGTTCTGGAAAAGAACGACGAAGTCGCCGGTCAAAACCGTGATGTTTTTTCACGCCACGGAATTTTTGCCATCAACATTGTGAGCTCGCCGGGTTCCGGCAAAACGAGTCTGCTCGAATGCACGCTCTCGCGCATAAAGAACAGGGTTAATGCAGCCGTCATTGAAGGAGATGTTCAAACGGATCTTGACGCGCAGAGGGTATCAGCGCTCGGTGTACCGGCTGTCCAAATTGTGACAAAGGGGGGATGTCATCTTGAAGCGCAGTTGGTGAGGGATGCCCTTGCCGCCGTCGATTTGTCGAGCCTACAAT
>Ga0265338_10003816_pt1 | contig 20941 bp, 16 predicted proteins | sample 42126metaG_FD_193579 | JGI IMG/M metagenome (GOLD analysis project Ga0265338, IMG submission 193579) | Rhizosphere microbial communities from Carex aquatilis grown in University of Washington, Seatle, WA, United States - 4-21-26 metaG | ecosystem: Host-associated > Plants > Roots > Rhizosphere... | reverse complement strand
TCCGACCAACTCAATTCAATTTCAATGCTATTTATGAATTTAAATATTGTTGGTGTACATATTGTTGAAATATTCTGGGGTCTATGGCTTTTCCCATTTGCATATCTTGTTTATAAATCAAATTATTTTCCCAAAATACTTGCTGTTTTGCTCGTAATTTCTGGATTGGGTTATGTTGTTGGTAGTTTGTCATCATTGACACTTCCGGAATTTTATGCATCAATCGAAAAATATATAAGTATTCCTGAAGCTTTTGGAGAATCGGTAATGGTACTTTGGTTATTGATTATTGGCATAAAAATGTCTGGGAAAAATAAAAGTCAAATACAATATGATTAAATAGATTTAAATACTTCGCCCAATATGTAGGTTTTCATATCGTATGCGTTACCCAATACTGAATTACGGTTGAACTACAATCCTGTCAATGTAGTATTGATTTTTTCAAAGCAAGAAGCCAAAAACGTTGTACTGGTTACAATATCATATTTTATATTTTTTGTTCCCTTCTATTTGTTTGTTTTACCTAAAACAAACGTCAATAATAGTAATATTTACACTATTTTTATAGTATTGCTAATAATGGGAGTATGGAATTGCTGGAACTTGTACGAAACAACTTAGGGAAACCTTATGAAGATCTTGAATTTCTTTTAAACTGTTTGAAAGAGGTTATGATAGAGTCGGGTGAAGAAGTGCTGGCTGCCGAAATACCTTGGATAAATGAAATACACCCAAACAATTCTTTTTCTGAAAAACAATTGCAACTTTACTCTACCTGTTTTCAGTTACTTACCATTGTAGAGGTAAATGGAGCTGTACAGAATCGTAGATTGCTTGAAGATCAAAAGTCGCTATCGGATATAAACGGCTTATGGTCTTACAATCTTCAGTTGTTGAAAAACAATGGTTTTACGGCTGAAGAAATAGCTGCTTATTTACCTCAAATACATGTAGAACCGGTATTGACGGCTCATCCTACCGAGGCAAAGCGTACCATTATGCTTGAACATTTACGCAATTTATATTTGCTGGTAGTGAAACGAGAGAATAAAATGTATACCAAGATTGAACAAAACGAAATAAGATACAATATTAAAATTGCAATTCATCGTATCTGGCGAATTTCCGATCTGTATACCGAAAAGCCTGATGTTAGCTCCGAACTCGACAATATTATTCATTATTTTACACAAGTATTGCCCGAAGTAATCACTTTACACGATAGACGTTTGATTCAGGCATGGTCTGATGCCGGATTTGACCCCAAGCTGATTCGCGATGTAAAACAATTTCCCAAAATAACCTTTGGTAACTGGGTGGGGGGCGATCGTGACGGACATCCTCTGGTTACGGCACAAGTAACGCAAAGTACTTTAATGAAGTTGCGACTTAAATCGTTTCATGTAATAAAACGGGTATTACTTAATTTACAAAGCAATCTTAGTTTTAATGCTAGGGTTGAACAATTATGTTCGGAATTCCAAGTACGGTATGAGCAGTTACATATCGAAATTGTTGGATCAAATAGTTTGGAAAAGACAATATATCCGAATGAAGCTCTTAAGCAATTTATTGAATATTTGGTACTGAAACTACCTGTTTCGATTGTAGAGGGACATATTCAAGAATACAAAGAAACGTCTATTAGTTACCTTTATCCGCATGAATTGATTGCCGATTTATATATACTTTCCGAAGCTTTAATTCAATCTAATGCATCGGAAATAGCTTTTGCCGATATACACGAGGCCATTCGCATTGTCGATACCTTCGGCTTTCATCTGGCTAAGCTCGATATCAGGCAAAATAGTCGTTTCCACGAACTGGCTCTTTCACAACTTATGCAAGCAGCACAACTCGACGGTGATAATTTTTTAATGATGGAGGTGAATGATCGTATTGACTTTATCAATCGTGAATTAGATTCTACTCGTCCATTTGCCCATCCCAATATGCCTATAGGCAACGAAGCACGTGCAACGGTCGATTCTTATAGAGTGTTAAGCGAACATATCACCAAATATGGAACTGAAGCTTTGGGTTCGCTCATCGTGAGTATGACTCGCAATGTTTCCGATTTACTTATTGTGTATTTGCTCGAACGCGAAGCCGGACTTATGGTCAGTACTCCAACCGGTTTAGCTTCTTATGTACCGGTAGTTCCACTTTTTGAAACGATCGACGATTTAATGCAATCGCATAGCATTCTTGATGAATTCTTATCGCATCGTGTTACAAAAAACAGCCTTTTGCTTCAACAACAGCACAATAACTTTGATGTGCCGATTCAACAAGTAATGATAGGATATAGCGATAGTAACAAAGATGGTGGAATATTGTCGAGTCAGTGGTATTTGTATGAAGCTCAAACCAAACTTATTGAAATAGGTAAAAAGCATGCTGTTAAAATACGTTTTTTTCATGGTAAAGGAGGTTCGATAAGTCGTGGTGCCGGACCGACTCACTGGTTCTTGAGGGCATTACCACCTCTTTCGGTGAATGGTGATATTCGTTTTACCGAGCAGGGCGAAACAATAGAACGTAAATATGCCAATAAGAACAATGCTGTTTACAATATTGAATTGTTAACGGCAGGTTCGTTGTCCGTTTCGATGTTGCAAAACAACAAGCCGATTGAAGAATACGATTTGGCATCGGAGTTCAACTATTTGGCATGCAAAAGCAAACGGGTTTACGAAGAGCTTACGAAACAACCCGGATTTATTCAGTTTTACGAAAAGGCAACTCCTATAGATGCTATAGAACAAAGTAAAATAGGTAGTCGTCCATCGCGTAGAACAGGCACACGTACGCTAAACGATTTGAGAGCTATCCCTTGGGTTTTTAGCTGGAGTCAATGCCGGTTCAATATTACCGGATGGTATGGTGTTGGCACATCGCTCGAAGCTATGCGTAATAATGATCCCGTTAAATTTGATCGTTTTAAGAAAGCGGTTAAAACCGATCCTTTCATCAGGTACGTTCTTACCAATATCGATTCAAGCCTTGCATCATCCGATGAGGATATTTTTAAACAATACACGCAATTAGCATCAGATGTACCGCATTTTAACGAAATACTAAGTCAAATTCTTAATGAGTTTGCTCTGACGAAACAAATGGTAGAGTCAATTTTAAGCAGACCCATTTCTGAAAGAAGAAAGAATCACTATTATTCAACGCTTTTACGAGCTGATGCTATGCGTCCTTTACATCAACATCAGGTTAATCTGTTAGCTCTTTGGCGTAAACTAAATAATGAAGGTAATTCGGCTCAAGCCGATAGTATCCTTTTTGAATTACTACGTTGTATTAACGCAATTGCCGGTGCTATTGGGTTTACCGGTTAAACTAAAAACTAAAAATTAAACCCCCTTTGTGTTTAATGGCTGTTCAATTAAAAATAATCGTATGAATATTAAACAAATATTTATTAATAATAAAGTATGGATAGCTGAAAAGCTACAAGGCAATCCCGATTACTTTAACAATCTATCGTTAGGACAGAGTCCTGAAATATTATACATTGGATGTTCCGACAGTCGTGTTTCTTCGGAAGAATTGATGGGAGCTAAGCCCGGCGAGGTATTTGTTCATCGCAATATTGCAAACATGGTTCCCAATACCGATTTAAGTGTTATGTCGGTTATAAATTATGCTGTTTCATATATAAAGGTTAAGCATGTTATTGTTTGTGGACATTATTATTGCAACGGTGTTAAGTCGGCTATGCAGTCGGAGGATATGGGGATTTTAAATCCATGGTTACGAAATATCCGTGATGTTTATCGTATTCATCATAGCGAACTCGATGCAATTGCCGATGAAGATTTAAGGTATAAACGTTTAGTTGAATTGAATGTTCAGGAACAGTGTGTTAACGTATTAAAAACAGCTGATGTACAGAAAGCCTATAAAGAACGTACACTCACCGTCCACGGATGGGTTTTTGATATTAAAACAGGGCAGCTTATCGATTTAAATATTGATTTTGATTCTATATTACAAAGTATTATGGAGATTTATAGGATTATTTGATTTTAAACTAAAAACTAAAAACCCCTTTGAGCGACTTTGTGAAATACCTTTGTGTTCCTTTGTGGTTAAAGTCTTTTCAATTAAAAATTAAAATAAGTTATCTTAATTAGATGTTCAATTTTCTGAAATTGCGAGAACTTAGTATATAACCGTGAGGTATAATTAATAGAGTTGCCTCAAATGTATTATTAGAGTTGGGATTTAAACTCGATTGACAACTCATCTGAAAATAAATTAAATGACTAATCATATGGAACAAGATAAAAAAAGTATTGAACCCAATAGTACCGCTGTACGAACAGCTTTATGGAGAGCATTACATGTGCAGATTGATTCATTGCCTCACATCTTCGACGATGAAATTGGGATTAAACTTGTAGCTCCTAGTGATGGATGGCAAAAACGCCCTGACATGGATCCTGATTTTACCAAACGTGTTCGGATATCTATTGCTGCTCGTGCTCGCTTTATCGAAGATTTAGTTATTGAACAATGCCAAAAAGGGATTACCCAATATGTTATTCTCGGTGCAGGTCTCGATACTTTTGCTCAACGTATTCCCGATATTGCTTCTACAATGCAAATATTTGAAATCGATCAACCTGATACTCAAATTTGGAAACAGCAACGATTAATTGAACTTGGTTTTGGTATTCCGCATTGGTTACATTTTGTTCCGGTTGATTTCGAAAAAGATTCTTCATGGTGGGATATCCTTGTTGGTTCGGGTTTTGACACTAATAAACCCGCCGTTATTGCTTGTACCGGTGTTAGTATGTATCTTACCCATGATGCGATTCTAGCTATGTTACGCCCAATGACCAAACTGATATCAGGTTCAAAACTGGCCATGACATTTCTGTTACCAATGGAACTAGTAGAAGCAGAAGATCAGCAATTACTAGAGATATCATTAAAGGGAGCTCAACGTTCCGGAAATCCTTTTAAAAGCTTTTTCAGCCCTGAAGCTATGCTTGATGTAGCTAAAGAGGCAGGTTTTAATGATGCTGTAATTGTATCAAAAACTGATCTTGTAAATCGCTATTTTACCGGTAGAACAGATACTATCAGTCCCGCAAGTGGTGAAGAGTTTTTGGTTGTTACAATTTAGATAGCATATTTTGTATATCACAATGAATGGTGAATGGTAAATTATGAATGGCTGTTAAATTCATAATTCATAATTCATAATTCATAATTCATAATTCACCATTTTCTAAAACACTTCGCCAAGATTAAAGATAAAGCCATGAGAACCATCAATACCAAAACCGTAGTCAACGGCAATATTTGTATTAGAGCGTTTGTTTACTTTGACTCGTAAACCGAAACCGCCACCAGGAATATAGGTGCCTCTTAGTTTATCAATATTTTGAAAAACAGTTTCGGCATTCGCAAAAACAACACATCCAAGGAGACCGTCGTTGGTTAAAACCATACGATATTCAGTTTCAAAATATGCTAAATTACGACCGGTAAATCGTCCCGGAACGTAGCCACGACCGGTATTTGAATATTCATCCCATCCGATAGATGGCATATCAAGATAAGGAGCCGTTCCTGCTAATGTTAGTTTTTCGTAATTCCATAAACATAATACATTTCGTGTCGAAGCAGGGAAAGGAATATAATGACGTAGATCTATTAATAACGATTGCCAATTATTATTACTACCTAAAAGCATTAAATTGGGTCGATATTGAAGTAAAGCATAGCTTCCGCCTTGCGGGTTTTCGGGATTCTTTCTACTATCGAACATCATATTAAATGAAGGACTTGAAGAAATCGAATGTTTCGCATTGGTGTTTTTCCAAAACTGGTCGAATGTTTTTGAAGGAATAGAATCGGTTTTTATTCTCCAGTGATAGTCGAGATTGTAACCCAAGCCAACGAAAAAATTTGGTGTTATTTCTCTATAAATAATTTGATATATTCTTAAATATGAATAATCGATATTGAGAGCATCGCTCGGCTTGTTACGTAACCCAAAACCATAGGTGTGAGTTGGAAATTTATAATATCGATCGTCACCAACAAGATGGAGCTTGTATTTTTCGAAGAATATATTGGTATTAAAAATAAACCAGTATTGATTGAACTGTGAATAATTGCTGTTTAATAAAATACTTGAAAAACGATTTCTATTCGTATCTGTATCAAAGGTCATATTGGCAACAAATGTGCCGGTTAAGCCTGATAACATTGTATATCCGACTGCAGGCATAAAAGAATAAAAAGGACCGAATCCTTTATTTCTTTTAATACTGTCGGTTAACGATATATGCTTTGATGTTATGTGAAATAAATCGACAATATCTCTTTGCTTTACCAAACTATCGGTAGAAATAGATTTATTGTTCGATTGAGCTATTAGTGAACTGTTTAGGTATAATAATAAAGATATAACTGTCAGAATTCTTTTTATTGTGATCTTTTTCATGAATAACATTACGATTAAACTTCTTTATAGTAACGTAAAATGTATAAAGAAAGTATCTAGCTGCAAAGATCACGCAAAATAACCGATTACAGAGAATTTTTATCTTTTAAAAATCAGTGAATTATTACTGAATTGCAGCTGTTGAAGAAACAATAGTGCTGTAGGATTCAATAAAATGTGTTAGGTATTATTGATTTTATTCTTTATAATTCAGATCATTCCATTATAGAAAACAATGAAATTGTATGATATAAAGAAGATTTACCGAATATTATAGTTTTGCAGTAGAATCAACCATCGGTTTACGATTATGTTGATATTGGGCGTTTTTCTTTTCAAAAATGATGATGAATATCTTAGAATAGTCAATGGTGTAGATCGCCCCTTTACTTTCTTCATATTTAGTATAGGTTACCTTTTTGTCGTCAACCTGCAATACTTTTGCTTTAATGTTGACTCCATTTTTTAACGTAATGATGTCTTGTGAAAAGGCAAGATGAGTTAAAAGTGAGATTAAAAAAACGATACAAACTTTACGCATTTTATAATGCATTTTATTAATTAATGACTGCAATAAATTTAGACTATAAAAGATATATTGAGATAGTAAATGTATTATAGTTATTGACAATTAGTTAACAGTTAAAATCGATTAAAATCGATTGTTTGATTAATTGAGATAGTATAAATTATTCCATTGTAATTGAACAGTATGTATAGATCTATGTAATGTGAAGCTATATACCGTTTTCATGAATATAATTTTGTAATGAAAATGGAATACCGTTAAAACTGTTTTAATATTCAAGCGTTATTGCAGTACTAAAACATAAAATAGGGAAGAAAATGCAAAGCTTTTCTTCCCTATACTATGAGCTGTTTCGGTTAATTATTTTTTACTTCGTGCTATTGAATCTTCAATTATTTCTTCAAACACCATTTTGTGTTTTAATCCTTGAGCACTTATTTGCTGTGGAATGATACTTGCCGGACTCATACCCGGAGTAGTATTTACTTCCAAAAGATTGATTCCTTTTCCGTTTATAATATAATCGATGCGAACAATACCGGTACAGCCTAGAATTTTATATATTCTTTCTGTTAATTCTTTTGTTGCCATTTCTATATCTTTGGGTAAGTTGGCAGGGGTGATTTCTTTCGATTTACCGGTATACTTAGCTTCGTAATCGAAAAATTCGTTTTCGCTAACAATTTCTGTAATAGGTAAAACGGTGATTTTTCCTTTAGCACAGTAAATACCGTTGGTAACTTCGGTTCCTGAAAGATATTGCTCTATTATTACCTCGTCGTCTTCAGCAAATGCTTTTTCAAGTGCAGGGATAATATCTTTGGCCGATTTTACTTTGCTTACCCCGAAGCTCGATCCTGCATTGTTAGGCTTAACAAAACAAGGACTTCCAAGTCGTAATAAAATAGCATCGGCATTTATTGTATCACCTTTACGAAGCATTAAAGCGTCGGCCGATGGAATGTCGAATTCTTTAAGGAACGATTTACATGCAAATTTGTTAAAGGTTAAAGAACTGACAAATACATTACAGCTTGTGTATGGCATTTTTATCAATTCAAAATACGATTGTAATATTCCATTTTCGCCCGGTGTTCCGTGAATGGTAATGTATGCACAATCGAAGGTAATGAGTGCACCATCGAGTTCAAATGTAAAATCAGATTTATTTATAAGAATATCGTTGCATCCATCAATTTTCACAGCCCAATAGCTTTCTTTCATAAAAACGATATAACAAGCGTATTTCTCGTTGTCGATCATTGATTTTAGATTTGCCCCACTTTTTAGCGATACTTCAAATTCTGAAGAATCACCCCCACATACAATTGCAATGTTTTTCATTATAGTATTATTTAATTATTCTATTATTGAATGATGTAAACCTACATCATTACTGTTTTATTCATTTTCAATAGTAAACATCAACTACTCTAGCAATATATATGGCTATTAAGCTTTGATTCTTTGTTTGTCGATATATTGCTTAATCAATGCATCAAGGGTCGACATTAATTGTTGAAGAATTACGTTAGTAGTGTTATAAACGGTTAAATCTATCAATTTAATTGGTAATATCTTGGGTGAAGTGCCTGAAATAAAAGCAGCATCAAAGTCTTGTAATTCGTTCGTTGCTATTTTTCGTTCTTCAATTGTTAATCCCAGTAATTCGGCAGCCTTGATAACATATTTTCGAGTTATGCCTAATAATACATCGGAAGCTAATGCGGTGATAATTCTATTGTCTTTTATAAAGAATATATTCGATTTACTTCCTTCTGTAATATTCGAATCTTTATCGACTAATAGTGCTTCGTAAATAGCATTGTCAAGAATAAACGTTTGGGCTATTTGGTGAAATGATTGTATATTCTTTGCATTCGGATTGTTTCGTTCTATCTGTAACGTTTTAGTGTTTACACCATTGGTGTACATTTGTTTGGTTGGATAGGAGTGACGTAATTGATAAAGCAGGGAAAACGATTCATTATTATTATAAGTGAACTGTAGCTTTATATTCCCATTATCAATCGATTCGTGTTCAATAAACTCAGCTATTATCGATTGTAACCGGTCTATTGAATTCAATAACGGTACATTCAATAAAGTTGCCGATTGCTGTAAACGTTCCAGATGATCTTCAATAAAGAGCGGACAACCATCTAAAATACGAATTGCCTCATAAATCGTTATCTTGCCTGGATAGACATATAATTTAGCTTCAGCTGACGGTACAATGGCATTGTTTAAATAGACGTTATTAGAAATACAATCGTTCATTTGATTCGATCAAAATTAGAATGTAAAAATACTGCATGACTGAATACAAATGTTTGTTTTCTTAAAGTTTTTCATAAAATAATGCTTTGTCGTTGCTTTGTAACATGTATCTTTGCTATATAAATATTCAATTTATATATAATTAGTGGGTCTTAATAATTCAAAAGAAGCTATAACATCTTTGTTCTCGACATTTTCGGATGCAAAAATTAATGCAATCGAATCGATTGCAGGGGCAGGTTCGGCACGCGAATACTTTAGGATTTTCCATACTGAAGGAACTTCGATATTCGTTTTTGGTAACAATGTTGCCGAAAACGAAGCATTTCTTTATTTTAGCAAGATGTTTATACAAAATGCTATTCGTGTTCCAAAAGTGTTAGCCGTTGCCAATGACAAACTATCGTATATTCTATCGGATGTTGGAACCGTATCTTTGTTAGATTATATTGAATCGGTAAAAAATGACATTGATGCAGATGCTAAAATTATTGCAATATATAAAAATGTTTTAACCTGTTTAATTGACATGCAGGTTAGGGTTGGACCAAAGATCGATTATTCACATTGTTTAGTCCGTCCGGTATTCGATAAACAACAATTATATTTCGACCTTAACTATTTTAAATATTACTATCTCAAACTTACCGAACTTCCTTTCGATGAACAAAGGTTAGAATATGAATTTAAGACCTTTATCGATTTCATTGGCGAATCGAATGAAGGATATTTTCTCTTTCGCGATTTTCAAGCCAGGAATATTTATATACAAAACGGTGATCCTTATTTTATCGACTATCAAGGTGGAATGAGCGGTCCTTTACAATATGATGTAGCATCATTATTATATCAATCGAGAGCTGGTTTAAAAGAAGAGATACGTGAACAACTGCTTGATTTTTATATTTCCGAAGTTGCAAAAGTAATCGCAATAAATGGTGATCAATTCAGAGCAAAATATTACGCTGTCGTTTTGTCAAGAACATTACAAACGCTTGGTGCATATGGTTTTCGTGGAGCGATTCAAAACAAAGGACTTTTTCTGAAAAGCATTCCTCAATCATTGCAAATACTCGAAACAATAATCCATAAGTTAGATGCATCATTAAACATTCCTTATTTCAAAATAGTATTACAACAACTACAAACGAAATCAATAATCAGCAAATAATGCAAAATAAATTAAAAGTAAGAGTAAATAGCTTTTCATTCAAAAGTGGAATACCGGTCGACGAATCGGGCAATGGTGGTGGTTTTGTATTCGATTGTCGTGGAATTCACAATCCTGGATTATACGATCAATACAAACCGTTAACAGGCAAAGATGAACCGGTAATTACATTTCTTGAAGACGAAGGTGTTATTACCGAGCTTTTAGAACATGCCAAAGCTATTGTTGCAATAAGTATAGAAACATATTTAAAACGTGAATTCACCGATTTGATGGTTAGCTTCGGTTGTACCGGTGGGCGTCATCGTTCGGTTTATTGTGCGGAGAAAATGGCAGCATATATTCGCGAAACATTTGCTGTTGAAGTAACCTTAACTCATCATCAACAAGCATCATGGTAATATGTAATACAACAATCTGTATCGATAATTCGGTTGCCGAAGAATGGTCTTTGTGGATGAAGGTAACCTATATCCCTTTGCTTTTGAATACCGGTTCGTTTATCGATGTTCGTCTTTTAAAAGTACTTAATAATCAAGATCAAGGTGGAACGTCGTATGCTCTGATGATGATGAGTCGTGATATGCAAACCTATACCGATTTCGAAGCCAAACATGCACATAAACTCGACCAACTCCATAATATTAAATATGGATCGAAGTTCGTTTCGTTTAGAACAATGTTGGAAGAACCTCTCTAATGTACAAATGCATTAGAAATTCGTCATTAAATTTTAATATTTCAAACTATTTAGACATAATGAATCGACATTCTTTGTATTCAAATATATCATTCAAGTCAAGATAGATATGAGTTTTTGAAAATGTTGTAAAAAAATAAAAGAAAAACGAAACATTTTAAATAATATGTTGTATAATTGCACATATGGAAATTTCATAGGGGTATTAGAGGACCATATATTAATTAAGAAGTGAAGTTGTCATTTATGGTAGCTTCACTTCTTTTTTTATTGTAAATTAATGCTAAACCCAACATTTGAATAAATGTGAGATCTGCTGTTAACAAACACGATGGGAATTAGTCTTTTAAATTGATTACAGCTAAGGTCTTAGGGTACATTATTAAGCATTTAAGAACACAAGTGTTCTTAAAAATAACGTTTCATGAAAAGCATAATGATACTATGTTTAGGATACACAATATTATGTATTCTTACACTAATCGATCGGAATGATTATTCGTCTTCAGCACTTTCTTCTTCTTCAGTCGATCTTGGCTTTACAACAGGTTTCTTTTCGGAAGGTTCAATAAGTGTTGCTTTTGTATTTATGTTAATAGGAATGATTGTCCGTTTATAATCGGAAGTGTATTCAAGTATATTTACATAAGAATTTATATATCCTGCACCTTTGCCCATTGAAGTGAACGTGAAAGAATTTTGTATGCCTTTATATTTTTCTTTGATTCCACATTCTGTTATATTGCGACCATATTTAGCCGAAAGACTTCCAAAATACATCATTATATCGTATCCTAAGAAGCTTAATTTACCTGGTTCGTTTTTGTAAACATCACGATAATTGATAATAAAATGTTTTACTTTGGGATCGGAATAATTGCGATACGTACTAGTTGCACATTTTAAGTGCATATCGTAAAGATCGTCGAGTTCGAGGTTTTTATAGTTTTCCCAAATTGCCATGCCATGTAATTCAATCTGATAACGACGCTTGTAATTGTTAAGTTTTGTAACTACATCGTTGATGAAAGCCTGATCTTCGGAAGGTATAATCACGATATTTAATCCGGGAGCCATTGCCTTTTCTATATTTGCCATAGAGTAGGTGCTGAATTTTACAACTTTCACATGTTTATTCATTTTAGCACTATCGCCGAACGAAGGAAGCATGAACTGTTTTATCTTCTCTATATTTTCAATTTCATTGATATGTCCGGTATGTATTATAACGTAATTGTTTTGCTTTAACGAAACAGAATATTGTGCTTCGGCTTGTAAACGGCATTTTAATGGAGTATTGGCTAAGTAAACATGTGGATTGTTACTCGCTAGATTAAGATTTGTTGATAATGGCGAAACAATTGGAATTGACTGTTTCTTTGCAAATGCAGCTAATTTTTCGAATTCATCCTGATCGTTTGAACCTATAATCAAATCAATCTTTTTTGATGTTAGGCTTTTTATAATCGATTCAATTCCGGAACTGTCTTTTTGAGAGTCGTAGGTATAAATTTGGAATGAATAACCCAAACGTTTTAATGAATCCAATGCAATGATAATTCCTTCATAAAACTCTATATAAGGAAGACTTTTACTTGAGATCCGTTCTTCTTTTCCTAATGCTGCGTTTGATGATGTTACCGAATCGTTCGATTTAATACAAAAGGGTAACACAATGGCTATATTTGCAGTTCTATGTTTGGAAATTGATTGTAATGAATCGCAACCCGTTGACGATGTTACTACCGTTGCCGATTTGCCACTATCGGGCTTCGTTGATTGTTGGGGAGGAAAGAGTGCCTCTCTTTTTATTTGTTTAGATTCTTCGTTTTTTGATTTTGCTACCGTTTGATTGGGTTTCTCCGGATTTGCAACGACAGGTATGGTTAAAACCTGACCGATTTTTATGCCATCGGTAAGACTTGGGTTCTTTGACAGAAGCTCGCTAATTGAAATATTATATTTCTTACTTATACCATACATTGTTTCGCCTTTTTCAACAGTATGAGTGGTAGGAGTGCCCGAAAATGTGCGTGGTTTAATTTGTTCAGAGTAAGGAAAAAGGAGTTGTTGATCGACTGTTATACCGGAAACTAAAGAACCTGGATTTAGTTGTTTTAATTCTTGTTCGCTGCAATTATATAACTTGCAAAGATTGTAAACTGTTTCGCCTGCTTTAACCGTGTGAACAAAAACTTTTACACCATTTACGGTTTCTATTTGCGTTGATCGTTCTGTTGTTTGTGCTATGCTATTTTGTTGAATTCCCCAAAATAAGAAAAGGCAGAATATTGATTTACTAAATAATTTTATCATTAGTCTTTACATTAGTTTTAAAAGCTTTGATATGGATCAATATAGAAAAACTTTCTAACGTGCTTATGTTATCACGTTCAAACGGATTACTTTATCAATTCATTCATTATTAAATAGAATAGTTATTCCTATACACTAATTCTAAGCACAAATGTAATAAAATCGATTGGTTATTGATGTTTGTAATTATTATTTTTTCACTACTTACTTTTGATTATCAACCGATGGATACTGATGAATTCGACTGAAAAACACTGATTGATAATTATTCTATGTTCATCATTGGTTAATGTCATATTTTCGATTGCTATAATTAATAATAAATTAATGAAAGTATTAATATCTTTAGCGTCTAAAAAGTAAATTCTATTCACACACCTAAATTTTAAAAATTATGAAAGCATTAGTTGTTTATGCACATCCAAATTCTGCCAGCTTCTCAAATGGCATTTTAAAAACTGTTGTTGATTCGTTACAGGCTAAAGGAACCGAAGTAACTGTTCGCGATTTATATGCAACGAATTATAATCCTGTTTTATCAGCTCAAGACTTAGCTGGAGTGTATAGTGGTAATGTGCCAAAAGAAATTCTTGACGAACAAGCTTTAATTGCTGAAGCCGATTCGTTGATTTTTATCTATCCATTATGGTGGGCTGGATTTCCTGCTATTTTAAAAGGATGGATCGATAGAAACTTAACCTTTGGGTTTGCCTACAAAGTTGGAGACCAAAGCATCGAAGGTTTATTGAAAGGTAAAAAAGCTTTATCGATTACACCTCACGGTACTCCTAAAGAATATTACGAACCTGTAGGAATGTACAAATCGCTTGTTCAAACTCAAGACGATGGGGTATGGGCATTTTGTGGTATTGAAGCCGACCATTTATTCTATTCGGTTATGAATACCGATCAATCGGGTAGAGAAGCTTATTTAAAAGAAATTAAAGCAAAAGTAGAAGCATTGTAAGCTTTTTTTAAAATGGTGAATTATGAATGGTAAATGGTGAATGGTGAATGAACATTCAATTTGAAGTTAAGTTCGTTGTAAGGGCGGTAATTCATAATTCACCATTTATAATTCATAATTTATAATTCATAATTTATAATTCACCATTCAAATTAAAATCGTTTCCCTTTCCAAACCTGTTTTCCATTTTGGAAGATATAATAAATATTCTTCTTAATGAATTCATCTTTTTTCCAAAAAATGGCAAATCGATTATTGTCTTTATCTAATAATGCAATAAAAGGCATATCGGAAAAGGTTAGTTCCGGCATGCAATGTTGATTGATGATTTCCATTTGTTTGTTTAATGCTTCATCAACATCAGTATATTGTTTATCTATGATAAATTTATGGATACATATACCATTGTAAACAACAGTATCCATTCTAAGTTTTTCACGTGAAATACAGGCAAACTTTTGTTTAAACTTTTCTAAGTTCGTTATTAATCGATATGCACCCAATTGTACTTCACCTTTAAAAGGAAAGAGTCCTAATTCTTTCAGTTTATCGATCAATTCGTCGTGTACTTGTTGTACAGCTACGGGTGGGGCAGGAGCAACCACAGTATCTTTTACAACCGGCACAATAACCACGCTATCAACTTTTTTTATGGTATCGAGTGGTATTACCGGAGCTATATATGGTGTTTTAATCGTTATTTGATATATATCCATTCCACCTTGTCCGCCCGCTCTATTTGAAGCAAAAAACATAGTGGAATCGTTATACCAATGAAAGTCGCGGTCGGTAGTATCGGAATTAACAGAAGGAAAATCGAATGCTTTAGGAGTTGACCAGATGTTGCCAATCTTTATCGATTTGTAAATATCATAATCGCCTTTTCCGCCCGGACGGTTAGAGCTGAAGAACATTGTCTTGTCATCGTCGGTCACAAACACATCGACTTCATCGAAAAGTGTATTTATCGAATCGATCGATTGAGCAGGCGATTTGCTATCTTGTTGATATATATCGTAATTTCCCGTTCGGTTTGAAACAAAATAGACTGTATCGCCTTTTCCTACGGCAATACTGTTTTCATCAAAGTCGGTACAGATGTTGGTAAGCTTTTTTAACGGTTCTGCTTTCCAAGCTTTAGCGGAGTCGAGTTTTCTTTTTGCAGAAAATAGTTCGCCGTTATCGCCCATATATGAACGGTAAAAATAATAGTTTTCGGCACTTACGCCCACCAAAGCACTGTTATTATCACTGTTCCATTTATATCCGTCTTTTTTCGGTTCTTTCCAATTACCATTATCTTTTTCAGACATATATACCTTTTCAGTATATTCTAAAGATTGACCTTCTTCGGTACTTTTACGATTTGAAGTGAAGAGTAAAAAACTGTCGACTAGAAATGGTGAATATTCGTCGCTTGCTGTGTTTATCGACTTACAATTACTTATTATTGTATCTCTTTGAGCAAAGCTTGGTATTGCACAAAACAATAATAATAAGTATAGAAGGATGGTGTTGGTCTTTGTCATTGTTTTATATTATTTCGATCTCGACGATTTGGAATTGTTTATTTCTAATCTTACAAAAATTTCTTGTCGCGGCATTTTATAGGTGAATTTGGTTATATCGCCAACTCCAATTCCTCCGGTATATCCAACCGTGAAGTTTTGAAAGTAAAGACCGAATAAAACTTTGATAGCATTGGGAGTATATCCGGTACCAATCCAGAACGATTTTTTCATGATAATGCGTGAAGTAAGATCATAATTAACCGCTGTCTTTCCTGTTAAATAGCTCAAACCAACACCGGTGAATTCTAACTTACCATCGCCATGAAATACCGTGAATGTATACATTCCGCTTAAAGAATATAGCCGTGCAGCTCTATTGGTGAAATTCGAAACCAGCCAGGTTGTTTGTCCCCCCATCAGATTATTCATACCAAAACCTGCATAATAACGATTTGTTTCGTATAAGCTTACTCCGAAATTAGCATCACCCCAAAAACCGGCTTTGGCACTTGTTAACAATGGATCGTCGGGGTTTTGTGCATTTATTCTATCACGCATTATTCCCATTTGATTCAATACTCCTGAAAGACCAAACGAAAGTTTGGAGCTTTTAGCAACCGGTACTCGGTAAATAAAGGTAGCCTCGGCACTTGTGCTATTTAATACACCTCCCGATTCGGAAGTGAGTTTGAATCCGGCAGCAATTCTATCGTTAGGAAAAGTGGCTTGACCCATTAATAAATATCCCATCGGATTATTATTGGCCGACGAAAACGAATTGTAATAGCTTGACGATATTTCGCTCAAATTATTCATCGCACCACCTCCTGCATTGTAGGCATATTGTCCAAGCGGACTTCCCCATATTTTCTGTCCATATCCTCGGTTCGAAACCAGAACGAAAAGGAGACAAGAAATTATATATATATTCTTCATGATTATCGATTTACTTATTTTGATCATTTCCTTCATCTCGTTCAATTTATTTGGCATAAATAACACTTATCGTTTCAGCCCATTTTTTATAGAGTTTACCGGCATTGTTATATACCTCAATAAATACGGTAAAAGTTGATGCAGGTCCATTAGGCGGATTCGAAGGATCAATGCCATTCCAACGAGGATTCGAATCGTCGAGTTTGGCAATTACTGTACCATTTTCGTTGAAGATTTCGGCTTTCTTGTTCATGCCCATACAAAGATCGGAAATGTCGAAATAATCGTTATAGCCATCGTTATTAGGAGTGATTACATTAAAAACACAGGCTTTCTTATCTGTTCGTACTTCGATCGAATCGATTTGTTTACAGGTATTAATATCTGTTACTGTTATGGAATACATTCCAATTGATAACGAATCGATTATTGTTGTTGTTTGTGCGTTCGACCAAAGGTATTTTACCGGATTGGTAAAACCTTCGATGTGATGGACACTTAATAATCCGTCGTTTGAGAATGGACAACGGGCATTTATAGGTAAATCGAAGAATATTTGAAATGGTTCCTTACTTAATTCAATGTTGATAGAATCGTTAATGCTACAATTATTCTTATCGGTTACGGTAACAAAATATTTACCGGTATAAACTGAATCTATTTCATCGAGAGCAATGCCATTCGACCAATGATATTGTAATGGTTTTACCGCTCCATCAACCCTGTTAATTTTACCATTACCATTTTTAGCTGTTAAACAGGTTGGTAATATAGGATCGTCGAAAACAATGCCAACAATACCTTTTTCAGCAACTACAACTATTGAGTCGTTGATGCTACAATTATTTTTATCGATTACCGTAACGAAATATTTACCACTATAGATGGAATCTATTTCGTCTTTAGCAATGCCATTGGACCATAAATATTGCAATGGTTTTACCGCCCCATCAACTCTATTTATTTTACCTTTACCATTCTTTGCTGCAATACAGGTTGGTTTTATAGGATCATCGAAAACAATGCCAACGATGCCATTATCGGCAGGAACAAAGATCGAATCGTTGATTGAACAATTGTTTATGTCGGTAACGGTTACATTATACAAACCAGTATACAGTGAATCGTTGTTGATGGTAGTAATGCTATTAGACCAAGCATATTTTACCGGATAAACAGCACCATCAACCCTGTTGATTCTAGCAAATCCGTTTTTTGCATTAAGACAGGTGGCATGGATTGGATTATCGAAAACAATTCCCGTAGCTCCAGGACCTGCACCTACAAAAATTGAATCGTTTGTTATACATCCATTTCCATCGCTAACAGAAACAAAATAGTTATTCGTTTTAAGCGAATTGATAGATCTTGTATTTAATCCATTCGACCAAAGATAAGAAACAACGCCAGTACTTCCATCAACCCTATTTATACTTGCCGAACCATTTGTAGCAGCAGTACAGGTAGCCGAAGTTGGAGCATCGAATACTATATGAAGCGGTTGGTCGGGTTGTTTTATGGTTACCGATTGGGCAACGCTGCATCCGGTATAATCGGTTGCTACTATAGAATAGACACCTGCAACTAGACCTCCTCTTGAACTTCCTGCTACACCTCCAATAGTATAACTCATGTTGTTCCAACTGCCTTGGGCATGTGCAGAAATCGATCCGGTTCCACCGAAACAGGTTATATTCGTTTGCGTCCATGTTACTGAAATATCAGCTAATATTGAATCGACAGTCCATGAATATCGGAAGCCTTTACCCGATAAATCGGAAACGGTTACCATATGAAATCCAGGTTTAAAATTTCCGGAGAACGAACCTACTGTGTCTATTGGTGGAACAACATAAGGACCTTTCGGACGATATGTGGTATCAAGATAGAAAAAAGGAGCTAAATTATCGAATTGTATGGTAACGCTATGAATAAAGATAGATGTATCGGGTTTAACTGTTGTTGGTGCTGTAGATCGATAACAAGCAGTTGTATCGACATTGACCATTGATTGTATCATGGCTTTGGTTAAAGGTATACCTGCTGAGTTTTCGCCTATTGTTACAATTGTTGTAGTTTTACATCCATATAAGTCTGAAGTTGTAACATGATAAATGCCTGATGCTAGATTCGAATAAACCGGATTGGGTTGATTCTTGGTTTGTTGTGCAGTACTATCGTATAGACTATAGCTATACCAACCACTTCCTCCACTAGCTGCAATGGTGATACTTCCATCGTTAACCGGCCACTGGGTATTGGAAACTGTAGTTAAAACAGCAGCTACTATAGCAGGTTCGTTTAGTTTATAAGTAAATGATTTAGAACTTAAAAGTATATCGGTAGTGGTTACCGTATAAGTAGCTGCAGACAATCCATCAATCGATTGGGTTGTTTGTCCATTACTCCAAAGAAATGTATATGGTTCAGTTCCATAACTAGGATATACTCCCAGTTGTCCATTTTTATCACCATTACAAGTTATACTTTTTACTTCAATTATCTGAGCCTTCAGAGTGGTTCCAATCCCAATACTTATTGCCAATAGGAATAGTTTGAGATAACATTGAATTCGATAGTTCATTCTTTATAGATTAGTAGACGAATTAATTTAATGGCAGGGGAAACGCCATATTTATAAAACAAAGATATGTTTTTTTGATTACTAGCAAGGTTTTATTGGAATATTGTGTTTTTTCAAGGTTTTAATATCAATCAATAGACACAGATTATTTCCACCTATCAACACAAATACCATTTATCAGTATTGATAGGTGGATTAAAATCTGTAGAAAAGATCATTAAAAATTAAAATTCTCAGGATCGGCACCAAAGCGATATGTTTTATCTAATGCATCAATAGCTTTAATCTCGTCGTTTGTTAACGCAAAATCGAAAACCTGTGCATTCGATTCAATCCTATCTTTATTGATTGATTTAGGAATAACCACAATGCCATTTTGTAAATTCCAACGAATAACGATCTGAGCTTCGGTTTTATGATACTTTCGAGCAATTTTTTGTAAGAGTTCAACTTTCGTGATGTTTCCTTGCATCAACGGACTCCACGATTCAAATTGAATATTGTGTTTCGCACAGTAAAAGGTTAGCGGTTGTTGAATTAAATAAGGATGATATTCAACCTGATTTACCATTGGAACAATTTCGGCAGTGGTTAGCAAATCGTCAAGATGATGAACATGGAAGTTACTAACACCAATTGCCTTAACGACTCCGTCGCTATAAAGTTTTTCCAATGCACGCCATGTTTCTTTATACTTTCCAATGGTTGGCCAGTGAATAAGATAAAGATCGATATAATCGACCCCTAGGGCTTTCATACTATCGTCGAATGCTTGCAACGTTGTTTCGTATCCTTGTTTGCTGTTCCATACTTTAGTGGTGATAAATATATTGTTTCGATCGATAGCACTTTCTTTAATTGCTTTGCCAACACCATGTTCGTTACCATATATTGCTGCAGTGTCAATATGCCTGTAACCTGCTTCAAGAGCATAGGTCACTGAATCAATAACATCTTTCCCTTCTTTTGTTAAGAACGTTCCTAAGCCTAAGTACGGCATTTTGACACCGTTTGAAAGTATAGCTGATCCGTTTATATCTGTAATATTCATATTCGTTCGTTTTTAATTTGTTTTTAAGTTTTACCAAATATAATCAAATGATATAATCAACCGATGGTTTTATTCCTGAATTATATTTGATAATTTGGATTAAATCAATACAGATGTTTTATCTAAATAAAGTAACTCCGATCATTACTTGAAAAAATATCGTTTGATGCTATTTTCTTATTATTGCTAAACTTAATTTAATAGAGAATTATAGTATTTATGGGAATAAATGTATAGGTAAAGACTCAAATTAAATATTATTTATACATGAAATATAGAAAGATTAATTGTTAGTTTACTATAATAGTAAATTGTTTTTATAGAATTATAAATATACATGTTATCCGTATTATGGGAAAGAATACTTTTCCTATTATTTTTATTTTTCTATGATTATAAGGTATTTACGATTTAC
>Ga0265338_10003815_pt1 | contig 20941 bp, 18 predicted proteins | sample 42126metaG_FD_193579 | JGI IMG/M metagenome (GOLD analysis project Ga0265338, IMG submission 193579) | Rhizosphere microbial communities from Carex aquatilis grown in University of Washington, Seatle, WA, United States - 4-21-26 metaG | ecosystem: Host-associated > Plants > Roots > Rhizosphere... | reverse complement strand
CGAACAGGACCGTGAAACGACTCCACGCCAATGATAGTGCGGATTGCCCGTGTGAAAGTAGGTAATCGTCAGGCTCCTTACACAGCAGAACCCCGGCCCTCAAAAGCCGGGGTTTTTGCTTTGGTGCGTGAGAAGCCGTTACTTCACAGATCAGCGCAACAAAACTCCTCCGGCGATCCGCGGTGCGGATCGCATTTGAGGAGCGGTTTGCGCGAGTCGAGGACTCGCGCGCGGGGCTCAGTGCCTGCGATGCACCCGGTCGAGCATGTGATGCTCGGCCAGCCAGTGATGCATCATGCCTTCGCCGTCGTGCTCTTTCCGGTAAGCCCGGGATTCGAAAATCGACAGCCCTAGCAGCACAAGTAGACCCACGGCAAGGCCGATCAGGCCCGCAATACTTTCGGCGTCCATGGCAGCCTCCTTCGGTTGCAGCCATGCTGCTATCTTAGGACAGCCACGCGCAGGAAAAAATAGCGGACGGTGGTGCTGGCAGGGCGGCGCAACTCCGCGCCGACTGAAACAAGCCAAGCGTTTAAAAGGATCGAATCCGATGCTTCGTGTTTTTCTGGCGGTCGCGCTGGCCGCATTGCTTTCGGCCTGTGCCGGCCATACTGCGACCAGGCACAACGGACCGCCGCCGCACGATCCGCCGGACTACCACGGTGTTCCCACCGATGACCGGCCGCCGATGATGATCGACAACCCTCCGCCGGCTCAGTAACGGTGCGAATCGCGTTACAGCGGTTAAGCGGCGGCAGGCGCGATGGCGTTGGCAATTCGCGGCAATAGCGGTGAGAGCGTCATTCCCCTCGCAGCCATGAAGATCAGCAGGGCCGCCCAGAGGCCGTGATTGCCGAACGGACCGACCAGCGCCCAGGACGCGACCAGGAATACGCCGAGCGAAATGGCCATCGAGCGCATTAACTCGTGCGTCCTCGTCGCACCAATGAACACGCCGTCGAGCAAAAAGCCCCACACGGAAACGAGCGGAGACAACGCCGCCCAGGGGAGAAATCGCTCAGCGGCGAGCCGCACGGCGGTCTGGTCGGTCAACCGCTCGATGATCCAGCTTCCGCCGCTCCAATAGGCCAGCGAGAATCCGAGCGCGCCGATCGCGGACCAGAGCAGATTGACCTTCACGGCTTGTCCGAATGCGTGCCGGTTGCGCGCGCCGATCGCCGCGCCGACCAGCGCTTCCGCTGCGTGTGCGAAGCCGTCGAGTCCGTACGCCATGAATGTCTGGAAATTCAGGAGCAACGCGTTGGCCGCGAGGACCACATCGCCTTGCTTTGCCCCGACGTGCGTGAACCACCCGAACGATCCGAGCAGGCACATCGTGCGCAGGAAAATGTCGCGATTGATTACGACGAGCCGCTTGAGCGCAGCAGGCTCGAAAACCGAAGCAACGCGAAACGGCGCCAACCCGTGCGGGCGCAGACGCCAGAGCACGACGGCACCAATCACGAAGCCGAACACATCGGCGGTGGCCGTCGCTGCGCCGATGCCGGCGATACCCCAGCCGAAACCGTACACGTACAGCAGCACCGCGATCACGTTAGCGAGGTTGATGCAAACCTGCGTCACGAGGGCGATCCGCACGCGCTGTGTACCGAGCAGATAGCCGAGCACGACGTAGTTCGCGAGGGCGAACGGCGCAGAGCCGATGCACGCCTGGCAGTACGTTCGTGCGTTGCGCTGCACCATGTCGCTTCCGCCGGTCAATGCGAGTGCGTGGCGTATCAGCGGCGCTGCCACGAGCAGGATGACCGCGCCGATCGCGAACGCAAGCAGCAGCGCGCGGACCACATTGGCGCGCAACGCGTCCCGGTCGCCAGCGCCGAACGCTTGTGCGACGAGCCCGGTCGTACCCATGCGCAGGAAGCCGAAGCCCCAGAACACGAAGTTGAAGAACAGTCCGCCGAGCGCCACGCCGCCAAGGTCGGCCGCGTTGCCCAGATGGCCGGCCACGGCCGTATCGACGGCGCCGAGAATCGGTTGGGTGAGGTTGGCGAGGACGATCGGAACCGCGAGCGCGAGGACGCGGCGATGCCAGCCGCGCTGCGCAGGGAGCGGCAGACGATCGCTCAACTGCGTTCCTGCACGCAGACCCACGGCGACACGACGACCGCCCACAGTTCAGGGTTGCGTGCTGCAAAGTCGGCTGCGGTGACGGCCTGCATGCGCTCGACGAGTCCCGCCGACAGCCATTGCGTGATGCGTTCGGTTTCATCGCTCGCGATGGCCTCGGCGATGCTGACGAGGTCGAGGTCGCGAGCCACCGAGAGCAGCTTGCCTTGCGCAAAAAAACGTTCGAGATCCCGCCAGTCGATTTTCGCGGTTTCGCCGAGCAGCCTGGCGTAAAGGGGACTGGGCGTGGCGTCGGGAGTAGTCATGGTCGTGGAAAGTCGGTTGCGGCCGATACTATAAACGATCGGGCGGGCATCGCCAGTGTGAGCGCGGGATGTCGCGACTGGCGAACCATAATATTAATACTGAAGCTATTTCGGTCTTAATCGGACAAAAGCATCAATCTATAATCGCGTTTCGGTGTGACCGGTTCGCGCCGATTAAATAACTTTATTCGTGCGTTTGCGCACAAAATGGCGTGCACTTCAAATCAGCTATATAGTCGTACCTCAGTACGGCTCACACTGACCACCGGCGATGGGTCGGCCGTACGGCCGCCTAACCCGGAGAGCCGCGTCAATCAACGCTTTCCCGTGATTCGCCTGACTGGCATGAATGCCATTCGAAGTATGTGGACCGCTTGCGTCCGCAGTTCGTTCGGGATCCTGATTCGACGGCGAAAGTCGACGCACTTTATTATCGGTGCGCCGCGACACATTTTCGATTGAATTAAATGATTGCGCCGCTTTAAGCCCGTTGATAGATTCCACAACGGCGCATGGTAAACCGGTCCTTTGCCGAAATGCGCCAACCCCCGTTCGCCCGGCTTAAAGCCGGGCTTTTTTTTCATACTCACGCCGGTGCGTTCAACGTGGCGGAAGATCGCGCGCCGGATCCACCGACTGGCCCTGGTAGCGCAGCTCGAAATGGAGCATCACGCGATCGTTGTCGGTGCTGCCCATCTGCGCGATTTGCTGACCTTGCGAGACCGTCTGCCCTTCCTTTACGAGCAGCGCCTGATTGTGTGCGTAAGCCGTCAGGTATGCGCCGTTGTGCTTGATGATCAGCAGATTGCCATAGCCGCGCAGGCCGTTGCCCGCATAGACGACCTTTCCTGCGGCTGCCGCGACCACTGGCGTCCCCGGCGCGTTGGCAATGTCGACGCCCTTCGAGTTCCGTCCGTCGAACCCGCGAATGACCTTGCCGTTCGCTGGCCAGACTAGCGAGATCGACGCATTGGGCACGGCCGCCGGTGTCGGGGTGTCGTCGGGCGCGTCAGCCGGTGCCCGACGGCGCGCGCGCGGCGTGCTGCCCGTTGCCGGCGCGGCCGTCGGCCTCGACGTCCCGGCGGGCGGCACCACACGCAGGACCTGGCCGGTTTCGACGGCATCGGGATTCGAGAGATTGTTCCAGCGCACGATGTTCTGCACCGACTGGTGGTTTTCGCGTGCGATTTTGCCGACCGTGTCGCCGCGCTCCACGCGGTAGTAGCCGGGCCCGACCGGCGCCGATCCACACGCGGCGAGCAGCGCGACTAGCGTCGCACAGGCGATCCGTCTGATTCTTTTTGCCAACATTCAACCTCGCTAGACCCTGCCGGGCGGAAATGCCGTGTCGGCAAATCGTCTGATTTTAGCGGGTTTGTCCCTACGAGAACCGTCGCATCTGCGAACCGGCCGTACGTGGCCGGTCGCGAAGCAGGGCGAGGCGTGATGCGCGGGCGTCAGGCGAGGTCGTCGACGCGGATCCGCAGAACCGCGCTTTCCGAAGCGCCGGGCGCGAGCCAGCGCAGACCGAGGCCGTTGTGGATCGCATCCGGTAGTCCGAGCCACGGCTCGATGCAGTAGAAGTCGGAGTCGTCGGCCTCGGTCCAGGTGGTCACCGCATACCACGGCAGCGAGGCGGGCCGATCGAGATCGATCGTCACGATACGGCCGAGCCCCGGCGCGATCATGCGAACCGGCGTGGCAGGCGGCGTGGGGGTGAGGACGTGGAAGCGGTCGACAATGCCCGGATCGCCGAGCCGGTACGGCGATTCGTCCGGCGTCGCGGCGCTGATCGAGCCGTCCGGCAACTGATGGCGCAGTTCCGCGGATGGCAGTTCGAGCGTCGTCGCGCCGCGCTGCGCGTGGGGCAGCGCGAAGTAGAAATGGTGGCCCGCGTACCAGGGAAGCGGCACGGTGCCGGGATTGGTCGCCGTCAGCGACACATCGAGCGTGCGCTCGTCGGCGAGCCGGTAGGCCGCTTCGAAGCGAAACGCGAACGGATAGCCCGCGTGCGTCGCCTCGGAATCCGCGAGCGTCATGCGTACGCCGAGGCCGTCCTCGTCGATTTGCGCCGTGAAGGGCAGGTCGCGCGCGAAGCCGTGCATCGGCAGATCCCGTACGACGCCTTGCGCGTCGCGCCAGCGACCGATCTGCCCGTCGACGCGATGTCGTCCGAGAAACGGGAACAGCAGCGGATTGCCGCCGCGAATGCGCGCCGGCTGGCTCCAGTTCGCGTGCTCGGGCCAGTGGATGACCGGCTGGCCGTCGAGATGCCACGAAAGCAGGCGTCCGCCGGCCCACGGGGCGAAGCGTAACGTCGATGCGCCGCTGGAGAGATCGAGGATGTCGTGCTGGGGGCTTGATTCCATGGTCTCGTGTGAAGGTCGAGTGGTTGGGTGGAAGGGGCGGCGGAGCGCCGTGAACGCGAATTCTGCGCCGTATTCCCGTGCGTGAAAACCCGCGTCGGGAAAGCGCGGGTATGGGACGGGGGATGCGGGGCGGATAATCGGCCCTCGGCGTGCGGTGGCGCACGGTAAATTTCACAGGAGGCTTCCATGGATCTCGCCATGGCAATGAGCACGGCGCTGTTCGGTCTCTTCGTCGGCAGCAGCGCGTATTTCTTCTACAAGATGACTCGCTGAGCCGCGTGCTCAACGCCTCCAGCGCTTCGGTCTCCGCCTTCGGGCACGTCAGCCGGGCCGCACCCCATTTTCGTCATCGCGCTACGTCCTCATCCTGCGATTCCTGCTCCGCACTCAAGCAGGAAATTGTTGCGACGCCGTAACTTCCCCGACAAATTCGCCTCGATGCTTGGCGCTGTAAGGCGGCCCCGGCATAATCGGTGCGCTTCGCCGTGCCGGCATTGCTGCGATCCGGCGCCATGTTCACCCATTTCGAGGATCCGCGCGTGAGTCTCTGGTTTCTATTGTTTCTGAGCGTGCTGCAGGGCGTCACCGAACTCTTTCCCGTCAGCAGCCTTGGTCATACGCTGCTCGTGCCGGCGCTCTTCGGCATGCACATCGACAAGCACGCGCCGCAGTTGCTGCCGTTCCTCGTCGCGTTGCATCTCGGTACGGCCGTCGCGCTGCTCTGGTATTTCCGCGAGCGCTGGGTCGCGCTGATCCGCGGCTTTTTCGGCTCGCTGTCCGGCCGCAAGAGCGACGACGGCCACATGATGTGGGCGCTCATCATCGGTACGATACCGGCGGGTCTCGTTGGCCTCGTGCTGGAAAAGCGCATCGAGACGATCTTTCACGATCTGCGCATCGTGGCGGCTGCGCTGATGATCAACGGCGTGCTGCTGTGGTTCGGCGACCGGCTGCAGCGCGCGCGCATGCATCGCGCGCCGGAGAAGCTCACGTTCCGCCAGGCGTTTCTCGTGGGGCTCGCGCAGATCGGCGCGCTGATTCCGGGGTTCTCGCGCAGCGGTCTCACGATGATCGCGGGCAACGCAGCGGGCCTCACGACCGAGAAGGCTGCCGAGTTCTCGTTCCTGCTCGGCACGCCGATCATCTTCGCCGCGGGCCTGCTCGAACTGCCCAAGCTCTTCCATGCGCGCGACCAGTTGATGACCGCAGTCGTGGGTGGCGTGCTCACGGGTATCGCCGCGTGGCTCAGCGTGCGTTTCCTGATGCGCTATTTCGAAGGGCGCGGGCGTCTTGCGTCGTTCGGCGTGTACTGCGTGATCGCCGGTGTGATTTGCCTCGGCTGGTTCATGCTGCATCAGCAGCCGGTTTGATGCGGCGCCGGTCGGGCAAGAACGGCGCGAGTCGAAAGCGGTATAATTCTGCGCCCGTCTTTCTGACACCCCGCGCGCAAGCGCGGGCGGGCGGCAATCGAGGTATAAGCGAGATATAAGCGAGCCACAAGCGAGGCACGCGCTTACGCGACAGTAGCTCAGCTGGATAGAGCATCGGCCTTCTAAGCCGAGGGTCGGGGGTTCGAGCCCCTCCTGTCGCACCAAACAAATCCAAAGGGTTGCAAGGTATTTCGCCTGCAACCCTTTTTCGTTCTTAAAGCGGTGTCGGCGATAAGCAAGCCAACCGCTCCACCTACCGAAGAACCGCTTCCGCAATCCCACCCGCCACACACGCCATAACGACCCAAATCGGCGAAACTTTCCATCGGGTCAAAAGCAGGAACCCGACACCCGCAATGGTGAAATCGGCCTGCGACCGCACAGCGCTAGTCCACACCGGCGAATAGAGCGCAGCGGCCAGCAGCCCCACGACCGCAGCATTGACCCCAGCAAGCGCCGCCGACATCGCGGGCCTCGCGCAGCGCCTGCCACCACGGCAGCGCTGCAACCACAAGCAGCAGTCCAGGCAGAAAAATCCCCACGGTAGCGAGCAGTGCGCCGGTCCAGTGTGTCGGCGGCTCGGTCATCATCCAGCCGAGAAAGGCGGCAAACGTGAAGAGCGGTCCCGGCACGGCCTGGGCCGCGCCGTAGCCGGCAAGAAAGTCGCCCGGCGCGACCCATCCGGTCGCGACGGTTTCCCGCTGCAGCAAGGGCAGCACGACATGTCCGCCGCCGAAGACGAGCGCCCCGGATCGATAAAACGCCTCGAACACGCGTACGCCCTGCGCGACGACGCCTTCACCGAACACAGGAAATCCGGAAAGCAGCACGCAAAAGACGATCAACGCTCCGATACCCGTGGCCCGTGACACATGGAATTCGTCAGTGTAAGTTCGCACGGTTCGCGTCGCTCCCGTGGCATCCGGGCGGCAGAGCGCGAGACCGAGCAACGCGCCGGCGCCGATCACGATGAGTTGCGCGTAGACGGTCGTCAAAAGACTCAGCAATGCGAGCGCGATGAGCGCGATCGCCGCGCGTCGGCGATCGGGGCACAGACGCCGCGCCATGTCCCAGACCGCCTGCGCCACGACGGCAACCGCGACGAGCTTCAGCCCGTGGATCATCCCCGCGCCGACCGGTCCGCCCAGATCGGGCGCGATGGCAGCAAAGGCCAGCATGACGAGCACCGACGGTAGCGTGAATCCGCACCACGCCGCGAGTCCGCCGGCCCACCCGGCCCTGAGCAGTCCGATCGAAAAGCCTGCCTGACTGCTGGCCGGTCCCGGCAGGAACTGGCAGAGGGCGACGAGATCGCTAAAAGCCTCGTCGTCGAGCCAGCGGCGACGCTCGACGAATTCGCGGCGAAAGTAGCCGATGTGGGCAACCGGGCCACCGAAGCTCGTCACTCCGAGCCTGAGGAACGCCGTGAGAACTTCGAATACGCGCCCGGCGCGGGACTGGCGCGGCGACATTTCAGTATCCATACGTGGATGGGCGGGATGCAGGGATGTCAATCCTAACGTCAGGAAGTGGCGGGAAACCATCCCCAATAGTATGAAGGGCGGGCGTCGATGCACCATTCCTCTTGAGTTCGACGTCACGGGGCGATGATCACCCGCGCGTAAGGGAAATGGGGGCCCGTGCTATTCTTTTCGCGATGCGTTTTCAGGTCCGCTTGAAGCGCCAAAAACCGTCAAGGAGAACCCTCGATGCCGACGTGCACACGAATCCGGTCCGTTCTGAGTGCGGCGCTGTTGTTTGCGACACTCGCCACGTTCGCGAATGACGCCAGCGCGATCAACCTCCGCTTTCTGCGCGACACGCCGGTCGCCGCCATGAGGCAGGCCGATACCGACTCGCTCACGAAGGCGGTGCGTGCGGCCCTCGACGAAAAACAGGACGGCGAGAGCACGACGTGGACGAACGAAGGTCTGCACAACAGCGTGAGGATCGAGGCGACCATCACGGCGACGAAAACCGAAAAGGACGGCGACAACACGTGCCGCGCGATGGAGGTCGTCGTCAGCGCAAGGCAGCAGTCGATGACGCTGCGTCCGCGCTTCTGCCGCGCGGGGACGGGCGAGTGGGTTTATCAGAGGACGCATTGAACACGTGGTGATCAGCAAGATTGTGTCGTGCGGCACCGTGCTGCTCGATCCGGCGGGCCGCGTGCTGCTCGCGCACGCGACGGGCACGAACCATTGGGACATTCCGAAAGGGCACGGCGAGTCTGGCGAAACCGAGGCCGAAAGCGCGCTGCGCGAGATGGTCGAGGAGACGGGTCTCGCGCTCGATCCGTCGCGCCTGAAAGATCTGGGACGTTACGTCTATCGGCGTGACAAGGATCTGCACCTGTTCGCGGCGCGCGCGCTGGCGGACGAACTCGATCTCTCGCGCTGCGTCTGCACGTCGTTGTTCCCGCGCCGCGAGGACGGCATGATGATCCCCGAGATGGACGCCTGGCGCTGGATCGCGCCGGCCGACGTCGCGCAGTACGCGAGCCGCAGCCTCACACGGCTCTTCGAGACGATGCTCTCGCTCGCGGAACTGCATCGCATGCTGTGAACTTGCGTCGACGCCTGACAAGCAAAAAGCCGCTGCGCGATACACGCAGCGGCTTTTTTTCATGCCCGAATCCGCAGACTTACTTTGCCCAGCTATCGCGCAAGCTGACGATGCGGTTGAACACGGGTTGGCCCGGCTTCGAATCGATGCGATCCGCGACGAAGTAGCCATGACGCTCGAACTGATAGCGGTCTTCCGGCGCGGCGTCGCGCGCGCCCGGTTCGAGATACGCCTGCACGACGCGCTTCGAATCCGGATTGATCGCTTCGAGGAAGTCGCGTCCGCCCGCATCGGGCTGCGGCTCGCGGAACAGGCGGTCGTAGATCCGCACTTCCGCCGGGCACGCATGCGGCGCGCTCACCCAGTGGATGTTGCCCTTCACCTTGTAGTTGTTCGCGCCTTCGGTGCCCGAGCGGCTGTCCGGGAAGTAGTTGCAGTGGACGGCGATCACGTTGCCGTTCTCGTCCTTGTCCGCACCCGTGCATTCGATGACGTAGCCATAGCGCAGACGCACCTTGTTGCCCGGGAACAGGCGGAAGTAGCCCTTCGGCGGCGTTTCGTTGAAGTCTTCGCGCTCGATCCACAGCTCGCGCGAGATCGGGAACGTGCGCAGCCCGCGCTCCGGGTGATGCGGATGCACGGGCGCCGTGCAGTCCTCGGTCTGGCCTTCCTGATAGTTGTCGATGATGAGCTTGAGCGGGTCGAGCACCGCGACCGTGCGCGGCGCCTTCTCGTCGAGGTCGTCGCGCAGCGCGCCTTCGAATACGCTCATGTCGATCCACGAATCGACCTTCGTCACGCCGATGCGCTCGCAGAAGAGCTGGATGCCCTCCGGCGTGAAACCGCGGCGGCGCAGGCCGACGATCGTGGGCATGCGCGGATCGTCCCAGCCCTCGACGTGGCCTTCGGTCACGAGCTGCAGCAGCTTGCGCTTGCTCGTGATCGCGTAGGTGAGGTTCAGGCGCGAAAACTCGATTTGCTGCGGGAGCGGGCGCGTGAAGACGCCGGCGTCGGCGAGCTGGTCGAGCACCCAGTCGTACAGCGGGCGATGGTCTTCGAACTCCAGCGTGCAGAGCGAGTGCGTGATGTTTTCGAGCGCGTCCGAGATGCAGTGTGTGTAGTCGTACATCGGATACACGCACCACTTGTCGCCCGTGCGGTAGTGATGCGCGAAACGGATGCGGTAGATCACCGGGTCGCGCATGTTGAAGTTCGGCGACGCCATGTCGATCTTCGCGCGCAGCACGTGCGCGCCTTCTTCGAACTCGCCCGCCTTCATGCGGCGGAAGATGTCGAGGTTTTCTTCGACAGGGCGCTCGCGGAAAGGCGAATTCTTACCGGGCTCGGTGGCCGAGCCGCGGCTCGCGCGCATCTCGTCCGGCGTCTGGCTGTCCACGTACGCCTTGCCGCGCTGGATCAGCAGCTCGGCGAATTCGTAGAGCTTGTCGTAGTAGTCGCTCGCGTAGAAGAGGAAGTCCTGATCGTCCTTCTTCCACTCGAAACCGAGCCACGTGACCGCGTCGATGATCGAGTCGACGTATTCGACGCTTTCCTTTTCCGGATTCGTGTCGTCGAAGCGCAGGTGGCACACGCCGCCATAGCGCTTCGCGACGCCGAAGTTCAGGCAGATGCTCTTCGCGTGGCCGATGTGCAGATAGCCGTTCGGCTCCGGCGGAAAGCGCGTTTCCACGCGCTGGCCCCACTTGCCCGAGCGGTTGTCGTCGTCGACGATGTTGCGGATGAAATTGGAGGCCGCGGGCGCGTCGCCGCGGTTGGCATCTTTGCGTTCGATATTCATGCGAAAAGGAGAAGATCGTTCGAGGGCGCGATGTCGAGGAATCCGGCACGCCCGGATAGTGACTTCCATTTTACCTGACGCGACCGGGCGCGACAGCCCTCGCGACCGGCGCGTGTGCGCGAGCGCCGCGCGAGAGCCGGAACACCATCATTTGACGGGGAAACGACGATGAACGAAGGACGACGCGTGCTGGTGCTGCCGGGCTATCTGAACTCCGGGCCGGGGCACTGGCAGACGCGCTGGGAGGACGCCCACGCCGGCTTTTCGCGCGTGCAGATGCCCGACTGGGACCATCCTGATTGCGACGCGTGGTGCCGCGCCCTCGAATCCGCCGTGGCCGAAGCGAGCGCGGCTGGCGGCCGCGTGTGGCTGGCGGCGCACAGCCTCGGCTGCCTGACCATCGCCCGCTGGGCCGGGCGGCACGCCGGCCCGGAGCGGCTCGCGCAGGTGGCGGGGGCGCTCCTCGTCGCGGTCCCCGATCCGCACGGCCCCGGGTTTCCCGCCGATGCCCGCGGCTTCGACCCGGTTCGGCTCGCGCCGCTGCCGTTCGCGAGCATCGTCGTCGCGAGCAGCGACGATCCGTACGGTGGCGTGCCGTTCTCCGAACGCTGCGCGCAGGCGTGGGGCAGCCGCTGGATCGGTATCGGCGCGCGCGGGCACATCAATGCGCAAAGCGGCCTCGGCGACTGGGCGCAGGGCCTCGAATGGCTTGAATCGATGGCGTGAGTTGTGAGAGCAAAGCCAGGCGGGGGCGGCGCACCGCCCCCGCCTGGCGCTCAAACCACGCCCTTGCCGCGCAGCGCGGCGACCTGATCCGCGTCGTAGCCGAGCACATCGCGCAGGACCGCGTCGGTGTGTTCGCCGAGCGTCGGCGGATGGCGTTCCACGCGCGGCGGCGTCTCGCTCATGTTGATCGGGTTGCGCACGAGCCGCGCCTTCCCGCCCGATGGGTGCGGCACGTCCACCTGCATCCCGCGCGCGACCACCTGCTCGTTTTCGAACACTTCCGACAAATCGTTGATCGGCCCGCACGGCACGCCCGCCGCTTCGAGCGCGGCGATCCACTCCGCTTTCGTGCGCGAGCGGACCATCCCGGCCACGATCGGCACGAGCGTGTCGCGGTGGCGCACGCGCAAGGGGTTCGTCGCGAAACGCTCGTCGTCGGCCAGTTCGGGCCGGCCGCCCACTTCGACGAACTTGCGGAACTGCCCGTCGTTGCCCACGGCGAGGATGATCCAGCTGTCGCTCGTCTGGAAGGCCTGGTACGGCACGATGTTCTGATGCGCGTTGCCCCAGCGCACGGGCGCCTTGCCGCTGGTGAGGTAGTTCGAGTTCATGTTCGCGAGCATCGCGACCTGCACGTCGAGCAGCGCCATGTCGATGTACTGGCCGACGCCCGTGCGGTCGCGGTGCGCAAGCGCCGTGAGCACGGCGATGGTCGCGTACATGCCCGTCATGAGGTCGGCGATCGCGACGCCCGCTTTTTGCGGACCGCCGCCCGGCAGGCCGTCGCGCTCGCCGGTGATGCTCATGAAGCCGCCCATGCCCTGCACGATGAAGTCGTAGCCCGCGCGCGACGCATACGGGCCGGTCTGGCCGAAACCCGTCACCGAGCAGTAGACGATGTCGGGCTTCACCGCGCGCAGCGAGTCGTAGTCGAGGCCGTATTTCTTGAGCTGCCCGGCCTTGTAGTTCTCCAGCACGACGTCGCTCTGCGCGGCGAGTTCGCGCACGATGCGCTGGCCCTCGGGCGACGCGATATCGACGGTCACCGAACGCTTGTTGCGGTTCGCGGCGAGGTAGTAGGCCGCTTCGGCAGTGTCCTGGCCGTCGGGCGTTTGCAGGTACGGAGGGCCCCAGTGGCGCGTGTCGTCGCCGGCGCCGGGGCGTTCCACCTTGATCACGTCCGCGCCGAAATCGGCGAGAGTCTGCGCGCACCACGGCCCCGCGAGCACGCGGGTAAGGTCCAGTACGCGGATATGGCTGAGAGCGCCCATGCGGTGTCGTCCGATGTTGTTTTGCGGCTGGCCGTCCGTTTGTCCGTTTGTCCATCGACTTGCGGACTGGCGGGCGGCCGGTTTTGGCATCTTACGCGATCGCGCGACGGCAGGCCAATTTCCGGTACGGTGTTTTGCACAGCGGAACCATGGCCGTGCGATTCCACCGCCGCCCGCCGCGCAACGCGCCGTGAAACAGCCCGCGATGCCGCACCATCGCACGTCGGCCCGGCCGCGCCGCCGCGCGGCTGCGTCGATCCCGTATAATCGATCGGTTCCGCAGCGGCCGATGTGCTCGCGAACGAGCCGTGAACGGCGCGTTTAGCGCAGCGTTAGCCGCTGATCGGACCGCAACGAACCCCGGACAGACAGAACCCCAACCAGAACGGTCCCGCCGTCCCGTCGACGCTCCTGCGCGCGGCGTGCCGGTCCCCGGGGTCAGGACATACGCACAGGACGCCTCCAAAGCACGCCATGAAAGCCGCCGAAATCCGCGAGAAATTCCTCAAGTTCTTTGAATCGAAGGGCCACACGATCGTGCGCTCGTCGAGCCTCGTGCCGGGCAACGACCCGACCCTGCTCTTCACCAACTCGGGCATGGTGCAGTTCAAGGACGTGTTCCTCGGCGCCGAGTCGCGTCCGTACTCGCGCGCGACCACCGCGCAGCGCAGCGTGCGCGCGGGCGGCAAGCACAACGATCTCGAAAACGTCGGCTACACGGCGCGTCACCACACGTTCTTCGAGATGCTCGGCAACTTCTCGTTCGGCGACTACTTCAAGCGCGACGCGATCCACTACTGCTGGGAGCTGCTGACGAAGGTCTACAGGCTGCCGGCCGACAAGCTCACGGTGACCGTCTACAAGGAAGACGACGAAGCCTACGACATCTGGGCGAAGGAAATCGGCGTGCCGGCCGGGCGCATCATCCGCATCGGCGACAACAAGGGCGCGCGCTACGCGTCCGACAACTTCTGGCAGATGGCCGACACCGGCCCGTGCGGCCCGTGCTCGGAAGTGTTCTACGACCACGGCCCGGAAATCTGGGGCGGCCCGCCGGGGTCTCCCGAAGAGGACGGCGACCGCTTCATCGAGATCTGGAATCTCGTGTTCATGCAGTTCAACCGCGACGCCCAGGGCAACATGACGCCGCTGCCCAAGCAGTGCGTCGACACGGGCATGGGGCTCGAACGTCTCGCGGCCGTGCTGCAGCACGTGCACAGCAATTACGAGATCGACCTGTTCCAGACCCTCATCAAGGCCGCCGCGCGCGAAACGCGCACGGCCGATCTCACGAACAACTCGCTGAAGGTCATCGCCGACCACATCCGCGCGTGCTCGTTCCTGATCGTCGATGGCGTGATTCCCGGCAACGAAGGCCGCGGCTACGTGCTGCGCCGCATCGTGCGCCGCGCGATCCGCCACGGCTACAAGCTCGGCCAGAGGAGCGCGTTCTTCAACAAGCTCGTGGCGGATCTCGTCGCGGAAATGGGCCCGGCCTATCCGGAACTCAAGGAAGCCGAACAACGCGTGACCGACGTGCTGCGCCAGGAAGAGGAGCGCTTCTTCGAGACGATCGAGCACGGCATGTCGATCCTCGACGGTGCGCTCGCCGACCTCGAATCGAAGGGCGGCAAGGTGCTCGACGGCGAACTCGCGTTCAAGCTGCACGACACCTACGGCTTCCCGCTCGACCTCACGGCGGACGTCTGCCGCGAGCGCAACGTCACCGTCGACGAACCCGCGTTCGACGAAGCCATGGCGCGTCAGCGCGAGCAGGCGCGCGCGGCGGGCAAGTTCAAGATGGCGCAGGGCCTCGAATACTCGGGTGCGAAGACCACGTTCCACGGCTACGAAGAGATCGTGTTCGACGACGCGAAGGTCGTCGCGCTGTACGTCGACGGCGCGTCCGTCAACGAAGTGAAGACCGGCCAGGACGCCGTGGTCGTGCTCGACCACACGCCGTTCTACGCCGAGTCGGGCGGCCAGGTCGGCGATCAGGGCGTGATCTCGAATGCGAGCGTGCGCTTCGCGGTCGCGGACACGCTCAAGGTCCAGGCCGACGTCGCGGGCCATCATGGCACGCTGGAACAGGGCACGCTCAAGGTCGGCGACATCGTGAAGGCCGGGATCGATGCGATCCGCCGCGCCCGCACGGCGCGCAACCACTCGGCGACGCACTTGATGCACAAGGCGCTGCGCGAAGTGCTCGGCTCGCACGTGCAGCAGAAGGGCTCGCTCGTCGATGCCGACAAGACCCGCTTCGACTTCGCGCACAACGCGCCGATGACCGACGACGAAATCCGCCGCGTCGAAGCGATCGTCAACGCCGAAGTGCTCGCGAACGCGCCCGGTATCGTGCGCGTGATGTCGTTCGACGAAGCGGTGAAGGGCGGCGCGATGGCGCTCTTCGGCGAGAAGTACGGCGACGAAGTACGCGTGCTCGACCTCGGCTTCTCGCGCGAACTCTGCGGCGGCACGCACGTCTCGCGCAGCGGCGACATCGGCCTCTTCAAGATCGTCGTGGAAGGCGGCGTGGCGGCGGGCATCCGCCGTGTGGAAGCGATCACCGGCGACAACGCCGTGCGCTTCGTGCAGGACCTCGACGCGCGCATCAACGCGGCGGCGGCGGCGCTCAAGGCGCAGCCTTCGGAACTCACGCAGCGCATCGCGCAGGTGCAGGACCAGGTGAAGTCGCTCGAAAAGGAACTCGGCGCGCTGAAGTCGAAGCTTGCGTCGAGCCAGGGCGACGAACTCGTCGGCCAGGCGATCGAAGTGAGCGGCGTGCACGTGCTGGCGGCGACGCTCGAAGGCGCTGACGCGAAGACGCTGCGCGAGACCGTCGACAAGCTCAAGGACAAGCTCAAGAGCGCGGCGATCGTGCTGGCGGCGGTCGAGGGCGGCAAGGTGAGCCTGATCGCAGGCGTGACGGCCGAGGCGAGCAAGAAGGTCAAGGCCGGCGAACTCGTGAACTTCGTCGCTCAGCAGGTGGGCGGCAAGGGCGGCGGCCGTCCCGACATGGCGCAGGCAGGCGGCACCGAACCGGCGAATCTGCCGGCGGCGCTCGCGGGCGTGAAGGCGTGGGTCGAAGCGAAGCTGTAACGCGCGTATCGATCCGGTTTCCCGGTTGAGCCTGGAAAGGGCCGCTCGTTCGAGCGGCCCTTTTCTTTTGCATGGGTCGTCTGGTGAACATCGCGCGCATGCTTGCGCCCTGCAAGTCATGCATGAACCGTCACCGGCCTTGTGCCGCGACGCGGCGCGCGCAAGGCGTGGAATAGATTTCGCCGCCTGATCGTTTAACCGTTACGGCAGCCAGGGAGAAACCATCCCTGGCAGTGCGTAGTGTCTTGCCTGCAGCCTTCACGTCGTGCCGTCGTCGGGTGATGCTGCGCGTGTACATGGACTGACATCATGACCAGAACTCTGTTGTGCATCATTGCTTGCGCTCTGCCCATTGCGTCGTTCGCGGAGGCACCGAAGATTTCGAACGGGATGGTGGTCGACGACGATGGAATGACGCTCTACGCGTTCGACAAGGATACGGTGCAGGGGAAAAGCGCCTGCGTTGGCCCTTGCATGACCATGTGGCCCGCGGCCGTCGCTGATTCATACGACAAGGCGAGCGGCGACTGGGGGTTCATCGCCGCCGCTGATGGCAAACATCAGTGGACCTACAAAGGACGCCCGCTGTATCGCTTCGCAAAAGACCAACACCCCGGCCAGATGAACGGCGACGGATTCAAGGGTATGTGGCACACCGTCAAGCCCTGAACCCGTCCGGATATCTTCCCGTCGCGCCTGCTCCGGCGCATCGTGTCGGCGTCGCGCGCCAGGATGAGGCGCTGCACGATGAACGCGCTGCAAAGGCGTGAGTCAGTAATAAGGATAACTAACATGATACGGAATTCACGCTAATGCACATGTTTGTCGCCCGGAGCAGGCGATGACGGCCGGGGGTAATGTCCTGCAGTCAGTTATGGATTGTTCGTGCGCAACGTCCAGACGGTCGCCGTATTCGTGTTGTCGTCTACAGCCGCAAATTGCAGGTGCTGATGGCTATCGAAGCCGAATGCAAGGCCAAACGCGGAGCCCTGTACGGCGTCAACCGACAGTTGCGCGACGAATTGTCCGTCCGCGGTGAATTCGACAATTTCACTGGGCTGTTGCGGATCGGGATTGACGGCGTCGCCGTTTGCAGTGACGAGGTGCCCGTTCGGTGCGAGCGCCAGCGCAAGCGGACCGTGGAGGTGAGTATTGTCCTGGTAGATGACTCTGCCCACGCCGTTGTCATGGGTGGCGGCCGCACCGTAGATGGCGAACACGGCATTGTCGCCCGTCGAGGCGACGTAAAGGACATCGTGCAGTGCGTCGTAGGCGAGTCCGGTCGGACCGACGACCAGCGCAGCCGGATCGGTGCGGTGCACGTAGCCTGACGCGACGATGGTCGAGGTCGGCAGCACGGTGACGCCGTTCGGCCCGATCGCGAGATCGATCCGCGCGACCTTCCCGCTCAACACATCAGAAACGAATACCTTGACGAACGGCCCCGAGTCGAGCACGGCGAGGTCCCAGGGTCCATCCAGCAGGCGCTGGTCTTTCAGCTCCATGACCAGCCGGCCCTGGGGATTGACGACGAGCAGCGAGCCTGGCCCGATGACGTTCTTGCCGTTCGTGGTCGGCACATTGCCTGCCAGTACGAAACCGCTTTTAAGCACGGCGAGTGCTGTCGTGAGGCCGAGATGACTTCCTTCGAAGAAGGTCGAAGGTGCGCCATTGGACACGAGCTTGACGATCGTCGTACCCGTGCCTTGCAGATTCGACTGGGCATTGAAATTCGATACCACCACGTCGCCTGGCTTGAGCGTGCTCCAGGCGGGCACACCTGCCGGTACGAATGCAATGCCATAAGGATTGAGATCGCCGTTGGCCGGAACGGTCGATGAAGTCGCGGACTGCGGTGGCAGAATCGTCTGCTGCGCATTAGCTGGGACCGTACCCAACGACAACGCAACGAGACCGGTGCCGCACACCGCACGACGCACACAGCGGGACGCGCGTGACGCTTTCGCCAGCCCGTTGAATCCAATGTATGTATTGAATGCAGATAATGAACGCGAGGCTTCCATTTCACCCCTCCTTTTTGCACGGATGGCCTGAGCCGCCAGGACGAATCGCGCGTTCACAGAGCCTGCATTGATGCGCGCGACTCGCGTCCTGCATAAACGAAGAAGCGCTCCGATTATTCCGGACGGCTTGTGTTGTTCACGTGATGCCGCCGCTGCAAAGAGGATCTTGCGAACGAAGGAATAGACGCCCCCGCGAGATCGTTTAGACGACGTGCGAACCAACGGCAGACTTCGATGAGCACTCGACAACGCCACATCATCTGTTCTGTTCACGCAGGGCTGCTAATTTCATCCGCTGCGTTGTGCGCGGGCTGCGGCGGAGGCGGAGGTGGCGGCAGCAGTGGCGGCGGTAGCGCAAGCAATGTGTCGATGATTTCCATTGCCGGTACGGCGGCAACGGGCAAGGCACTCGCGAACGCGACGATTACCATCGACTGCGCGCAGGGCTCGATGACGGTCACGGCCGATGCGAACGGAAACTACCACGCGACATTCGGCGCAACGATGCCGTGCCTGATCACTGCGACTTCTGGCGTAACGACGCTGCATTCCGAAGCGTTCGCGGGCGGCACGTTCGACGTCACGCCCGAGACCGATCTGTTGGTGTCGTATCTCGCGGCGCAACTCGGTACGAACGAAAGCGGCCTTGTTACCGGCTTCGCGACGAATGCGCAGTTTCAGCAGACGCTGCAGAATCAGACCGACGTTATGACTGCACAGGCTGCCGTCGTCCAGAATCTGCAGCAAAAGTACGGTGTGACGCTTTCCACGCCCGGTTTTCTGACCGCTGCATTCGCTGTCGGTCAGCCAGGCGAGGACAGCGATCTCGAAGCACTCTTTGCTCGCGGCGCAATCGACACGAACGGCGAACCGGATGCGGCCGCCGTCACGCTCATTGTCTCGGCGGGGGCCGCGCATCCGCTTGCCGTCGCGCCGGGTACCGGCACAAGCGGGACCGGTGGCGTGGGGACGGGCGGTTCTGGAAGCACGACCGGCATGATGTAAGGCGAGACGGCACACGGCCGATACGCGCGCAGCCGTACGCCGCGCGTGCGCTGCAATTCAGACGTGCGCCGCAGCCATGGCGGGATCGGCGGACAATGCGTCCTTTTGCTTCACCGCCGCCGCAAGATTGCTGCTCTCCAGCAACCCATCGCGCAGCGCTGCCAACGCCGGTGAAAAATGCCCGCGCCGCCACACGAGCAGCGTGTCGATCTGCCCGAATTCGCCGAGCGAGTGCACGGCTATGTCGTCGATATTGCGCTGAAGCTCCAGCACCGAGCGCGGCGCGACCGCGACGCCCGCGCCCGCCGCCACGCACGCGGCGATCGCGTGATACGAGCCGAGTTCGAGCACGCGTCGCGGGCGGATCCCTTGTTCGAAGTACCACTTCTCGACGTAATTCCGGTACGCGCAGCCGCGTTCGAACGAGATGAGCGTCGACAGCGCGACGTCGCGCGGCTCGCGGATCGGACGATGGCCGCGCGGCGTCAGCAGGACCAGTTCTTCGCGATACACCGGCACCGACTCGTACAGATCGTCCGGCGGCAAGCCGTCGAGCGGCCTCGCGATCAGCGCGGCGTCCATCTCGAACTCGTGCACGCGCTCGATCAGAAAGCCCGTCGTGCCGGTCTCCAGTTCGAGTTCGACGTCGGGCCAGGTCTGGTGATAGCGCGCGAGCACGCCGGGCAGGCGGCTCGCGGCGGTGCTCTCCATCGTGCCGAGCCGCAGCCGCCCCGATGGCCGCCCGGCCTTCATGGCCTGGCGCGCTTCGTCGGCGAGCGCGAGGAGCCGCTCCGCGTAGGGCAGCAGCGTGTGACCGGCGGGCGTCAGCACGAGACGGCGGCCGTCGCGCGTGAAGAGTTCGGCGCCGAGCTGCGCTTCGAGCTGCTTGATGCGCGTCGTCACGTTCGACTGCACGCGGTTCAGCTTCATGGCCGCACGCGTGACGCCGTTTTCGCGCACGACAGCCCGAAAGATCGCGAGCGCTGCGAGGTCCATGGTTCTCTCCTTGGGATGAATGGATTCATCATAATTCATTTTTCGTGAACGATTCCGTTGACTAAGATAGTCGGCAGTGGCCCCGTCCCCGGGGCCGCGCATTATCTTTTCCAGCCGACCATGAACGATTTCGCCTCCCGTCCCGCCGCCGCACGCGCTGATTCGCGCGGTCCCGATGCCGCACGCCGCACCGCACTCGCGTGCATGGTCACGCTGGCGGTGGCGCTCGGCGTCGGGCGCTTCGCGTTCACGCCGCTCCTGCCGCTGATGCTGCACGGCGGCGGCCTCGATCTGCGTCACGGCGGGTGGCTCGCGTCGCTGAACTACGCGGGGTATTTCATCGGCGCGGTCAGTTGCGTGGCGCTTCGGCTGCCGCACGCGAAGATCGTCCGCGCGGGACTCGTCGCGACCGTGCTGCTGACCATCGTGATGGGGCTCACGCGGCAGTTCTGGATCTGGGCCATCGTGCGCTTCGTGGCGGGCATGGTGAGCGCGTGGACGTTCGTTTTCGCGTCGCAGTGGGGCCTGCGGCGGCTCGCCGAACTGAGCGCGCCCGAGTGGAGCGGCGTGATCTACACGGGACCGGGCCTTGGCATCATCGCGACGGGTCTGCTCGTGAGCGCGGCGGGCGGGCTCGGTGCGGCGGCGGGATGGATCGGCTTCGGCGTGATTTGCGCGGTGCTCTCGGTGCTCGTCTGGCCGGCGTTTGGCGATGAACTCGGGGCGCCGCGTACGGCAACGGCTGCGCGTGGCACCGGCGGCACCAGTGGCGCCAGTGGCACCGGCGCGCGGCGCGCCGTCCAGGCGTCGCCAGCCGAAGCCCGCGCCGACGAGCGCCGCGCCGACACCTTCTGGCTCACGCTGCTCTACGCCGTGCCGGGCTTCGGCTACATCATCACGGCGACCTTCCTGCCGGTGATCGCGCGCCATGCGCTGCCGGGCTCGGCGTGGCCTGACCTGTTCTGGCCGATGTTCGGCGTCGCGCTGATCGCGGGCGCGCTCGGCGCCGCGCGCCTGCCGTTGCACTGGGACAATCGCCTGATGCTCGCGGGCTGCTACGTACTGCAGTCGGTGGGGATCGCGCTCGGCATCGTCTGGCCGAACGCGGCCGGTTTCTCGTTCGGCAGCATCCTGATCGGCCTGCCGTTCACGGCCATTACGCTATTCGCGATGCGCGAGGCGCGTCTGTTGCGCGGCGAGCGCGCGGCCGGACTCATGGGCTACGCGACGGGCGCCTACGGCATCTGCCAGATCGCCGGGCCGCT
>Ga0265338_10003814_pt1 | contig 20945 bp, 18 predicted proteins | sample 42126metaG_FD_193579 | JGI IMG/M metagenome (GOLD analysis project Ga0265338, IMG submission 193579) | Rhizosphere microbial communities from Carex aquatilis grown in University of Washington, Seatle, WA, United States - 4-21-26 metaG | ecosystem: Host-associated > Plants > Roots > Rhizosphere... | reverse complement strand
CATGGCGCTCATCAGTGCCGGTCTCGACGAAGTGCCGATGGCCTACAAAAACATCCGCGAAGTCATGGCTGCCCAGAGCGATTTAGTGACAGTGCTGGGCCAGTTCGGTCCGTAGCTCGGAATCACTGAGTAAACCAGCCCTCCTTCGCCAAGCCTACGGAGGGCACCATCCTTCGCTCGAAACCGCTGGCGCCGTTCCGAGCGAAGGATGGTGGAGGCGGCGGGAGTTGAATCTGTATGTTATTTTCGGGTGGGTTCGTTTCGCTGCATTAACATTGCAGAATTTTCCTATCCATTTTCTCCCGTTACGAACCTAAATGCATCAAAACGAACTTTTTCTGTCAGGAATTGTCAGGAACTACTGGGAGTCGCGGCGGTGTCCACCAAACACCACAACCGACCGCAGCGATGCGCCGACAGGTTCACCTTACACAATGACACCTGACTCGACAGTTTCTCACTTGTGGTAATCGTCCCGCCCCATGAGCACCTTGCGCAGTTGAGCCTCTGTCACGCACGGCCATTTCAATTTCCGCAGCCAGCGGTTTGCCTTCGCGGGGTCAAAGGCTTCGGCATCAAACGGGCGGCCCAGCCATTCAGTCATGGATCCGTGCTCCGGGTGCTTCCGGTTTTTGAGTATCTTGAGCAAGTCTGTATAGCCCCACACACCACCGCAGTCTTCCGGCGGACAGGCGCGGGCACCGTCCAGGCAAAGAGCAACCGTTGCCGCCGCGGGATCATGTGGCAGGATCTTCTCCACCGTGATCTCGTGCTCCCAAGAGTCGCCGAAGTCATATTCGTAGCCGAACTGCGCGCCCTTGTCTGGCACGACCTGCTCCAGCGTGGCTTTCGCTTCGTCACGATCCGATTCCTCGCCGAGGCCCATGCCCTCGTTGTGACGAGGATCGGAATAGCGCGCTTCGGCGGTGAGAAAATGGTGCAAATGACTGTTGGTCCAACCCATCGCGACCTGGAGAACAGCGTGGATCCAGCCGAGATTGGCATTACCGGGCACCCGAAGCCGCCGCCAGATATCCGGCTTCGAGCCGATCAGAAGGATTTTCAGTTGATAGGCAGGCGCATTGGCCTTTCTGGCGTTTGGTTGAATCTGTGAAATCATGATCGCAGCGGTTCAGTCCCTTCATTCAGGATTTTGAGATAATGGTCGTAAGTGTAAAGCCGGGCGTATTTACGACCCGTGGCCTCGCGGACAATGCCCAGCTTTTCAAGGTGCCCAAGCGCAGCGGTGACCGTTGGCGCTGTCAGCTGCAATTCCTTGCCGGCGGCTGCGATCGAGACAATCGGCTGCCCTTGGAGCAGCCGATGCACTCTCAAGGCAGAACCCGCCGGTTTCCCGATGGCCTGAATGCGTTTCTCATCGGCAGCGGCCAAAGTCATCAATGCCCTGGCGGTCTGCGCCGCCTGGCTGGCGGTTTCCTCTACTCCGGTCAGGAAGAAGCGCAGCCAAGCTTCCCAATCGCCCGTCAGCCGAACGGACTGGAGCAGGTCATAATATTGCTCGCGATGTTGTTTGAAGTAGAGGCTGAGATACAGCAACGGTTCGCGCAGCGTGCCTTCGGCACAGAAAAGGAACGTGATGAGCAGCCGGCCCAGGCGTCCGTTGCCGTCCAGAAACGGGTGAATGGTTTCAAACTGGACGTGGGCCAGAGCCGCCTTGATGAGAAGCGGCGTTTTGACCGGATCGTTGTGCAGGAATTTTTCCAGCGCGCCAAGACATTCCAGGAGGTGGTCAGCCGGCGGCGGAACAAACTTGGCGTAGCCGGGCCGCGTGCCTCCGACCCAATTTTGTGATCTGCGGAATTCTCCCGGCTCCTGCTTGCTGCCGCGCCCCTTCGCGAGCAAGACACCATGGATTTCCTTGAGCAACCGGAGAGACAGTGGAAGTTCTTCAAGCCGCTTGAGTCCGTGATTCATCGCGGCCACATAATTTGAAACTTCTTGCACATCGTCCAACGGGACGCCGGCGACCCCCTCGATTTCGAACAGCAACAGGTCCGAGAGGCTGGATTGCGTGCCTTCGATCTGCGAGGACAGTACCGCCTCCTTCCGAACGTAGGAATATAGGAAAAGTGTCGGGTCTGGCAAAGCGGTCGTCAATCCATCAAGGCGGCCCAAAGCGAGCATGGCCTTTTCGACGAGCTCCTGAATCTCGGCGTCCAAGACCAGCGGCGGATCCGGCGGCAGCAAGTGCGGCACGAAAGCGCGAGCGTTCTCCCCCGTTGTCGAAGGGAGTGGAACATAGTGGCCTGTCAGTCCCCGCTTCATGGTAAACGCCAGTTAAACAAGTTTTAATTGCCGCCGGACAAATTAAAAGATGAGGCCGCATCCTTTAATTGTGAAGTCTGAAATGAAGATTTCTATAATTCATTTGAGCCCAGCCATTTAACCAGAAATGGTGGAGGCGGCGGGAGTTGAACCCGCGTCCCTGGCAAATTAACCAGCCGCGACTACATGCTTAGTCCGGAAAAGGTTTTCTGCTATGCGATGGCGTCCGGACACGAGTCGCACTGCCTAGTCCGCAGGATAAGATCTCAGTTGTCGGCGCGCAGACTCCGCCTTCAACCCAGCCTGCTGTGGCGTCCGTCCACCGTAGCAGGTGTCCAGTGGCAGACGTCGTGGCCTTAGGCCGCGAGAGCTAGTTCTTGATTAGCTGTTTGTTTTGGTCCGATTTTTAACGAGGCCAACGAACCATCCTCGGCATGCCGCCTCTGGCGCATTCCCCAGGTCGAAACCAGTGCGCCCCCATCCAACCACTATAGAATCCGCCAAACCTGACGCCGGGTCAAGCACGGCCCATGTCCTTGACCCAATTCCCGTTGCAGGAATTTCCCGCAGGTGCTATCATCCTGGAAACTAAGAAAGCCTATGAAAGAAAATAATAACCAAAATTCTCGTCGGCACTTTCTCAAAACCTCCCTGGCCCTGCCTGTGGCACTGGCAGCCGGCCCGGCCATGGTGACGCAAACCATGTCCGCCGCCGACGCGCCGGCACCCGCCGCGGCCGCGGCCGTGTTGCCCAAACGACAGCTGGGCAAGAACGGTCCACAGGCCACCATGCTGTGCCTGGGCGGCATGGAGCAGGCCCTGAGCCCGGATTACATCGACATCGCCTGGTCCATGGGCATCCGCTATTTCGATTCGGCCGACTGCTATCTCGGCGGCAAGTCCGAGAAGATTTTCGGGCAGTGGATCGCCAAGTATCCGGAGCGGCGCAAAGAAATCTTTCTGGTCTCGAAAGATCACCCGCACCAGGGGCCCAAGCAAATGCTGGAAATGATTGACCGCCGGCTCGACGCCTGCGGCACCAAGTATCTCGACGCCTTTTACATCCACGGCATCGGCCCGCGCGAATACGGCGACGCCTCGTTGGAATGGCCCAAGAGCGATGACTTTAAAAAAGTTGCCGAAACCCTCAAAAGCTCCGGCAAGGTCAAGCTGGTCGGCTTTTCCTGCCACGACGGCCGGTTGAATGATTATCTCGCTGCCGCCGCGCAGGGCGGGTTTGTGGACATCATCATGCTCAAGTACACGCCGTTTTTCACCAAGGGCGATGAGTTTGACCGGGCGGTGGATGCGGCGTACAAGGCCGGCATCGCCCTCGTGGCGATGAAGAACATGCGCAACACTTCCGATGTGCCCAAGCGCGTGCCAGAATTTGACAAGCTTGGCCTCTCCACCCACCAGGCCGTGCTGCATGCCGTGTGGAGCGACCCCCGTATCTCGGTCGCGTGCGTCCAGCAGGACAATGTCGGCCAGTTGCAGGAATGCACCGCCGCCGCCCGAAGCTACAAGACCCCGCTTAAAACTGCCCACATCGACCAGCTCAAGGAAATCATCCTCGCCAGCCGGCGCACCTTGTGCCCGGGCTGCCCGTCGTGCAATACCTTCGCGGCAACGTCTGACTTTGCGTTGCTCGACATTGCCCGCTTCGTGACGTACTACGAACAGGACGGCCACACCGGCGCCCGCGAAATGTATCACGCTTTGCCGGAATCCGCGCGGAATGCCGTCGGCGTAGACCTGGCGGCTTTGCGGGATCGCTGCGCTTTTCGCGTCGATTACCCGGACATCGTGAAGCGCGCCCAACGCTGTTTCGCTTAAGCCGGCTCCGCCTCATGGCCGCTCCCGCCGCCCCGCCGCCAACCGGGAACCGTAAAACGTTCCGGCGCACCAAAGTTTCGACGACCGAACGCGCCGTCAGCCTGGCCACCGTGGTGTTGCTGGGGGTCATCGGCGGCGTCATCTGGTGGAAGGGCCGGCACTTTGACCCCAACCGCTTTGCCCTTCGCACCGACGCCCTGAAATCCACCGCCGCTGAAGTCAAAGGCAAGTCCGGCACGGTGGGCGGAACCGATGCTGGTCCCGGAGAGACCCGGGCTTCCCTCAAGACCGTGCCTGCCGCTGCCGCCGGTGAAGCCGAACCCGGCGAAGGGTCCGCAGCCGCTCCCGCCCCCGCCGCCAAAGGCGAACCGCTGGACCTCAAACTTGACGGGCTCAAGCCGATGGGGGACACGGAATTTTACAATGCCGACAATCTGTTTGAGAAAATTGACGGGCGCGCCCCGGCTTACCTGAATTTCAATGTTCAAGGCCTCCGCTGCCGCTCCTTCACCGTCGCCGGCACTGCCGGCAGTTTCGTGGACGTCTATGAATACCGTTTCGACACGCCGGTCAACGCCTTCGGCATGTTCTCGACGGAACGCGATCCCAAGGGCGAAACGCTGGCTTTTGCGCCGGACGGCTACGCCAGCGGGATGGGATTCTTTTTCCGCCAGGGCCCGCGTTACATCCAGGTGATGGCATCGGACCAGAATGCGAAAACCATGGAATTGGCCAAGGCCATTGCCGAAGACCGGGCAAAAGCCCTCCCGGCCGACGACGCGGGGCTCGACGCCCGTCGGCGATTACCTGTAACCGGGCTGGACCCGGCCAGCGTCCAATTCGTGCAGGAAAATGCGCAAGGACAGGCGTTCCTCAAGAACGTTTTCCAGGCCAGTTACGATTTTGCCGGCAAAAAGCTGCCGTTTTTTGTGATGGTGGCGCCGGCGGCCGACTCGGCGGCGGCGTGGAAGTCGTACTTCGACTTCGCCGGCCAGTTTGGCGGCAAGGTGACGGCGCTGCCGGACATGAACGGAGCGAAGGTCTTTGCCGCCCAGAATTTCGGGTCCTGGAAGGTGATCTACCAGCGGGACGGTGAACTCGGCGGAGTCTTTGATGCCGCCGACGGGGACCAGGCCCGGGAATTTGTTAAAAAATATCTGGAGGGGCAAATCAAGTAATGGTATGATGCAGATTAGGTTATGAGCCGCGAACCCCACCAAGGCGCGGCGGGTCAACCCGACCCGGCCGCCAAGGACGGCATCAACCGACGCGAATTTCTGATCCGCGCCGGCGCCACCGGTGCCTTGCTGGCCGGCGCGGCTGCGGGCGGTTACGCCCTGTGGCAACCGAAACATTTCGTCCCGGGCTTCCAACCGGAAAAAGGACTGCAACTTCCCAGCTACGCCCTCGCCCCGAACAAGCTTCTGCCCTCGCTCGCCATCGCCCACGGCACGGACCACGACAAAACCATCCGCGCCGCCATCGGCGCGCTCGGCGGCATGGACCGGTTCATCAAAAAGGGCGACGTGGTCATGCTCAAGCCTAACGTCGCGTTCGACACCCCGCCGCCGCTCGCGGCGACGACGCACCCCGAAACGTTGCGCGCGGTGGCCAAGCTCGTGCTCGAAGCCGGCGCGGCCCGCGTTTACATCGCCGACAATCCGATCAACAGCCCGACCGGCTGTTTCTGGAAGAGCGGCCTGAAACAGGTGGCCGACGACTTGAACCTGGATTTGATGTACCCGGAATCCGGTTCCTTCTCGCCGCTGGAACTCAACGGCGAGGTGCTCCGCAACTGGACCTTCTTTCATGAACCGTTCAAGAAAGCCACAAAGGTCATCGGCGTTGCCCCGTGCAAGGACCACAATCTTTGCCACTCCTCAATGACGATGAAAAACTGGTATGGCCTGCTTGGCGGTCGCCGCAGCCAGTTTCACCAGTATATCCACAGCATCGTCTCCGATTTCGCCTTGATGATGAAGCCGACGCTGGTCGTGCTCGATGGTATGAACGTGCTGATGAAAAACGGCCCGACCGGCGGGCGCCTTTCGGACGTGAAGCCGATGAACACGGTGGTCGCGGGCACCGACATGGTGGCGGTGGACAGTTACGGCTACACGCACCTGATGGAACGCGATATCGCGGAGTTGACCTACATCCACAAAGCCCACGAACGCGGTCTCGGCAACAAAAATTGGCAGGACCTGATTTACAAGGAAGTCCAGGCTTGATGCCATGAAAGCCCGTACTGCCCGCCGCATCGCCCAGGTTTTCTTCTTCACCCTGTTCCTGTTTTTCGTCGTCATCACCGACCTGCGGTATCTCAAGGGTTATCCGGTCTCCTGGTTCCTTGAACTCGACCCCTTGGTGGCCTTCGCCACGGCCATCACCACGCACACGATTTACATGGGTTTGCTGTGGAGCCTGCTGCTCATTCTGCCGACGCTGCTGTTCGGGCGCGTTTTCTGTAACTGGATTTGTCCTTATGGCATCCTGCACCATTTCACCGGCTGGCTGCTGGGCAAACGCCGCGCGGAGGAACGCGAACGCATCGAATCCAACCGCTACAAAAAATTGTATTCGCTGAAATATGTCATCCTCATTGCCATGATTGCGGCGGCGATTTGCGGCAGCCTGCAAATCGGCTGGCTCGACCCGATCTGTCTGTTCCATCGCTCGATGACGGTGGCGATTCTGCCGATCCTGAACATGTTTTTTCCGTCGAGCTTTTATGTGCGGCAATATTTTCACGTCGGCGCCTGGATCGTCGGTTTCCTGCTCCTGTTCCTCGTGGGGATGAACGTGGTCATCCCGCGGTTTTTTTGCCGGGTGCTCTGCCCGCTCGGCGCGTTTCTCGGCACGCTGGCCCCGGTGGCGTTGTGGCGCATTGACCGCGATCCACATAAGTGCGTGGACTGCGACCTGTGCCTGAAAAGCTGCGAAGGCGCGTCTGATCCGCACACGCAACTGCGCAAGAGCGAATGTTTTGTCTGCTTCAACTGCATCGAGGACTGTCCGGAGGATGCGATTTCATTCAAGTTCATGCCGCAACTCCAGCGCGAAATCACCGCGCCGGTCGTCCCGGCCCGGCGCGCGTTTCTCGGCACCCTGGTTGGCCTGACGTTTTATGCCTTCGGCCGGGCTTCCGGCGCCTCGGACCGGAATTACGACAAAAAGGTCATCCGCCCGCCGGGGTCGGTGGAGGAAAAGGATTTTCTCGACCGCTGCATCAAATGCGACCAGTGCCTCCGCGTCTGCCCGACCAACGTATTGCAGCCGGCGTTGATGGAATCCGGCCTGGAAGGCATCTGGACGCCGATCCTCAACATGAAGATCGGTTACTGCGAGTTGAATTGCACGCTCTGCGGCCAGGTCTGTCCCACCGGCGCTATCCAGCGCATCAGCATCGAGGAAAAAACCGGCACCGGCACGTTTGTCAAGGAGGGCCCGATCCGGCTGGGCACGGCCTTTTTCGATCATGGCCGCTGCCTGCCGTGGTCCATGGAAACCCCGTGCGTCGTCTGCGAAGAGGTTTGCCCCGTGTCGCCGAAGGCGATTTATTCGCGCGAGGTCACCTTCACCAAACGCGACGGCAATCCCATCACGCTGCGCCAGCCGTACGTGGACCCGGCGTTGTGCATCGGCTGCGGCATTTGTGAACACGAATGTCCCGTCACCGACGAGGCCGCCATCCGTGTCACGGCCGTGGGGGAAACCCGCTCGCGCGACCGCCGGCTGCTGATGGACGGCGGGGTGACCAGCGCTCCCCGGACACTGGAAAACCAAAAACGCTGAAGCTCGATCCGGCCGGTGGCAACCGGGATACCATGGTTTTTGGATTCCAGGTTTCGGATTTTACTGCTAAACCTTTCGCCCATGGAAAAAATCACGTCCGGCCAACGCCCCCGCACCTGCCGCGCCTGCGGGAAAAAATTCGAATATCCCGTCAAGGGCAGCGACGCCACCCGCTATCATTGCCCGGATTGTGTCGTGCTTCCGCCCGACGTGCGCAAAATTCTGGAACGCCTCGGCCTCCGGGTGACCCAACTGGAAAACCAGTTGCGCCGGCTCCAGGAAAAAGCTGCCAACACGACCGTGGGCAACTGATTCCAAAGCCAGGCCGGCCGGGGCTACGGTGCGGAAGGCGTGGCCGGATCGATGGTTGCCGTCGCCCGGTGGTCACAAGAAGCCTCTCAGCGTTTCTTCATCAGCGCTGCCAGACATTCCCTCGCCTGGTGTTTTAGCTGCTCACGGTCGGGCGCGCTCAAACCGTGGGGGTCAAACCGGTGACGGTAATGCAGGCGAAGCAATTCCTGCAAGGGGACCCGTAAATCGCCCAGGGCCGGCTCGGCCAGGACGCGCGCCAGCCAGTCGGAAAGCAGTTCACTGTCCTGGCGGGCCGCTCCCCGTTCCGCCAGCATGTCCTCCAGTTGATAAAATTCCGAATCCAGCCCCGGCCAGTTCATCAAGGCGTCGCGGTCTCCGGTTCGCTGCGGTGGCGGCCGTTTGCGTCCGCGCCGGAACAGGATTTGATACAACAGCAGGCCCAGCACCGGAATCAATGTCCAAAGAAAGTATTGTCGCCACTCGGCCTGACCCCAGCGGAATCGGGCAATCTGGAAGCCGACCCACGACCAGAAATCTGAAAACCATTGCAGCGACGAGGCGCGTTTATCCTCGGTCTCGATCCAGGATGCCGGCGTGGTGTCAAAATCTTCCCAGGTGTTGTTCTGCTGGTTCCAGGCCAGACACCAGGCGTGTGCATCGCGCTCCCGGACAACATATCCGCTGCCGCCGGGTTCATGGACGACGTAACCGACAGCGTATCGGGCCGGAATGCCCAGGCGCCGCAGCAGCAGGGTGGTGGCGGTGGCAAAGTATTCGCAATGGCCGGCGTGGGTTTGCAGCAGAAACCGGCTCAAGGGTGTCTCGTTGGTACCGACCATCCTCCCCGATAACTGCCAAGTGCTGTAACTGAACTGGCCCTGGAAAAAGGCCTGCACCCGTTGGAGCGTCTCGCGCTCATCCCGGCCGGACAGTTTCATCTGGGATATGACCTGGTCGAGCACGGGCGCTTCGTTGCTGGGAACCAGGAAATCCCAATTGGTATAGGGCGGGGAATCCAGCGTGGCTCCGGGACCGTAGCTGGCATTGAATACAACCAGCCCCGGTCCTTCGGCCAGCACCATGCCGGATCTGTTCGCCGACAATACATAAACATTCAGATCATCGAGTTCTCCGCTGCCGGTGGGCAGCGGCAGCAGGGCCTTGCCGCCGGGCAGGTAACAGGCGATTTTTACCGTCGCCGAATTGGTCTTGCCGGGCAGCAATAGCCAGGTGCTTTCGTTGGTGGTGTGGGAAAGGTAGTCAAAATCGAAGCGGGAACGGCCTGCGTACCATGTTTGCAGCCGGTAATTCCGATAGCTGCCTTCCCGCAGATAGGTGGGCGGCGCCCCGCCGCCGAGCGGATGGAGGCGGATGACAATGCGGCCGGACAGTTTCAGACGTCCAATCTGGCCCAGGGAGGTCACGTTCTTATTCGGATCCGTTTTTTGCCGCAGGAAATGCACGAACCATTGGGCGCCGTACCCTTCAGCCCATGGCTCCAGCCGGCTCAAGGCGTTCTGCCCCAAATACCCGGCGGCCAGGATCAGCGCCAGGGCGCTTGCCCATACCACCACACCAAAACGCCGGGAACGAAACGGCCAAAGTGCCCAGGTCAGCAGGGCGCCGATCCCCCAGAAGAGGGTGTGGTCGCCCTGGCTGGTGTTGGTGTGAATGCTCGCCGAAAACAGGCACAGGATGAAATAGGGATAACAAACGTCCGTCCGCCGGCCGGGCGCCATCGTCCGTCCGCGCTTCAGTGCCCGCCGCCGCCGCCAGCGCATAATGATGGAAATCGCCGTCAGCGGCACGGCTCCGCCGGGGCTGGCAGCTTGTGCCAGCACCACGGGGAATAAAATCATTGGCAGCCAGCGCAGCAGGGCGGTCGCCGCGTGCTCGCCGGAGAGCCCGACTTTGTTTTCCACGGCCAGAGCCGATCCCCGGAACAAACTATTGACCCCGCCCGGTCCGGCATTGCTCGTAAAAGCGAAAATGGCGCCTCCCAGGATCAGCAACGTGCAAAAATCCCAGATCCGGTGAAAATCCTCATCCGAGAAATCCCAGCGGGTTTTGATGAACCGGGCGCCTTCCAAAGCGACGGCCAGGAGGGCGCCGACCAGCAGGAATCCCGCCTGCCAGCCCCAGAACAGCAACGTCATACCCAGCAAAAGCGGCGGCGCTTTCACGGCGCCGGTCCCGGTGGTTGATGGGTTTGGTTTCATGGACAACGCACGCATCAGGTCAACCTGGCCAGTCCCTGCTCAATCTGTCCCAGTTCAAGCACTCTAAACCGGTGCGGTTCGTCCCGCAACGGTCCGGGATCCAGCACCGGCCCGCCCGGCCGGGTAACGACCAGGATCAGTATCGGGACCCCGAGCGTCCGCAATTTTTTCACCAGGCTCCGGCGCGCCTCGTCCCACGCCAGCAGCACACAGACACAGCCGCTCACGTTCGCGACATGATCGAGCACGAGATGCTCCAGCGCCGAGAAGGGGTGGTCATTGCAGCCGCGCACGGACGCCAGAATTTCCAGCATCCGATCCGTGTAGGCCAGTCCCCGCCCGGCGGTGAAACAATAGGATTGTGCGCCGACAAACAACAAATCGAGCAGCGATTCCTGTGTCAGCACGGCACAGGCAAACGAGGCCGTGACGGAAACCGCCTCCTCCAGGACCTCGCTGTGGGGTTCGTTGGTAAAGGTGTCGAGAACCAGGGCATGACGCACAAAAAACTCGTCCTCGAACTCCTTGACGATGGGTTTGCCGGTCTTGGCCCAGCTGCGCCAATGGATGTGCCGCAACGGGTCGCCGCGGCGATAATCCCGTAACGCGACGAACTCGTCGCTCCGGCCCACACTGGCGGCAAGCGCCACACCGCCTTCCTGGTATTTCATCGAGCCCGGCAGAGCGATGGGCGGGAGCCAGTACCGTTTCGGCAGGATCAAAACCGTTTGCGGCGCCGGCAGCCGGGCAAAAGAGCGGAACAAGCCCAACGGGTCCGGTCGCGCCAGAGTGACCCCGGTGAACCGCAAAACCCCGCGGCGCAGCGGCAGCAGCTCCACGCGCACCTCCCCTTCGCCTTCGGGCAACAACGACGGCACTTCGCCTTCCTTCACGTTCACCAGCTTGAAGGGACTGGGGCGATACCGCTGGCTGATCTGGAAAGAGCGGATGCGGCGGTTCTCGGCCAGTTGAAATGCGCGCCACTCCGGGAACGACGGCCGGGGATCCGACAGGTCCTCCAGCAGGGTCAAGCCATTCTGCATCCGTGCGGTCAGATTTTTTACCCGCACATGGTAATGGAGCGGCTGGCCGGCGGTGCCCAGCCGCGGCAACCGCCGGGTCACCGAAAAGCGCACCTGGAAAAACCAGCTGCAGGCAAAGGCAAAGCCCAAAAGCACCAGCAACAGCGAAACCGCCTGATACGTCACGGTATTTTCCACGTCCAAGCCCACCGGCCCGGCCACCAGCAGCGCGCCGGCCACGCAGAACCCCGTCAACGTGAACCGCCGCCGCGCCCAGTACCAGAACGTCGTACCGGCGCGGTAGACCCGGTAAATAAACTTGAAGACCAGGCTCACGCCGGCACTCGCAATTGTTTGATGACCTCCGCCACCACCCCGACCGTCGTCAAACCGGAAAAACGCGCCTGCGGTTCCAGTATCAGCCGGTGCGCAATGACCGGCCCGGCCAGCGCCTGAATCTGTTCCGGAGTGACAAAATCGAAACCGTCGAATAACGCCAGCGCCTGCGCCGCCTTCATCAGGGCGATGGAGGCCCGCGGGCTGGCGCCGAGCTGGATGCCGGTCGCCGTGCGCGTGGCGCCCACGAGGTCCACGGCGTAACGTTTCAATTCTGCGCTGATGCGCACCTGCTCCACCGCGCGCCGGAGCGCCAGCACGTCGGCCAGCGTGACGCACGGTTCCAACTCGTCGAGCGGATGGTTATGTTCCTGCGCGGTGAGGATGGCCACCTCCTCCTCGGGCGGCACATAGCCCAGCGTGAATTGCAGGGCGAACCGGTCCATCTGGGCCTCCGGCAGGGGATAGGTGCCGCGAAATTCGACGGGGTTTTGCGTGGCGATTACGAAAAACAGCCCGGAAAGGTTGCGGCGTTCGCCTTCCACGCTCACCTGGCTTTCGCCCATGGCCTCCAGCAGCGCCGATTGCGTGCGGGGCGAAGCGCGATTGATCTCATCCGCCAGCAGGATGTCGGTGAAGACCGGCCCTTCATGGAAATGGAACTGCTGGTCCTGCTGGTTGAACACCGACACGCCCAGGATGTCCGATGGCAGCAGGTCGGGTGTGAACTGGATGCGTTTGAACTGCGCGTCGATGGAGCGCGCGAGCGCCTTGGCCAGGGTCGTCTTGCCGGTGCCGGGATAATCCTCGAGCAGCACGTGCCCGCCGCTGGCCAGGGCCGCCAGCAACTGGCGCGTGGAGACTGACTGGCCCCGCATGATTTTGGCGATGTTGTCGGCGATTTTCCGGTAGGTGCCTCGGGCGGCCTCAAGCTGGGTCGGGTTCATCTTTACCGTAACTTAACCGGCGGCGCCACGGCCCGCGAATCAAATTTGCATGAGGTTTTCCCGGGATCATTCCGCATCGAAAATCTCCTCGATCGGCTGCTTGAACAGCCGCGCGACCTTAAACGCCAGCGGCAGGCTGGGATCGTATTTTTCCGTCTCGATGGCGTTGACGGTCTGGCGCGAGACGCCGAGTTTGTCGGCCAGGTCGGATTGCGACCATTCCTTCGCCGCCCGCAATTCGCGCAATTTGTTTTTCATTTGAAGCGGCGATTGAAGAGCGAGTAACCGAGGCCGGAAAAGAGATAGGTCAGGCAGATGGTAAAAGTACAATTGAAAAACGGCATCTGATTGAGATGCCAGCGGGTCAGGTTGAAAGCGGAGAAAATGCCGGCCCGGACCAGAAGCGGCCAGCCGGCGTTGAAAACCAGATACAAGGTGGTGCCGAACAGGAAAGCTTCCAAAGTGACGCGGCGATGCAATTCATCCAGGCCCCGAATCCATTGCGCGATGCCCCGAACATAAAGCAGGCTGGCTGCCAGCGGGAGCAGCGCGATCAGCAGCCGCAATGCGAGCGGCCAGTCCGGATGATGCTTGATCAGCCAGTCGCCGGGGATGTCGGTCAGATACACAGCAAACATCCAGGCCGCGCCCCCTTTCAAGGACCCGCGCCACGAACCCCAAAGGGCCGGCTTTCCGAACCCGATTTCTTCCGGAAGATTTGGTTTATTATCCATAAATTTTATTGGTAGCGATGGTTGAGCCTGGTGTAGCCGAGAAAATAAAAGGCCAGCACCAGCGAAATCGGGAAACTGGCGGTATGGAAATGCGTCCCCAGGTGCAGTCGGGCCGGCATAAAATAAGCCTGGAAAAAGCCGGCCTGGTCCAGCACATGCCACGTCGTGACAATGAAAAGCGTCACCACCGTGGCAAAGAGACAGGCTTCCAGGGTCAACCGGCGATGCAGTTCATCCATCCCCTGCATCCAACGCCCGAAATCCCGCACCCAGAAAGCACTCACCAGCAACGGAACCATCGCTATGACCGATCGGGAGGTTGCGCCCCAATCGGCATGCCGCGCGAGCCATGAATCGCCCGCCAATGACAGGATCATGGCCACGAAGGCCCAGGTGTTGGCTTTCAGGTTCGCCCGCAACGAATAACTCGGGCCGAACATGATTTCTTCCGGAAGATTTGACTTGTTACTCATAATGAAAGCAGTGTAAAGCATACTTGTCATATGTCAAGCATTCTTTACATTAGTTGTGGTGGTAATTCGTCATCTGATTTACGACTCAATTAGGGCGTCGATTATTTCGCCGGCTGGGGGAAATCCGCGACATGGAGAATCATCCATGCAATCCATAGTATCCTCCATTCCATTTACTTCCGTTGAGTGAAATGGTTGAGGCGTTACCATCAAATCCGCGTCACGACGTTTTTCTTTTGCCGTGCCACGGAAAAACAACCAACCAAACGAAGGGCGAAAAAATGAGCACAAGAGTTCAAAAAATAATCCTCTCCGCTATCACAGCGGGTTGCGTTTCAATGACGGCAAAAGCCAGTACGGGCACTGATCACGGCTTCTGGTGGCAGTGTTATGTCAGCGGCGGGTCGGCCAGCATATCCTTTCCCCTGGCGGGAACTTACGCCGGCAATTATGCCGTTACCTGGAACAATGTCGGTGATGTCGTTGCCGGCAAAGGCTGGAATCCCGGATCCGCCAGTAGAACGGTAAACTACAATATCGGCTCTCTCAACGGCAGCTATAACAATTACAGTGTCTATGGGTGGACGACCAGCCCGCTAATTGAATATTACGTCTGTGAGAAGGGCTCGGTCGCGACGGGCTCGGCGATTGGCACGCTTAGCAGTGATGGGCATACCTACACCGTCTATAAGCATCAGCAAGTAAACCAACCTTCCATTCAAGGAACCGCAACTTTTTGGCAGTACCTGAGTAACTGGGGCGGGACATCGCTGGGGGCAAACCACTCCGTCACGGTTGCCAACCACGTTAACTATTGGAAGAGTCACATCGGGAGTATGGGCACTTTCAATCTCCAGATACTCGCGGTCGAAGCATACGGCAATAAGAGCGGGAACTGTAACGCAACGGTGTGGTAACAGGTCTCCGGCAAATTATTTGATCACGCTAAGGCCGGCCGGCCTCACAGCCGCCCGGCCTTATCTTTAAAACCGATTCAGCAAAGTGAAAGGGCGGGCGGGATCGCCTTTGTGGGCAAGCGAATGAGTTCAAAACGGACGGGTCCATGAGAACATTGTTCATTTTCTGTTTAACGGCCATTACGATTGCGGTCAGCGCCTCCCCGCAAAAGGAGTCTGATAACCTGGTACTGGTCAAAGGCGGAATTTTTAAAAACACAAAGTCCAGGTACTATGGAAAAAGTGTAACCGTATCGAGCTTTTATATCGGCAAATATGAGGTGACTCAAAAAGAGTGGCTGGAGTTAATGGGAAGCAATCCGTCACAATTCAAAGGCGACAATTTGCCGGTGGAAATGGCAACCTGGTATGAGTGTGTTGAGTACTGTAACAAAAGGAGCATAAAAGAAGGCTTAAAACCGTATTACAATTTGGACAAGGATGAAAAAGACCCGAACAACAAGAATGATGGCGATGATTTAAAATGGACGGTGACGATCAATACGGGAGCTAAAGGTTACCGATTGCCGACGGAAGCGGAGTGGGAATATGCTGCCGGTGGCGGTCGGATGAGCAAGAGTTACACTTACAGCGGAGGCAACGATGTGGATAAAGCGGCATGGTATTGGCAAAACTCTGGAGATACAAACTTAACCGGATTCTGGTCCTGGCCGGTGATAGAAAATAACCACAATAAAACAAAACCTGTCGGCGACAAGGAACCCAACGAGCTGGGGCTTTACGATATGTCAGGTAATGTGAGGGAATTTTGCTGGGACTGGTACGGGGACATGGAGAGTAAAGGAACCGATCCCAAAGGCAGTTCCAGCCGCTCTCTCCGGGTTTGGAAGGGCGGCGGCTGGATGGGTGGCGACTTCTGCTGCGACTTGTCTTTCCGGGCCGGCTACGAACCATATAACCGTGGACCCGATCAGGGCTTTCGCGTGTGTCGCGGCAAGTAGACCCGGAACCAGATCGACCCAGTTCAAGCAGGCAGCCTTTTGGTTTATGAGCCGCGAATTTCGTAATCGAGTGTCCCTCGTGTTAAATGTCGTCCTCGCCGTTACGGTTGTGGTGCTGGCCCGGCACAAATCGGAACGCGCGCCTGCGCCATCCGCCCGCGAAGTCGGCCCGGGACAAATGACGAATGCAGCGGCGGTCTTCACCAACCAGACGAAACTGGCACGATACACGGACATGGCGTCCGCTTCAGACCGGCGGCGGTGGATTATTGACCAGCTGCGCGCGGCGGGTGTCCCCAACAACGTCCTGGCGCGAGTGGTTCTGTCGGATCTCGAGGATGGCTGGCAAAAGCGCCTTGAAGAAGGCGGAGGGAATGCCGACACCATGGCTGCGCTGCAACAGGAACAAGAGCGAGACATAGAGGCAGAAATGCGCGCGGCGCTGGGAGAGGAGAGCTACCAGCAGTGGGACCAGGAGAAACAGCTGCGGGAAGCCAACCTCGGCAAGATCCAGTTAACCGCCTCCGAAACCAATGCGATTTATGACTTGAAGAAAAAACTGCAGCAACGGCAGCGGGACCTGGAACAGGCGAGGCTGAAGGGAGACATGGACGATGCTGAAATCGACGAAGCGAGCGATAAGGCTTATTCCGAATTTAACCAGCAAATGAAGGCCCTGTTGGGGGATGAGCGCTACGCGAAATCGCAGGGACTGGACGCTGGCACCGCGGCCGCTAATTTGCAGCAGGACCTGGCTAAAGCGAATCCGAGTGATTCCCAGTTCCAGGAATTGTTGAAAGCGCAACAGCAATTGAACCAGAGCCGGTCGGAACTCGACAAGCAGTTTCAAGACGATCCGTCATCCGCGGCTTACACGGATCAAATCAAGTCGCTCGACGAGGCCCGCGACCAGGAATACCAGCGCGTACTCGGCACCAACGTTTTCGACACGCTCCAAAAGCAGGAGGATGTCGGCTATTCCAAGATGAAGAAATACGAAAATATTTGGGGGCTGGACGACAGCAAAGTTGATTACGCGTATGGCACCATCAAGTATTACGAGAAAAGCGTGCAGGATTATCAGGCCCAGGCCCGCGCGCTCGAAGCCCAAGGCCAAAGCGTGGACTGGGACGCGGTAAACAAGAACCTGCAACAATTTGCCGAACAAACGCGGCAGTCACTCCAAAATTACCTCGGCCAGGACAGCTTCAATAAAATGCAGCGGAACGGCGTCTTTCAGTTCAATCAATAGCACCTGCGGCAGCCGGATGCCGAAAGTGACTTCTGATCCTCCGAAAAAAGCGGGGCCGGGATTGCTCCCGGCCCCGCTTGAATTTTGGGATGTAGGGTCGAGCCTGTGGCTCGACTTTCGGCGCACAGCGCCGACGCTACATTTAATTTCAGTACCCGCCCATGCCGCCCATGTCCGGGCCGCCGCCGTGACCGCCACCGCCCGGGGCCGGCTTGTCCTTCTCCGGCAGGTCGGTGATGAGGCACTCGGTGGTGAGCAGCAATCCGGCAATCGATGCCGCGTTTTGCAGCGCCGAACGCGTGACCTTCTTCGGGTCCACGATGCCGGCCTTTACGAGGTCTTCATATTCGCCCGTGGCGACGTTGTAACCTTCGTTGCCTTTGCTCTTCTTGACCGCTTCGACAATGACCGAGCCTTCGACACCCGCGTTGATCGCGAGCGCCCGGAGCGGTGATTCGATGGAGCGTTTGATGATGCTGACGCCGATTTGCTCGTCTTCGTTCGAAGTCTTGACCGCTTCAATCGCTGCCAAACACCGGATCAGGGCCACGCCGCCGCCGGCGACAATGCCTTCCTCGACCGCCGCGCGCGTCGCGTGCAGCGCGTCTTCCACGCGGGCCTTCTTCTCCTTCATTTCAGTCTCGGTGGCGGCACCGACGTTGATGACGGCCACGCCGCCGGCGAGCTTCGCCAGGCGTTCCTGCAGTTTCTCGCGATCGTAATCGCTGGTGGTCTCCTCGATCTGGCGGCGGATCTGGTTCACGCGGCCCTGGATGTCGGACGACTTGCCGCCACCTTCGACGATGGTGGTGTTCTCCTTGTCCACGACGATGGATTTCGCCCGGCCGAGGTCGGCCAGTTCAATGCTCTCGAGCTTGATGCCGAGGTCTTCGCTGATAAACTTGCCACCGGTGAGGACGGCAACGTCTTCGAGCATGGCCTTGCGGCGGTCGCCGAAACCCGGGGCCTTGACGGCGCAGACGTTCAACGTGCCACGCAGCTTGTTCACCACCAGGGTCGCGAGCGCTTCGCCTTCGACTTCTTCGGCGATGATGAGCAGCGGCTTGCCCGAGCGTGCTGCCTTTTCCAGTAACGGCAACAGGTCCTTCAGGTTGCTGATTTTCTTTTCGTAATTGAGGATGTAAGCGTCTTCGAGCTTCGCTTCCATCGTCTCGGCGTTGGTGACGAAGTAAGGCGAGAGATAGCCCTTGTCGAATTGCATGCCCTCGACGACTTCGAGCGTCGTCTCAATGGACTTCGCTTCCTCGACGGTGATGGTGCCGTCCTTGCCGACCTTGTCCATCGCCTCGGCGATTTTGTCGGCAATTTCGAAGTCCCAGTTCGCGGAGACCGCGGCCACCTGGCGGATTTCGTCCTTGTCCTTGACCTTCTTGGTGATTTTGTCGAGCTGGCCGACGGCGGCCTCGACGGCCTTGTTGATGCCGCGTTGGATGCCGATGGGGTTGGCGCCGGAGGTGACGAACTTCAGGCCTTCGCGGTAAATGGATTCGGCCAGGACCGTCGCCGTGGTCGTGCCGTCGCCGGCGGTGTCGCTGGTTTTGCTGGCGACTTCGCGGACCATCTGGGCGCCCATGTTTTCATAGGGATCTTCCAGCTCGATTTCCTTGGCCACCGTCACGCCGTCCTTGGTGATGGTGGGGGAGCCGTATTTCTTGTCGATGACCACATTGCGGCCCTTGGGCCCGAGCGTGGCGACGACCGCCTTGGAGAGCTTCTGGACGCCGCGCAAAATCGCCTGCCGGGCCTGCTCGTCAAATATCAATTGTTTAGCTGCCATATTTTTAAGTTCTTAGTTGAGTGTTGATGGTTGATAGAATTAGTCCAACACGGCCAGGATGTCGTCGGAGGACAAAATCTTGTATTCCTTGCCGTCAATTTTGATTTCCGTGCCGCCATATTTGCTCACGAGCACGCGATCACCTTTTTTGACTTCGAATGGGATTTTTTTGCCGTCGTCGTTGGTTTTGCCGGTGCCGAGGGCGACGATGATGCCTTCCTGCGGCTTTTCCTTGGCGGTATCGGGGATGATGATGCCGCCCTTCTTGACTTCTTTTTCTTCAACCGGCTCGACCAGGATGCGGTCGCCGATCGGTTTGACGTTTAGTGCCATAGTTTGTCTTTTCTGTTTTGGTTTTGTTTGTCGAATTAACTCCCGCCGCCCGAGCGGAGGGAAAACTTTTGAAACACCGGCCTCTTAACCCCTTTTTTCGTCCACGACCTCGGCGTCGATCACGCCTTCGTCCTTCTTCTTGTCGTCGGACTTCGGCTGTTCGCCCTGCGCCTCGCCGGGCTGGCCGCCCGCCTGGCCTTTTTCCGCCTGCGCCTTGGTGCTGGCGGCTTTGTAGAGCTCGGCGCTCACGGCCTGCCACGCTTCGTTCAGCTTCTCGGCCGCGGCTTTGATGGCGGCCGCGTCGCTGCCTTTCAACGCTTCCTTCACTTCCGCGACGGCTTTTTCAATCTTGCCCTTGTCGTCGCCGGAAATCTTGTCGGCGTTGTCTTTCAACATCTTCTCGGAACGATACACCGCGCCGTCCGCCTCGTTGCGCGTCTCCACTTCCTCGCGCTTGGCCTTGTCCTCGTCGGCATGCGCCTCGGCGTCCTTGCGCATCTTCTCGATTTCGTCCTTCGAGAGGCCGCTGCTGGCGGTGATGGTGATTTTCTGTTCCTTGCCCGTGCCCAGGTCCTTGGCGCCCACGTGCAGGATGCCGTTGGCGTCGATATCGAACGTCACCTCGACCTGCGGTACGCCGCGCGGAGCCGGCGGGATGTCGGTCAGATGAAACCGGCCGATCGTCTTGTTGTCCTTCGAGAACTGGCGTTCGCCCTGGAGCACGTGGATTTCCACGCCCGGCTGGTTGTCCGAGGCGGTGGAGAAAATTTCCGACTTGCGGGTCGGGATGGTGGTGTTGCGCTCGATGAGCTTGGTGAACACGCCGCCGAGCGTCTCGATGCCAAGCGACAACGGGGTCACGTCCAGCAGGAGCACGTCCTTGACGTCGCCCTTGAGCACGCCGCCCTGGATGCCGGCGCCGATGGCGACGACCTCGTCCGGGTTCACCCCCTGATGCGGCGGTTTGTTGACGAGCGTTTTGGCGACTTCCACCACGCGTGGCATGCGGGTCATGCCGCCGACGAGCACAAGCTCGTCGATCTTGCTCGCGTCAATGCCCGAGTCCTGCAGGCAGGCCTTGACCGGCTTGATGGTGCGTTCGAAGAGATCATCGCAAAGCTGTTCCATCTTCGCCCGGGTGAGCGATTTCTGGATGTGCTTCGGCCCGCTGGCGTCCGCCGTGATGAACGGCAGGTTGATGTCGTATTGCTGGGCGCTGGAAAGGGCGATCTTGGCCTTTTCCGCCTCTTCCTTGATGCGTTGGAGCGCGTCGGGCTGCTTGCGCAGGTCCATGCCGCTGTCTTTTTTGAATTCGTCGAGGATCCAATCCATCAGGCGGTTGTCCCAGTCGTCACCGCCCAGGTGCGTGTCGCCGTTGGTGGCTTTGACTTCAAACACGCCGTCGCCAATTTCCAGCACGGAAATGTCGAACGTGCCGCCGCCCAGGTCATAGACGGCGATTTTCTCGTCCTTTTTCTTGTCGAGGCCGTAGGCGAGCGACGCGGCGGTGGGCTCGTTGATGATGCGGAGCACCTCGAGGCCGGCGATGCGGCCGGCATCCTTGGTGGCCTGGCGTTGCGAGTCGTTGAAATAAGCAGGAACGGTGATGACGGCCTGGGTGACCTTCTCGCCGAGGCGCGTTTCGGCGTCGGCTTTCAGTTTGGCGAGGATCATCGCGGAGATT
>Ga0265338_10003813_pt1 | contig 20946 bp, 20 predicted proteins | sample 42126metaG_FD_193579 | JGI IMG/M metagenome (GOLD analysis project Ga0265338, IMG submission 193579) | Rhizosphere microbial communities from Carex aquatilis grown in University of Washington, Seatle, WA, United States - 4-21-26 metaG | ecosystem: Host-associated > Plants > Roots > Rhizosphere... | reverse complement strand
CTTTTCAGGAAGGAAGGCATTGTCGACTTCTTCCCGGGAAAGACGGCATCGGAGCTCTACATCGAGATCATGACAAACAAATACTACATGAGCGAGCAGCTGGGGAAAGACGTTGGAATGTTCCACGCCATGAAGGATTATGCCGAAAAATTTGGAGTGGAGCAGCTGTTCATGGATGCGATGAAATCTTCTTCACAGAGCTTCCTGTCAATTTTCGGGCAGGAAGAGTGAGTTCACGCTTTCCGAGGCTTAATGACGCGGAACAACAGATCGTGGTACAGTTTGGTCGCGTTGAATTGCAGAGCGTCAGATTCCCGAAAAAACGTTCGGGGTCGACGCTCCCCGGGAAGTGTCATTTCCGCATGCTTCTATCCGGGATCCAACATGTAACACTGCCGGACAAGCGCAGCAGTTTCTTGTCACGGGCAAATCAGTTATATTACATACACACCCACCACATCAGGAGTACCAATGACAACTGTTCCGCCGTCGAAAGTGAAGGAGTTTTCTTCTACGACGCTCGAAAAGATCGCCTATGGCAGCGTTGCCACAATCCCCACGCGCGAGCCCAATGACCAGAACCGTCTTGGTTACTGCGTCTGGCATTTTCTTTCGGAACGGCACGGAACGCTTTTGCAGGCGATCCACACTTCCGGTGCGCGCATTTTGATTCCGGAATCCGACGTTCTGCGCATTGTCACTGAATCGTTAAAGCGTGCGGGTATCTCTCTCGAATAGAAGTCAATGAAACTCTCCCTTCACAACCTCTTGATGGCGTTCATCCCTGTTTTTGTCGCCATCGATATCCTCGGGGCCTTTCCCATTTTCATTTCGCTCACCTACGACATGGATGCGAAGGCCAAAAAGCGGCTCGTCGTCGAAGCGACACTTACCGCCGGCGCGGTGGCTCTCGTTTTTCTCGTTCTCGGCAAGCTGATATTTTCTTTTCTTGGCATCACCGAGAATGACTTCCGGATCGGAGGCGGGATCGTCCTTCTCGTTCTGTCGGTCTATGAATTGCTTTTTGCTAAAGACACACCCCGCGATCCTGGAACTTCCGTCGGGGTCGTCCCGATCGGTATTCCGCTCATCATGGGCCCTGCCGCGCTGACGTCGATCATCATCGTCGTAGACAACTACGGCTATTGGATGTCGATGGTCTCCCTCGTTGCAAACCTCCTGATCGTCTGGCTGGTTTTCCGGCATTCCGACTTCTTCATGAAGGTGATGGGGGTTGCCGGTTCCCGGGCATTCGCAAAAGTTGCCTCACTGTTCATGGCGGCGATTGCCGTGATGATGATCCGCGTGGGAGTTCAGAATATTCTGAAATAGCACCTGCGTTCCTCTTATAATGCAATCCACCATGAATAAAATTGTGACAGACCTGATCTACAAAGCTTTGGAGCCGCGGCACGCGACGGGTCCAGCGTCACCTGCTGTCATTCTTCTCCACGGCCGGGGTGCGGACGAGAACGACCTGCTCGGTCTCTCGCAATACCTCGACGACCGCTTGACGATCTTCAGCGTCCGCGCGCCGATGCCCTTTGAATACGGCGGGTATACTTATTTTCAACTGAACGACGACGGCTCGGCGGAACCGACGATGTTTCTCGAGAGTTACCGCAAACTGCTGAACTTCGTCGACGGCATCGCTGCTCTTCCCGAAATCGACAAGAGAAAAATATTCCTGTTAGGATTCAGCATGGGAACAATCATGTCGTATGCCCTTTCGCTCACGCAGCCCTCGAAATATGCCGGGGTGATCGCACAAAGCGGTTTTGTACGAGAGCATCCCGACTTGGAGTTCCAGTGGAAACATCTTGAGGGGTGTTCGTTCATGATAACGCACGGCACCCAGGACCCGGTCGTTCCGGTTTCGCTTGCGCGAAAAACGAGAGAGATGTTTGCGAAATCGAACGCAGATTTTGTCTACACTGAATATCCGATGGGGCACGAGATCAGCGGGGAAAGCTTGGCGGATGTGGCAGGATGGTTGAAGAAAAAACTGGAGTAGGCGTTTAGCGGAGCCGGTGCTCGGACCGGACGAGGTCGATCACTTCCATTGTCTTGTCTGCGGCAACATTCCAGTCGAACTCCTTCGATCTTTGGAGAGCATTTTCCGCAAGCCTGGTGCGCAAGTGCTCATCCCTTAACAAAAGCAAAAGTTTCTCGGCAAGTTGTTCGCGGTTTCCATATTCATAAAGCAGCCCCGTCTCACCGTCTACTACCGCGTCGCGTAATCCCTGCACATTGCTCGAAACCGTCGGCGTGCCGCATGCATTAGCTTCGATGACCGTTAAACCCCACCCTTCTTTGGCCGATGTGTTCACAGCGACGTGCATCTCGTTGAGATGTTTCACCTTCGCCTCTTCGCTCACAAATCCGGTAAACGTCGTCGCAGAGGAAATTCCGAGGCGCTCAGCGATGGTCATGAGCCGCGGTTTGTCATCTCCGTCGCCGACGATGAGAAGCCGCGCGTCCCTCATTTCCTGACGCACGATGACAAAGGCTTCCAAGAGATGATCGACGCTCTTATATTTTTTCAGCCTTCCGACCATGCCGAGCAGCGGGACCGGGCTTTTTGGAATGCCGAGAACGCGGAAAGACTCATGCGCAACTCCGTAATGGATGAGGTGGGTTCTTGCCTCGGGGAACCCGGCACGGATCATCTCCTTGTGCGTGCTTGGTGAACCGACGACGAACCGAAGCCGCTTGTAGATCGGTAACGCGGCCTGCTCCGTGAGATAGACATAGGAGGCGGCGGGGAAAGAGGCCTCGAGAAAAATACTCGTACCGAACAAATGGTGCGTTACACCGAGCAGAGGCTCATGAACATACAAGGGTGTGTAGAAAGGGATCTTGTTCATGTCGTCGACGATAAGATCGAACTTCTGCTTCTTGAACGTCGAAAAATACTTCACCGGAACGCGGTAATTGAAGAGCGATCTCCCCCCCTCGCGGATGATCTGTATGCCGTTGAATTCCTCCTGCCGCTGCGCCCCATCAAATTGCGAGCAGTAGAGTGTGATGTCATGTCCCCGCGCGGCAATGCGTGAGAAAACTTCGTGAAGATGTACTTCGGCCCCCCCGGCGAGCGGGTTCTTGATATCCTGCCAGTTGAAAATGAGAATGCGCACGGTGACAGTAGAATTAAGAATTAGGAATTAAGAATTAGGAACTACGAAGAGAGGACATAAACGCAAACTTCATAATTCTTAATTCTTACTTCATAATTTATTTTTTCCTGCCGACAATCCCGAAGGAAAGAGAAGTGTTGATGGCTACCGCGGTGTCGCGCAGAGACTCTCGTACGGCACGCCGCACTTTTGTCAGCGGTTTGAAGAACGTTGGATAGAGAGGGAGACGAATGCCAACTTTGAGAAGGGCTTCGCGAGACGCCCGGTACAGCAGGCTCGGATACATCCACTCCCCATACGCATGGACGGTTTGCAGACCAAGTCCCTCCATGAGCCGACGAAGCTCTCCGACGGAGAACTCGCGTTCCCATCCTGCGAACCATTTGTTGACCGCGATCAGTACGTGCTTGATGATCGTATAAACGTGGTAGCGCTGCGGCACATCGACGAGAAGGAGTCCGTCTCTCTTCACGACGCGGATGTTCTCGCGCAGCAGTGCTTCCGCCTGCTGGGGCCTGAAATGCTCCAACAGTCCCTGGTGGAAAACAATATCGAAGCTCTCATCGCGGAAGGGGAGGCAGAACGTGTCGCCGCCGATGATATAGACCGGGATCTTCTCTTCCTCGGCAAGTTGTTTCATGATGTTGAGTGAATTCGCGGAATAGTCGAGTTGATAGACGATTGCCCCCAGTTCGACGAGCGGGAAACTGTCCCGGCCCGTGCCGGCGCCGACCTCGAGAATCTTTTTCCCCTTAAGGTCCGTGATTTTCGAAAGGTTGCGAACGACACGGTCGGAATTGGAATAAACCTGCCGCACTTCCTTTTTTTCATCCCAAAATTTTTCCCAATGCGAGAGCCGCGATTCTTTCATGATTCCTCATGTGCTGAAAAAACGGAGGGACACGGACCGTGTCCCTCCGCAATGTGATACAAGATTTCCGGTGTGAGACGGTTACTTCGGCCGCTGAGGTTGCATTGCCACCGTGTCTTTGGTGATTGCATTCTTCGTTGCCATCTGGGCCCGAAGCTGCGCAATCCTTTCACTCACCTGCTTTGCCACGGTGGTATTGGTTCCCCCATACACCTCGTTGATGGTATTCAGTACGCCGATTGCTTTATCATAATCTTCGCGCGACTCGTATATCGAAAGGAGCACCGAGTACGGGTTGCTCTGACTCAATGCCTCTTTGGGACGCGATTTCGTCAATTCGATAAGTTTCGCCAATACCTCGTCGGTGTACTTCACAAACTTATCGTTTGCCCCCGCATACCGGTAAAAATTAGCCACATCGTAAAGCACCCGGTAGTCCATGGGAATGACGCGGCGGGAGATCTTGGACTCCATTGAATCGAGGGCCTGGAGAGCTTTTGCGTTGTTGCGCTCCTGGTTCAGATAGTGGAGCGCAAGCCGCAGAAATGCGTTGCGATAGTTCATCGTCAATCGCGTGACATTTTCGTCGAAATAGACTGTGCTGTCGGTCAGCCCCCGAAACTTATATCCGCGCCTGAAAGTTTTTGAAAATCCGGCCGGCGAATCGTAGAGATTCGTCGCGAGAATCGAATCGACGATAATCCCATCGTCTGTCGGCGCCGCAAAGGGGATGAGCTTCATGGCAAGCCCGTCCATCCGGAAGTAGCGGTCAAGCCCGATCTTGCAGTCGGGTGTCGATGTGACGGCAAAGTAAATCGGGCGCTGCCACTTGTTGGAGGAAATAATATCCCAGGTGACGATGTCCTGGACGCGGATCGCCTTGACGTCTCCGAAGGTCATGGAGTTCGGCAGCGTGAAGCGGATGACTCCCGAATTCGTCACCGAAGTATCCAACACAGGATATTGTTTTGGAGCATCGCTCGCCGAGGAATATTGAGAGAGAACATCCTGCGGTACACGAAGCGCCATGCGGCGCGGTTCCCACCGAATGGGCTGCAGGTCATCAATCTGTGTGTCCGAAAGACTCATCGGGACCTTCCTGGCGCCGAAGGGAGTCTCATCCTTCAGTTGATGAATGTACCACGGCGTGTTGGCGAGGCTCAGGTTCACGATCCGGATGTCTCGCCGGACTCCTTCGACATCCTGCAGATACCAGAGAGGGAACGTGTCGTTGTCGCCGTTCGTGAACAGGATGGCTTCCGGCTCGCATGTCTGGAGAAGATTGTAGGAATAATCCCACGCTACGTAGTCGCCGGTGCGGTCCGCATCTTTGTAATTTGTCCGCAGCATGTTGCCGGGGACGAACGCAGCGCCGAGCAAAAGAATTCCGCCCGCTGAGTACAGCTGCGCTTTCGTATCCTTAAGATATTCGCGCGCGAATTCTATGAGACCGAGTACACCCATGCCGATCCAGATAGAAAAAACAAAGAATGCGCCGACGAAGAAATAATCACGTTCGCGGGGCTGCGGCTCCTGCATGTTGAAGTAGATGGCCAGCACCAATCCCATGACCATAAAGAACGTGAGAAGAACAAACCACATCTTCTTGTCTTTCCGGTAGTGGTAGTAGCAGCCGATCAACCCGAACAACAGGGGAATGCCGTAGAGTTGCTTCCAGTTGACTCCCGCATCCTGCCAGTCGCCATCGATACCCGCGTATTGCCAGAGGAAATAGCGGAGGAACATGTGGTCGAGCTGGTACCGCATGAAGAAATCGCTGTCGCTGGAATAATTGGTGTAAATTCCCTGATGCTGCGGTTCTGTGCTGTACCGGCGCTTCAAGAGGGGCGCATCGCCGTATTGTTCGCGGTTAAGGTATGATTCCAGGCGCGTAAGCGTGTTGGGATTATTTTCGTTCATCGGCAGGTGCTCGTTGGCGCGGATGATCACGAGCGTGTACGTTGAATATCCCAGCAGAATCAGAAGCCCCGACATCAACGCCAGGTTCATGATCTTTCTGTTGTGGACATGCGAGTAGTAGACGCCATAGAGCGAAGCCGCGATGATGACATACGGCAAAAGGCCGATCAAAAAGTTCTTGTATTCCTGTCCGTTGAGCGAAACCGCGCCGTCGAGCAGTCCGGGAAGCCACTTAATGATGCCGGGGTAGACGATGCCGAAAATCACAACTCCCGCAACGCCGAACTTGAGAAAGGAAACGAGGGAGAATTCATACCGGCGAAAATAAAAGATCATCATGAAGGGAAAGATGACAAGGAGCGACAATAAGTGTACCCCGGTCGAGAGGCCGATGAGGTACGAAATGAGAAGGATGTACTTCTCGTTCCCGGGCGTGTCGGCCCGTTCGTTCCACCGGAGGCAAAGGTACGTGATCATTCCGACGAAGAGCATGCTCATGCCGTAGACTTCGGCCTCTTCTGCGTTGAACCAAAAGGTCGGGCTGAACGTCAGCGAGAGAGCTCCGATGACTCCCGCACCGTACACCGAGATTTTATCGATCAGCGTAGCTGGTTTTTCTCTCCAGAGGAGGATGAGCTTCACGATCGACAGATACAGGAAGGCGGCGGTGAATGCGCTGGCAAAAGGCGAGATAAGATGCACGCGTACCGCGGGATCGTGTGCGGTTGGAAGCATGGCAAACACTTTGGCGATGATCAGGAAGAGTGGAGATCCCGGCGGGTGGGGCACCTGCATCAAATACGTTGCGGCGATGAATTCGCCGACATCCCAAAAAACCACCGTATCGGAAAGAGTCTTTATGTAGACGACCAGCGAGGTCAGAAAAACAAACCCCGCGATCAACCGGTTCAGCTGCTTATGCTCCATTACTTCCTCTTCTAACTTTAATAAAAGCCTAGTAAAACAGGCTCAATATACTTTGAATGCCCCTGAATTGCAATGTGATTCTCCCCCCTTTCGCGTTCACGACCGCAAAACTTTCATGTGGAATTCGATTGCAGACCGGCAGGCGCTGCTTTGGACTAACACAAAGCGTCTCAACCCCCAGGCGCGTGGGCATCCATATTGGATTCAAGAAGGTAATAGTTGGATTCCCGCTTTCGGGGGGAATGACGTCGTTGGATGTTTCGAATTCTCTGGACCGGAAACGGCGAAAAGAGAACACCGTAAGGGTCGTCGTTGGGGAGAGAAGGGTTGGCTCAAGCAATCATTCCAGAAAAAAAACTACAGCAGCGACTCTGCGATGGCGTCGCAAACAAGAAATCCCTTGCGCGTGAGAGTGATGCTCTGGCTGTCGAGATGAATCAGTCCCTCACGCGAGAAATCGGTCAAGGAATCGCGTCGCGTTGAAAGCAGGTCGACGCCGTATACCTGACGAAGCGCGGCGAGGTTCAATTCTCCGGTGCGAAGTCCAAGAAAGACCGCTTCGCTGTACATCTTCTCCCTGTCGACAGTTTCCGAACCTGACACTGGCAGCGTTCCGCCTGAAATGTTTTCGCAATACTGCGCGATGCTTCGCACATTCCACCATCTCCTTCCGTCTGTCGGCCCGTCTTTCCAAAATGAATGAGCAGAGGGTCCAAAGCTGAGATAGTTTGAATGGTTCCAATAGTTCCTGTTGTGGCGGCATTCGTAACCGCTTCGTGCGTAGTTCGAGACTTCGTAGTGATGAAATCCATTCTCTGCCATCATGGCGAGCGTCTCTTCATACATCTGCGAATCGGTTTCTTCGGGCAACGTCGCCACGGTTCCTTCTTTCACCATGGTGAAGAGAGGCGTGTGCTCCTCCACGATCAAACTGTAGGCCGATATATGCTTGGGGCGCAAGGCCAACGCCTGCTCCAGGTTGGCCCTCCATCGTTCCGGTGTCTGGCGGGGAAGGGAAAAGATCAGATCGACTCCGACATTTTCGAATCCTGCATCGTAGGCGTCTTCAACGCAGCGTCGCGCTTGATCCGCGCTGTGAATCCGGCTCAGGAATTTCAGTTCATCTTCGTGAAACGACTGTATTCCGATGCTTAAACGGTTGACCCCGAGCCCCCGGTAAGCTCGGAGTTTTTCGACATCGACTGTTCCGGGATTGGTCTCGACAGTAATTTCCGCCCCCGGCTCAACCCGGTAATGTGTATGAAGCGCGTCAAGCAGCCTTCCAAGTACAGACGGCGGAAGCAGGGATGGAGTTCCGCCCCCGAAGAAAATAGTCTCGAATCCCTCGCTTGTTGAGTATCGCTCGGCGTAGCGCGCGATTTCATTTTCGAGCGCCCGCAGAAACTGTTCCATCGTCTGCATGTTCTCTATTGAATAGAAATCGCAGTAGATACATTTCTTTTCGCAATAAGGAATATGGAGATAGAGGCTAGCCATAGGTACGATGACGTTCTGACCGAATGATGTTCCTCACCATTCCCGAAGGGATGGCAGAGGGACGCAAGTGGAGCGAGACGGCGTTAATGGAACAATTGCTACGGCAAAAGGGGGAACTCTACATTGTCGATATTGACCGGGCACATCGCAAGCATTACAAAGAGATTCTCTTACCGGATCAAGGTTCCGATTCTTGACCAGCGGATGGCCCCGAATTTTTCCGCCATGCTCGAGATGGGAATCGAAGTATCCCAGGACCAATAGACGAACATTGCCTTTCCAACAACATTCTCTTCGGGAACAAAGCCCCAGAATCTGCTGTCGAGACTGTTGTCCCGGTTGTCGCCCATCATAAAGAGATAATCACGTTCGACTGTGTACTGAGAGCTCGGCGCACCGTCAATAAGCACGCGAGAATCCTGATTGATGCCGACGCTGTGGCCTTCCCGCTCGATAAACGTTTGCCATCCCTCGATTGCTCCGTTTGTTATGTCCACCGCCATGCCTTTGTGCGGGACGACGATTGGTCCATAATAATCCGGGTTGAAGGAGCTTCCTTTTGGAAATATCGGCGAAAAAGGTTCACGCGGAAGGAAGTCGCTCGGCTCAGAAAAACGCGCATATGCCGGCCGCAGAAACTCTCTGCCGTTCACGATGACCATTTTGTCCTGAATGAGCAGCGTGTCTCCGGGGAGCGCGATACAGCGCTTGATATAGTTGATGCCGTGGGCCGGGTTCTCTTCATCCCTGTCGCCGGGGTACTCAAAGACAATAACGTCTCCGCGGCGCGGAGACGTTATTGCAGGGAGGCGAAAATGTGGAATTTCAACGGCTGTGAACGGAAGGTACTTTGGCGACTCCGCACCGTAGATGAACTTGTTGACGAAAAGAAAATCGCCGATGCGGAGTGTGTTTTCCATCGACGCGCTGGGGATGCGAAACGCCTCGACGACGAATATCTTCAGGAATAGTGCAACGATGAGCGTCGCCGCGATCGTCGCAAGATATTCGTTCGCTCTCTTACGCGGCTGCCGCGCGGCTGCAACCTCCTCTTCCATGCCTTCCACGGTCCTTGACTGGGAATTTAGCGAATCAGCGTTCCAAGACGATTCAGCCGAACTGACATCAGCTTCTCGAAAATATTGAAGATCGAAACATCGGTATCCCACGACCAGTAGACGATCATCGGCGTGCCGACGATGTTGTCCCTCGGGACAAAGCCCCAGAACCGGCTGTCGAGGCTGTTGTCGCGGTTGTCTCCCATGCCGAAGAGATAATCCTTCGCGACGGTATACGTGTCGCTTGGCGCGCCGTCGATAAGGATGCCGCCGTTTGATCCCAACGAGGCGCTGTGGCCGTCACGCTGGATAAATGTTTCCCACATCTTCAGGTTCTCTGCGGTGAGCTTCAACTTCATTCCTTTGCACGGAATGACGATGGGTCCGTAGTTGTCTTCGTTAAAAGGCGCGCCCGGCGGAAAAATTCTCTCGTCGCCATACCCGGCCGGAAGGATTCGCGGATAATTGAATTTCATGTTGCGCGGCATCGGAGCACGCTGCCCATTCACGTAAACCACCCGGTTGACGATTTGCAGTGTATCTCCGGATACTGCCATGCAGCGTTTCAGGTAATAGGTGAACGCCTCGGGATGGACCTCTTCGCGATAGCCGGGAAATTCGAACACGATGACATCGCCCCGTTGCACGGACTTGAATGCCGGCAGACGGAACCAGGGGAGCCGCACATCGGTGAAGGGGATATTCCGCGGCGAACAACCTCCGTAAATGAACTTGTTCACCATCAGGAAGTCGCCGGTCATTACTTCGTTCTCCATCGATCCCGTCGGGACCATGAACGACGCGATGACGAAATTATTGAGGAGAAGAAATCCGATGATCACAATGGCCGCCTCGCGGAAAAAATCTTTTGCCTTTTGAGCAAACGAGGCTGAACTTTGTGGCTTCTTGTTTTCTTGTTGGGCCATGATTGTATTTAAAATTAAAGTTGAGAGTTATGCAAAATTCTGTCTCCTGACTCCTGAAAATTAGTCCGTCATCGACAGCACCGCCAGAAACGCCTCCTGGGGCAGTTCGACTCTGCCCACTTGTTTCATACGCTTTTTGCCTTCCTTTTGTTTCTCCAGCAGTTTTCTCTTTCGCGAGATATCGCCGCCGTAACATTTCGCCAACACATTTTTGCGCATCGCCGCGACCGTCGTTCTCGCGATCACTTTGCTGCCGATCGCAGCCTGGATGACCACCTCGAACATTTGACGCGGAATAAGTTCTTTCAGTTTACTGCACAGCTTTTTCCCCATGTCATACGCCTTGTCGCGGTGGACGATTGTCGACAATGCGTCAACCGGTTCCGCGTTCAGCAGGATATCGAGCTTCACCAGATCCGATTCCCGGTAGTCGAGGTAGTCGTAATCGAGCGACGCGTAGCCGCGCGTCAGCGATTTCAATTTGTCGTAGAAGTCAAAGATGATTTCCGACAGCGGAAACTCATACGTGATATCTGCCCGCGTCGGGTCAAGGTAGTTGGTGTTCTTGTAAATTCCCCTGCGGTCCATGCAGAGCTTCATGATGTTGCCGATGTATTCCGTGGGAGTAATGATCTGTGCCTTGATGTACGGCTCTTCCACTTTCTCGATGCTTCCAACGGAGGGCATCTCTGCGGGATTGTTGACCCTTACGATTTCCTTGTTGGTCTTCGTGATCCGGTACTCGACGTTCGGCACCGTCGTGATCAGGTTCTGATTGTACTCGCGCTCGAGTCTCTCCTGGATGATTTCCATGTGCAGCAAGCCAAGAAAACCTGCGCGAAATCCAAACCCCAGGGCCGTCGAGGATTCCGGCTCGAAGACGAGCGATGCGTCGTTCATTCTCAGTTTATCGAGCGAATCGCGGAGCTCTGCGAAATCGTCGGCGTTCGTAGGATAGAGACCGCTGAACACCATCGGCTTCACTTCTTTGTATCCCGGTAGGGGATCGGATGCCCCGTTCACCACCGTGGTGACCGTATCGCCGACTTTTGTGTCGTGGACATCCTTGATCCCGGCGATAAGATAGCCGACATCGCCGGCGGTCAAGATCCCCGTCCGCTTCCGCTTCATTTCCAGGATCCCGACTTCTTCGGCTTCAGCCGTCTTGCCATTATAGAAGAACTTGATCTTGTCCTTTTCCTTCAGCGTTCCCTCGATCACTCTGATATAGGCAACGGAGCCACGGTACGAATCGAACAGCGAGTCGAAGATGAGCGCCTGAAGGGGCTTCGCGGGGTCTCCTTTCGGAGGGGGGATGCGCTTGACCACTGCATCGAGGATTTCCTCAATGCCGAGTTTTGTCTTGGCGCTCGCCAGAAGAATGTCTTCTTCCTTGCAGCCGATGAGATTAACGATTTCGTGTTTGACGGTGTCGATCATCGTTTTGGCGGAGGGGAGATCGACCTTGTTGATGACAGGAATAATTTCGAGACCTGCGTCGATGGCGAGATAGAGATTGCTGATCGTCTGCGCCTCAACTCCCTGCGATGCATCGACGACAAGAATCGCTCCTTCACACGCGGCGAGCGATCGGGATACTTCATACGTGAAATCGACATGCCCCGGGGTGTCGATGAGGTTCAAAACATAATGCTGGCCGTCCCGGGCTGTATGCCGCATCTGGATAGCGTGAAGCTTGATCGTGATGCCGCGCTCCTGCTCAAGATCCATGTCGTCCAGCACCTGGTTGACCACCAGATCCCGCTGCGTGATCGTACCGGTAAGTTCCAAAAGCCTGTCCGCGAGCGTGGATTTACCGTGGTCGATGTGGGCGATGATACAGAAGTTTCGAAGCTGATCCATTGGATGCTGGCGTGAAACGAGTGAGTCAGTTTTGCTCTTGAAGTATGAAAAGAGAATTATGAATTAGGAAAAACTTTGACAACAACTTCTTAATTCATAATTCTAACTTCTTCCTTGCCTAAAGAAAAAAGCCCCGAACATGTCGTGGGCATTTTTCTTCACTAAGATACCAATTTGGAGAGGGAAGTGCAAGGTGGAGGGATATGGTGGAATCCTTGTCAAGGTTTCAAACCTTGACAAGGATGAGGGACGGAAAAAGTTCAAATCCTTGACAAGCGTCCGGGGGTTAACTTTCTATCTGTTCGCAACTCCAGCAAGAAAATACATCATGACAAACGCAGCAAGCTTGCTGGTTCTTCCGTCGAAATCATATTTTGGATTCACTTCTACGATGTCGATCGCTTTTGTTTTTTGGCGGAGTCCGGCGAAGTGGGCGGCCTTGAGGAGGTCATCGGCTCTCAGTCCGGTCGGGTAGGACGCGCTCACGCCGGGGGCCTCGCTTCCCTGCACGGCATCCAGATCGAAGCTGACGTAGAGCCTTTCGGCGGCATTTGACGCGATTTCGTATGCAAGGTCCAGAACTTTTTCGATCCGTTCTTTGCGCACTTCATCGAGGGTGAAGACCGTTGCTCCGCGGTCGGTGAGCTCCTCGAAATGTTCCTTTGCGTTCGCAAAAGACTGTGCGCCGATCTGAACAAAGTTCATCGCCGCCAGGGGACTGTGGGTCCAGTCGAGGATTTGACGGAATGCCGTTCCGTTGTTGCGGTGGGGATCGGATTTGCGGAAACAGAGATGCGTGTCGATGTTGATGGCGCCGGCCGTCGCGGCTTTCTTGGCGAAGGCAAGAAAGGATGGGAATGTCGCGTCATGACCTCCGCCGAGGACAATCGGCAGAATATTGTTTGCCATCAACATTTCGAGAACCGTCTGCAGCCGCTGGTGTGTCTCTTCGAGAGTCGCGCCCGTTTTGATATTGCCGAAATCAAAAATGGAAAGGTCGGAAACCTGCTTGCTCTTGGAGAGCGCGAACGGCGTGCATTTGTAAAGAGCCTTGCGAATTTCATTCGGACCCTCCTTTGACCCGACGCGCCCCCGATTGCGGCGAACGCCTTCGTCCTCCGGAAAGCCGATAATCCCGATTTTGACATCGGGCGAGAAGTTTTCCTTCTGCCGTTTGACAATGTCCCCCATCCTTGGATCTGATTCGTCGTTGCGGGAGAAGTAGACCGAATCCGGTGCGTCGCTGAGAAGTTTCCAGGCAGTATCCATGACGGTTCCTTTTTAAGAGAGCTCGGGGAAGATTGTTCCGTTAACGCGTTTCAGGATCTCTTCGCGCAGGATCTCCACGCGTCGGGAGATAGCTTCGGCGCGCGCTGCGGTTTCATGCACAAAGGCCTTGTCGTTAAGCGATTTGAGGTTGATGTGAACATTGAACTGTGCGCCTTGGCACGCTGCGTACAACATCAATGCTCCGACTCCGGCATCAGAAATCGAATTCACATTTCCATGCTCGACGACGATTTTCGCGAAGCCCAATGCTTCTTCGCACATCTCCATAACCCTGAGAGGCAGCACGGTGGCCTTTGTCATTTCCCTTTGAATGGCCTCCGACCTTTTTCCTTTTTCTTCCTCTGTCCCCTTGGGCAGACTCATTGCGACCATCACGTGAGTAAATGCCTGGGTGTCCTCATCGACGAGGCGGGTAAGTTCCTTCCTCAAACGTTCAGAATTCCGCACAACGTCTTCCATGGTCGTCTGCACGTCTGCATATTTCTTCCGTCCGATCGTGAGATTGCAGACCATGGAAGTGAGCGCAGCACCAAGCGCACCCGCAAGCGCAGCGACGCTCCCTCCGCCCGGGGCGGGTGAAGCCGAGGCAAGCTCGTTGAGAAAATCAGTAACGCTTTCTTCTGTAAGCATGATGGCGCCGGTATTATTTGAGACATTCTGACAGCTCCAAGACGCAATCCAACCAATTGCATCACGAACCGTCGCAGAGGTTATTGTTTAAAGCTGGTATTCGATCACTTTCTTAGCCGGGTCGAAATAATCCAATTGACTTAACCCCAAATGTTCAACGGCCGTGGCGAGCAAATTTGCTTCCGGCATTTGTGCGTCGCCGTAAAATCTTCCGGCCATCAGCAATGCGTTAAGGGGTGTTAAGCCGACAATTTCGCTTCCTGTCGCATCAGCGCCGAGCGAGCGGGCCTGTTTCTTCACTTCCTCAAACGCAACGTGGGGAGGAGTTGTTTCATAGTCGACGAGATTGATGGAAACCTGGGCTATGTTGAGCCGCTCAACAAGAACGCCCATTGCTTTCACGGATTTCAGTAGACCGGGTATTTTTAGCGTCTCGCCGCGTTCATCCTTCATGACATTTCCCGAGGCATCTTTCTTTGCCCGTCCGCTTTCCCGGATTCGCAATGCAATTTCCTGCGCCACGGAGACATCGGCAGTGTTCAGGTTGACGTTGTACGCAATAAGGAACTTGCGGGCTCCCGTCACCGTCGCCCCCGATTTCCTGTTGAACTCGCTGCTGCCGAAATCCGGCTTCCATTTCGGGTCGGCGAGTTTCTCGGCAAGGCCTTCGTATTCGCCCCGGCGGATGTCCGAGAGATTTTTTCTCTCCGGCGATGTTGCTGCCGCTTCATAAAGATAGACCGGAATATGCAGCTCGGAGGCGACACGGCTGCCGTAGGTTTTGGCAAGGTGGACGCACTCATCCATCGTAACGCCGGAGACGGGAATAAATGGAACAACATCAGCCGCGCCGAGCCGCGGATGCTCACCTTTGTGGCGCTCCATATTGATGAGCCGTGCCGCTGCCTCCGTAGACTTGAATGCAGCTTCTGCAACTCCATCGGGGTCCCCCACGAAGGTCACCACGACTCTATTATAGTCCTTGTCGGGCTCAACGTTGAGCAGCTTTACGCCCTCCACGCCGTTGATGCTCTCGGCAATTGCCTTGATCGTGCCCGCGTTTCTTCCTTCGCTGAAATTTGGAACGCATTCTACGATTTTGTTCATCGGCGCACCCTGGACCTAGTGGACTTTTTCTTTTCGGGAAGAGGGATGACGATCGCTCCTTCTTTGAAATTCCCAAGCACTTCTGCTTTTCCCTTCATATACCAATATCCGACCAGCGCTCCCGTGACTGCGTCTAGCTCGTCGCCATTCATTGTCTTGTCGAGCCCTTTGACTCCGAGCTTCTCCAATCCTCGCAGGAGTTTCGGAAGCCCATCCTGCTTTCGGCCGGTTTCCCAAACGTCCTGCGCGGCGCCGGGATACATTTCGATGACGGCATATCCTTTCCTGGTGAAGGCGCGTTTCAAAAATATTCCGCGCTCCGTGAGCATACGCATCGGCCCAAGCGTAATCGGAAAGAACCGTATGCCTCGCCTCAGTAATTCGCGGTCGCAGACTCTGAAGTGCTCGCCGTTGCGGTCGTCGAGACTCTTTCTGCCGGGAGGTAAATTCAACGGGGCATCGATGGCGATAAGCTGGGGCTTCGACACGTGAACAAAATTCAGAATCTCTTCGTCCGAGAAGAGAGTATCCCACCGAAGTATTTTTTTCCCTTTCAAAAGGCAGACTCCGGTGTTTCTCTTCGGGCTCCCGGCGAGATCGATTCCCGCGACAAGAGGCTGGCTCTTTTTTCTGCGCTTAGAATTCAAGAACCGTTCCGTTTTTAATTATTTTCCAGACGTGATTATATCCGTAATGGTACGGAATGTAACGGTAGTTCGGAACGTCGTAGAGGACGATGTCAGCTTCTTTTCCGACCTCGATGCTTCCGATCTCGTGCGAGAGTCCGACCGCGGCAGCGCCGTTGAGCGTAGAAGCGGAAATCGCCTCTTCGGGGGTCACATGCATTTGCGTGCAGGCGATGGTCATCATCAGCGGCATTGAAAAAGACATCGAAGACCCGGGGTTGAAATCCGACGCGATTGCGAGGGGAATACCCGCATCAATGATGGAGCGTGCCGGCGCGTACTGCGTACCGAGGAAGAACGAAGACCCGGGGAGGACCGTCGCAATGGCCGACGATTGCCTGAGCGTATTGATCCCGCCTTCTGTGACATGCTCCAGATGATCGAGCGAAATAGCATTGAGGTGAACGCCGAGTTCGGTTCCCCCGATCGCCGCGAGTTGATCGGAATGGAGCTTCGGGATGAGGCCGAAGCGTTTGGCCTCGAGAAGGATTTGTTCTGTCTGATGAAGATCAAAGTACCCTTCGTCGCAATAGACGTCGCAGAAAACCGCCAGCTGCTTCTCCCCGACGTACGGCAGCATTCTGTTGAGGATCAGCTCCACATAGCCATTCCTGTCTTCTTTGAATTCAGGAGGGAAGGCATGCGCACCGAGAAACGTGGGGACGACAGTCATGTAGTGGTCCCGGCGGAGATCGTGCAAGACGTCGAGCATCTTCATCTCGCCGTCAACGCTCAATCCGTACCCGGTTTTAATTTCAACCGTTGTCGTTCCGCAGCGCATCATTTCATTAAGACGCCTTTCTGCCGAGCGAAGCAGTTCCTTCTTGGTCGCGAACCGCGTGGCGCTCATCGTAGAGAGAATTCCGCCCCCGGCATTTGCGATATCCTGATATGTTCTCCCTTCCGCTCTCAAAGCGAATTCGCCTTCACGGTATCCTGCAAAAACCGTGTGAGTGTGGGAATCGACAAACCCGGGCAAGGCTACACGGCGGGCGGCATCGAGTACATCAATCTCAGCAGACGCTTCCATGGAATCACTCGGTCCTATCCGCCGGATGATTCCGCTTTCAATTTCGATTGCAGCGTTTTCAATCACGTTCAGCTCGCGCATGTCCTTCCCGGCCTTAAAGGATTTTCCGTTCGCCGAAACGGTTACGAGTTGGCCGATGTTTTTGATGAAAAGGTTCATGCTGGTCGGTTGTTCGTCAGGACGCTGGACATGCGTAGCGCGCAGGTCTGTTATACGCTCTTGTCTTTTTTCTTTGTTTCATCCGCCGGCGTATATCCGGCGCAGTGCAGCACCGGAAGACGCGGATATTTTGGGTACGATGAATCGGATTTGCTCAGCTCGCACAAGTGGAATTCCCGGCCCCTTTTGGTAGCGACGATGGTGTGAAATCGACAGGTCTCACAGAGGCCTGAACTCATGCGCGGCCGGAAAGATTGTTCATGGGGATTCTGATGTTCCAATGTTTCGCGTTGTCGATTGCGCGTTGGTAGCCGGCGTCGGCGTGGCGGATAATTCCCATCCCGGGATCGTACGTCAGGACTCGCTGAAGACGCAGAGCCGCGCTTTCAGTCCCGTCGGCGACGACGACCATTCCGGCATGGATGGAGTTTCCTATCCCGACTCCGCCTCCATGATGGACACTCACCCAGCTTGCACCGCCCACCGCGTTAAGCAATGCGTTCAGGATAGGCCAGTCGGCGATCGCGTCGCTGCCGTCCTTCATCCTTTCTGTCTCCCGGTTCGGCGAAGCGACCGATCCGCAATCCAGGTGATCGCGTCCGATCACGATCGGCGCACGTACCTCGCCCCGCGCTACAAGGTCGTTGAAGATTTTTCCCATCATCGCCCGTTCTCCGTAACCGAGCCAGCAGATGCGTGCGGGCAGGCCCTGAAACGCAACCTGTTGTTGCGCCTTCTCGATCCACGTGCGAAGCGGTTTGTTGCCGGGAAATGTCTCGATCACCGCGCGGTCTGTTCGAAAAATGTCTTTCGGATCGCCGGACAAGGCCGCCCACCGGAACGGACCTTTGCCGTCGCAGAAGAGGGGCCGGATGAACTCGGGAACAAAGCCCGGAATGTCGAAAGCCTTCTTCACGCCGTTGGCGAACGCTTCTCCCCGGATGTTGTTGCCGTAATCGAATACGACGGAGCCTCGCTTCCTGAGTTTCAACAATCCCTGCACATGGTTCGAGATCGAACGCTGGGCACACTCGACATATTTTTTCGGATTCTTTTTCCGGAGCTCGAGAGCTTTGCTGAACGGCATTCCCGCCGGAACGTAGCCGTTGAGAGTGTCGTGCGCGGATGTCTGATCGGTGACGATATCGGGAAGCAATTTGCCGGCAGCAATTTTGGGAATCACATCCGCGGCATTTCCGAGAAGCCCCACAGAGATTGGTTTCTTCTTCGATGTTGCATCAACGATGAGCGCGAGCGCCTCGTCGAAGTCCTCGGTCATAATATCCAGATACTTTGTCTGAAGCCGCTTCTCGATCCTGGTCCGGTCTGCTTCAACGATGAGACATGCGGCGCCGTTCATGGTGGCGGCAAGCGGTTGCGCCCCTCCCATTCCACCCAAACCGGCGGTGAGAATGAATCGACCGGCAAGACTTCCGCCGAAATATTTAACCGCACAGGCCGCGAACGTTTCATACGTTCCCTGCAGGATTCCCTGAGTGCCGATGTAGATCCAGCTTCCTGCGGTCATCTGTCCGTACATCGTCAGGCCGAGGCCTTCGAGACGTCGGAACTCATCCCACGTCGCCCATTTTGGTACCAGCATCGCATTCGAGATGAGAACGCGCGGCGCAGCTTCGTGCGTTTTGAAAATACCGACAGGTTTCCCCGATTGGACGAGGAGCGTTTCGTCATTCTCGAGGCTTTTGAGCGAGGCGACGATCGCGTCGAAACATTTCCAGTTGCGTGCCGCTTTTCCCGTTCCGCCGTACACAATCAATTCCTGCGGTCTTTCGGCAACGGCTGGATCAAGGTTGTTCATCAGCATGCGGAGAGCGGCCTCCTGGTGCCATCCCTTGCAGCTGAGTCGAGATCCGCGCGGTGCCGTGATCGTGCGATGAGGGAGAGTTCTGGACATACGGGTACGATGCGAAGATGTGAGATGGTGGAATGCTTTAGAGCTTGTAGCCTATCTTTCGCAGAAAATCTCTTCGGATCTTGATGTCGTGTTCCGTCTCGACACCCTTCGTCCTCACGCCGTCGATGACTCCCATAATTCCGCGTCCCTGTTCCGAATCTGCCACGATCACCTCGACAGCATTCGCCGTAGCGCAGAAAATTTGACATACCTCGGGGATATTCTTGATGACGTTGAGAATGTTGACGGGGAATCCGTGTTCCATGAAGAGGATAAAACAATGTCCGCAGGAGAGCTTGACGGCATTTGTCTTTGCCAGCTCAATAAGGGCGTCATCATTCCCCGACCATCGGACGAGCGCAGGTCCCGACGATTCGCAAAAGCCGACGCCAAATTTCATTTGCGAATTCGTCTGCACGATTGCCTCGTGAATATCTTCAACCGTTTTTATGAAATGGGATTGGCCGAGAATAAAATTCGTCGCCTCGGGCTTTTCAATTCTTACGCTGACTATTTCCATTGGATCCTCTGTGGGGTTGGAAGAAGCTTTTCCCAAGGTAGAACTATTCGGAGCGAATTTCAAGAACGGGGAGATGCAGAATGGGGGAGCGATTCGAGTACCGGCAAAAACGAAAAACCCCGTTCTTTCGAACGGGGTTCTCGGACATAGATCGTATCAAGAGTTATACTTTGGAGACGTTGGCTGCTTGTAAGCCTTTGGGACCCTTCTCAACGTCGAACTGGACCTTATCGCCCTCGTTCAATGTCTTGTATCCCTCGCCAACGATAGCTTTATAGTGCACGAACACGTCTTCGCCCGATTCACGCTGGATAAAGCCGAAGCCCTTTGCACTATTAAACCATTTCACTGTTCCTTTCTCCATGGAACAATTCCTTTCTGTAAAGATTTTTCAAAAAAACCTGTCCGAATGTCATTCGAACAAGCGTACAACCCGGTTTTGTTGCCTCTTTATAACGCAAAATCGCAGAAGATGCAAATTGCAGCATCACAAATTTTGCTCACTCTGCGATTCTATTTGTTTGCCGATCTAGTCGTAGACCGGGGAGGTTCTTTTGAAAGACCTGTTCAGCAAAACAATACTCCGGGTGAGCCCGGAAGGCATTACAAGCGCAAAAAACGGTGTACTGTTGTTTGCGCAGACAAAATATGTTGTTTTTGTTTTAGACGCAAGCATTTTTTTTACCCTGAGGCCTTTCGCAAGGAATCCCGGAATTATCCTTGTTTCCAGGGGTTCCTGAGCCATTCCAAAATGGCCGAAAATGGCCCCCGTTCAGTGCCGGTCCCCCTGGAACCGGGCTCGCTCAAAGATATTGCATCAGGCAATTAATCATTGACTTTTTTGCAAAAAACCTTATCTTATACAACTCTACCGGCAAAGCAAAGGCTTTAGAGTTTCATTCGAATTGGGCATTCACAGGACGATCTTCACCGCAGCCTCATCTTTCCCGCTTAGTTCAATAAAGATTCTAGTGCAAGTACGCTGGCGTAGCTCAGTTGGTAGAGCAGCTGATTTGTAATCAGCAGGTCGCGGGTTCGAATCCCATCGCCAGCTCGGAGTGTGTATGAGGGTAGGTAGCGAAGTGGTTAAACGCATCAGACTGTAAATCTGACGGCTCACGCCTTCGGAGGTTCGAATCCTTCCCTACCCACCATCCTTCGAAGGAACTCGGGCTGTACGAAAATCAAAAACATCGATCGGCATCGCTCCCGGGTTGTCAACACCGGGAAGATTGATGGAGTCACCCCGGGGGAGTTGTTGTGGATTCGTCGGTATGTTGATACACCGCGGGAGTAACTCAGTTGGTAGAGTCACAGCCTTCCAAGCTGTTGGTCGCGGGTTCGAGTCCCGTCTCCCGCTCTGAACGGGCTAAGTAGAATGTTGTGTGTCGGGATTGTGACTGTGCTTGC